>MPLZ02011256.1_pt1 | contig 14296 bp, 10 predicted proteins | sample 1617311 | NCBI WGS metagenome assembly MPLZ02 (sample SAMN05944806, study PRJNA350692) | marine metagenome | biome: marine; feature: ODZ; material: water; isolation source: 160 m water sample filtered on 0.2 um supor filter | place: Pacific Ocean | collected 2012-04-08 | depth 160m m | reverse complement strand
GTCTACCATGTGGGTTCGGGACTTAGGCTGGAGGAGGTGCCTTCCGATCTTACAGTTCAGATCGCTATGGTTTACGGGACTGAGAATAGGGTTTCCTACGCTGAGGTCCAATCCAATGGCTCCTTCACCGCATCAATGCTACTTCCCGAAAGACCCCCACTGAATCCCACGATGACTCTGACAACCTCATTGTTGAACACACCCGGAGAATCCACCTCGGTCGACAACTCAGATGCATCACTAACGGTGGATACGGCCTCTCCAACCGCGTTGTTCAACGTAGCTGAGTATCCAGACTCCTCCCTCACCATTATCGAGACGCACGAGATTGACGACATTCCGGTCACGGTGACCATCCTCGAGGAAATTGGGATGATTGACGGCCCATTGCAGGTCTCCTGGGAGTTCCAGAGGGGCGGTCAGTTGATTGCAGGAACTGAGAGTACAGGGGAGCTTTCCTGGATTTCGAGCAGCGATGGAAAGCATGTGTACCGGAGCCAAATGGACTTCTCACCCAACGTTGAGATGCAATTTGAGAACGGCGACAGGATCGCCTTCTGGATTACCTCCACGGACAAGGCAGGGAACCCCGTCATCGGACTTGGGGGCCCTGACTCGCCTAGGATGCCTACGCTCAGAGTAGTCGAGTTCCTCGGCCAGTACACGAGGGAGGTGGTAACTCCGACCAAGACGCCGTACGTCGGGGAGGTCCTGACGATCGTGACCTACTGGGAGAACCCGGGAAAGCTGGATGGGGCCATTGAAGTTGGCTTGTACGAGCAGACGACGGATGGGGGTTGGCAACCAACTAGATCCACTATGCTCTACGGAGACGTCGAAATCTACCTTCCCCCCGAGAGCTCAAGCATCAAGGCGCAGTTCGAGTACGAGACTTGGCAGGAGGGACAACCCCTCCTCGTTCTCGTGGTGAATGGGGACTTCGAAAATGCCAATTACGTGAATGTCGAAATCACGGGAATTATCGTCGAGAGTACAGCCACTGTAGACCAAGGAGGTAGTATCGGGTCGTTTTGGATTATCGGGGGCCTGTTGCTCATCATCTCCTTGATGGCCCTAGCTTTCTACATCATCCAGAGTCGTGGGGAGGACTACTACTATGACGACGAGGATTGGGACTACGGCGACGAGGGTGACGACGAAAGCGAACAGACTTAGCCCCGACCCGTTATCGAACTGAAATAAGTCGCTTCTAGCACTGGGCCGCGCCTCTCTTGTTTATAGGCCACAGATATCGCCTGATTGCTGGGGAAGTGATTCCTCGGGATGGGGTGCGCAGTGTCGGAGATTGCAAAGGTAGAGGAATTGCGGCTGGAGTTGGAGGAGTTGAGGGTGCTGGTGAACACCCTTCTGACAATAATTATGGAAGAGGCTGATGGCATTCATTCCGGTACGGCACCATCGGTTCCCGGACACCCAAAGCGCGGCTATTCGATGTGATCAGTACCGCACAGGCTCGGGGTCACTGCTTCTCCAGAGGTACCATGTCGCCACGGTCCTGTAGGGCTTCCATGGCCCTGCAATAACCATCAGTTCAGACTCCGACAGTGCGTTGCCCTGGTTGTAGTGACGTTCGATGGATCTGATAATCCCGATGTCAGAGACGGGAAAAACATCCGGCCTGAGCAGGGAGAATATCATTATCATCTCGGCAGTCCAAACCCCAACCCCTCTCAATGACACCAATTTTCTGGTCACTTCCTCGTCACTGAGTCCACTCCATTCGATATAACCGAAGCCCGCCTGCCAGGACTCTGCGATTCCTGCAATATACTCGGACTTCCTCCCTGAGAGCCCGCAAGCAAGCAAGTCCTCGTGATTCACTCCTTGGATGCTTTCCGGTCTCACGGGCCCAAGGAGGCCCTCGAGCCTCCTCCAAATCGAGTCCGCAGCCCTCGATGAGATCTGCTGACCGACGATCGATCTTACGAGGGTGAGGAAGACATTACCCCTCGATGACAGGGGGGGCCCCTCATTACCCTCGATCAGACGAGACAGTACCCTGTCCACCTCAGATAGGTGTTCCTTCCCCCCCTCCCAGTAATCCGGACATTGCATCCCTAAGTTCACACATCTCGATACCCCCATAGTTCAAGACTTCTGGCTTTGTCCCGTCGCCGTGGACCTGAAGGGAATGAGCATTGAACAGTGGCTATTTGCCGGTGCTGCAGCTACCACCGTTGCCTTCTTCCTCCTTGCCGTCTATTCTCCTGGAACCTTCGAACCTGACCCCGATTGGAGCGCCTCAGACGGCTGTATTGGGGGCTTGGAACACGACGACTCCGGGATTTCCCATCACTACCACTCGACACTGAAGATGTCTGTGGATGATCAGCATTACGCAATTCCTCCCAATACCGGGATTGACCAAGCGGGTTGCAGAGAGGGAATGAGATGGATACATGTGCACAATTCAGCGGATACCGGATTTACCACCCTGCACATCGAGACGTCCGAGAGGCTCAACGTTCCGCTGGGCTCTTTCTTCGAGATTTGGGGGAGGGAAGGTGGGCCCGGGATGACCGTTGACCGGAACTTCGACATCAATCGCAACGGCATCTCCGATTGGGACGAGTATGAGATTACCATGCTTGTCAACGGCGATGAGAGCACGAATTACGAGTCCTTCATAATGGAGGAGGATCGGACGGACCAGATCGAACTAATATTCACATCGAAGTGATCAGCCTTTGATTACCGCGAATGGCCTGAGTCTGGCTACGGGACGCGCCAGCCCTGCATCGCCGGTCAGGCCGATAACCTCATCCACGTCCTTGTATGCCTCAGGAGCCTCCTCCGAGAGCATCCCAGGGGTCTTGGCACGGACGTACACCCCCTCTCCCTCGAGCCTCTCGACGAGTGACCGCGCATCGACGACCTTGCGAGCCGCAGTTCGCGACAATCTCCTACCTGCTCCATGGCATGAGGAGGAGAAGGCGTCGTTACTCCCCTCCTTGGGACCTGCGAGGACCCACGAGGCGGTGCCCATGTCACCCGGGACAAGGACAGGCTGACCTACTCCGGAGAAGCGGGATGCCAGCTCGGGATGATCTCCACCGAGGGCCCGCGTAGCTCCCTTCCTGTGCACGCAACACTTGCAGTTGGAACCATGGACGCGGTGCTCCTCGACTTTGGCAATATTGTGACTGACGTCGTAAATCACCTCCAGGTCCCCATCCGCGCCAGCGATGCCTCTCAGGGTCTCGCGCAACCTCTGGGTGAGTGCCGATCGGTTCGCGAAGGCGAAGTTTCCCGCTGCCCGCATGGCATCCAGATACGACTCCCCCTCCCTGCTGTGTATGGGTGCCGACGCCAGTTGCCGGTCAGCGGTTCGGAATCCCCATTCCTCACAGAACCAACCATCATCTGAACGCTCGTATCTCGACTCTATTGTCGAAACATGCTCCGAGCATACTTGGTGCCCCAGTCCTCTAGAGCCAGTGTGTATCATCGCTGTGACCTGGCCCTCCCGAAGGCCGAAGGCCGAGGCGGCGGCGGCGTCCACCACCCTGTCAACTATCTGGAGTTCAAGGAAGTGGTTTCCGGATCCAAGTGTTCCCAGTGACGTTGAACCACGCTTCTCGGCACGCGCTCCAACCTCGTGGTTTTTGCTGTCGAGCCTGCCGTTAGACTCGATTGCCGAGAGGTCCCTAGCCTCCCCCCATCCCAGTTCTACTGCGGCTTTGGCACCCTCAGAGAGAACCGACTCCATATTGGTTGGGTCAAGGTGAATCCCACCCTTGCGTGTAGCACCGGCTGGAATGCTGCGTGATAGGGAAGATGCGAGGTTTTTACCATCTATTTCTGACGCCTCTATGTCAACAGCACAAAGACGGACTCCGCAATTGATGTCGAAACCCACGCCACCGGGAGATATCGCCCCACCCTGATCGCCTTGTTCTATTCCCGTGGCGACCACCCCACCGATTGGGAAGCCGTATCCAAAGTGCCAGTCAGCCATGGCCCAGGCCTCGCCTACTATGCCTGGGATAGAAGCCGTGTTGACGAGTTGGCCCGGCGAGCGATCATCAGAGTGGCTTTCTAAATGCTGCTCGTCAGCAATCAGAATGGCATCGGTGAGCATCGAGCCATGTCGCTTTATTCGCATGCGAGCAGGGCCTGCTGACTCGAGGTGGTCTCTCCATCCAGTCATTTCGTCTTTAGTGGCAGACCTTCTCCTTTGAACGCACCGGGCCGCTTTCACGCATCGACTTCAAGACCGAACGACCGATGGCAGAAGTACAGAGGTCGTTTGAGTGACGTTCGGCGAAATTCACATCCCCTTCTGGGAGGAGTCCGGGCATGTATGCAAGACCTGTAGGGTAACCGGAGCCCGTTTCTGGACCAGGGATGAGTCCCGCACGACTTGCGGCGATTCTACCTCGGATCCCTACACCTTCATCGGCAATCCGGTCATAGAGGGATTCCCGATGCGGGGAAGGGCCCTCAAGGACGCCATGAGGGAGGCCTTCCTCTGCTTCTTCGACAAGCACGGCCACACTCGTGTCGACCCATACCCAATCGTTGCCCGCTGGCGTGACGACATCCACCTGACAATCGCTAGCATTGCCGACTTCCAGCCCCATGTCACCAGCGGCCTAGTGCCTCCTCCTGCAAATCCCCTGGGAATTAGCCAGCCGTGCATCAGGCTGACCGATGTAGCTGCAGTCGGTCGCTCTGGGCGACACCTGTCGACATTCGAGATGATGGCCCATCATGCTTTCAACAGGCCAAGGGACGGCGATGTCGTCTATTGGATCGACCAGTGCGTACGCTATTGCGACGAGATGCTAGTTGAGTCATTCGGCATTAGTCCTAGGGACCTGACCTACGTCGAGAACCCATGGTCCGGAGGTGGCAATGCCGGACCGGCTTTGGAGGTGATAGTGGCCGGGCTCGAACTGGCCACTCTGGTCTTCATGAACCTCGAGGAGGATGAGGATGGTGACGTCGAAATCAAGGGCTTGAGGTACAAGGAGATGGACCTGCAGATAATTGACACAGGATACGGCCTCGAGAGGTTCTGCTGGGCGGCGGCTGGCACCCCGACAATCTACGAGGCAATCTACCCCGAGTCAGTGGCATGGCTCAAGGAGATTAGCGGCTTTGACTCTATGCTCTCATCCTTGGGTATCGGAGTCGATATCGACTCCTTGCTCGGAGAGCTTTCGAGACTTGCTGGGATACTCAACATAGATGTCGGCACAGATGCGGACGCCCTATACGACGAGCTTATCAGTAGGCTGTCCGAGACAGGAATGGATCTTTCTGTAGACGAGTTGAAACGGGTCACTGACCCACTCTCCTCGATTTATGCAATCCCCGATCACATGCATGCGCTGTGCAACATGCTTGGTGACGGCTTGGTACCCAGTAACTCCAAGGCCGGCTACCTCGCACGGATGCTTGCTCGCCGCGTCTGTCGGATGAAGGACGGCATAGGGGCCTCGGCAAGCCTTGCCGAATTGGCCTCCCGCCATATCGATGCCCATCTCGACATGGGTTCGTTCATGCAGACTCGCGAGGGTGTGCTAAGGATTCTGGAACTTGAGGAGACGCGATATTACGGCATGCTGAGGAAGGGCGAGGCAGCTGTGCGCACCGCTCTCAAGTCGCTTCCGAGGGATGCTGCTGAGGTACCCGACGAAACTCTGTTCCGCCTTGCTGAAGAGAGGGGCCTCAATCCCGATATGGTCGTCTCGATAGCACACGGACTCGGCTGGCATTCATTGTTCGTCCGCGTGGGTTTCGCAGCGGATTTGGCTGCCCGCAATGCCCAGTTGACGAAGGCTGCGGCTAGGAGGGAGACCAGAGAGCGCGTTTTCAATCTCACAGGGCTGCCGGCGACCTCACCCGATTACTATGCCGACACCAATGCCACTGAGTTCACAGCCGAGGTTTTACTTTGTACCTCACTTTCGCGCGATGCAGTAGAGTTGCTGAATCTCTCTAGCGAGGTACGTGGCGTACCTACGCACGCGGTCATTCTCGATCGTACTCTGTTTTATCCCGAGGGCGGTGGACAATTGGGCGACCAAGGCATACTGACTCAGAACGGCTCGGTCGCAGATGTGGTTGACACCCGAGTCGAGAACGGCGTGATAATTCACCTCACCCAGTCTCCTCTGGAGAGTGGCCCCCTTAGTGGGATTGTGGATTGGGAGCGCCGCAGGCAACTGATGGACCATCACACGGCAATCCATATTGTCGGCGGATCTGCTAGGGAGGTTCTGGGACCTCATGTGTGGCAGGCCGGGTCCAACAAGGGCGCTCGCTACGCTAGGCTGGATATCACTCACCATTCCAGGCTCAGTAGGGGTGATCTTGACACAATCGAGGACAGGGCCAACGAAATCGTCGAGGCCAACCCACCAATCGAGAAACTGGCTATGGACAGGGCGGAAGCAGATTCTACATTTGGCTTCGGAATATATCAGGGCGGCCCTCCCAAGCATGCCCAGATTCGAATCATCAAGATTGGAGACTACGACATCCAAGCCTGTGGGGGCACGCATCACGACGAGGCCGGCTCTGTTGGGGAGTTGCGCATCATTCGGGCGAGTCAAGTCCAAGACGGGGTGGAGCGTCTGCAGGTCGTGGCAGGTGAGACCGCGCGCGAGCACGCAAGGCGACAGGAGCGCCTGCTCAGCGAGGCAGCGGAGACTCTGGGTGTGCAGCCGGACGACCTGCCACGTACCGTATCGCGCTTCTTCGAAGAGTGGAAGTCGCAACAGAAGAGGATTGAGTCACTTGAGGGCGAGATCGTAAGATTGCGAACCGGTGGTGGTGGCGATTCATCGGTTGAGAAGGACGGTGTCAGGTATGTGGTAATGGAATCGGGCGGAGATGCCAAGCAGATGATGGCGATGCTGGGAGAGCTGACACGCGACGCTTCGACGCCCACACTTGCAGTACTGGGAAGCCGTGAAGGCGGTGGAACACTCCTCGTCGCTTCTACTGAGGGGAGCGTCGCAGCAGAGAGGCACAACGCCGTGGACATCCTCGATGAAATTGCCAGTCACATCGGAGGGGGGGGTGGCGGCAGGCCCACCATCGCTCAGGGGGGTGGCTCCAAGCCCGAAGGCATTCCCGATGCTCTGGATGCTGCACGCTCCTTACTCGGGATTTGAGCAATCCCCATCCGTCGAATTGATGGCAGAGCCTCATCACGCTCGTACGTGGTCGAACAGATGGACGTCGCCTCTCGTGCCGCCGCAATAGAGTACGCCATCCGCGATGTTGTCGTTCCTGCGGTAGAGCTCGAGGCCCAGGGCCACGCGGTAATTCGCCTCAACATTGGTGATCCCCTGGCCTACGAGGGACTGCCCACGCCTAACCATATGGTGGCCGCTTTCAAGGCCGCTTTGGATCGTCAGGACAATGGATACAGCCCGTCCTACGGAATACCTGAGCTGCGCACTGCGATCGCTTCCAGCGAGAGCTCGAAAGGATGGGGCTGCTCTGCTGGAGACGTATATGTGACGCATGGGGTGACCGAAGCCCTGCAGATAATCTTCGCCGCCTTCCTTGAAGAGGGGGACACGGTCCTCGCACCCGGACCGCATTACCCCCCCTACATGGCCTACCCACAGATGTATGGGGGCTCCACGACTGAGTATCGCTTGGACTCGGCTAGGGGGTGGCGCATCGACCTCGATGACATCCGCTCGAAGATGAACGATAGCGTGCGCCTCCTAGTTCTAATCAACCCTAACAACCCCACTGGTAACGTCGCCACCCCGAACGAGGTCGACGCACTCATAGAAATCGCGAGGTCATGGCCAAAGTGCGCAATCATCGCCGACGAGATTTACGACGGGCTGGATTTCACCGGACACCATTGCTCGGTGGCCTCGCGCTCGGGAGAGGTTCCAGTTATCACACTGAACGGAGTCTCCAAGGTCTATTTCGCACCTGGTTGGAGGGTTGGATACATGGCTTGGCACGACCCGCTTGGCAGGATGGAACCAGTTCGTGATGGTGTGGAGCGGCTACTGCGCAGCCGTCTCTGTGCCTCTACTCCTGCTCAGTATGGATTCCTAGCAGGCCTTGCCGGCGAGACGGGCTGGATGGGGGGGCACCGCGCTAGGATCCAAGAGAGAATGGGATACTGCTTGAATCGAATTGAGGCTATCGATGGGATAGATTGTGAAGCTCCGGGGGGTGCCTTCTACCTATTCGTGAGAATAGCCGACCCCGAGATGGCAGCCGATGACAAGAGATTCGTACTGGATCTTCTGCATCAGCACCATGTGCTTCTGGTACACGGATCGGGCTTTTCTCCAGAGTTTGGGCAGGGTCACTTCAGGATGGTCTGCCTGCCGCCCACAGAGATTCTCGCTGAGGCATTCGACCGCATCGAGTCATTCCTGCGAAGCTGAGGATATGTGCCTTTCACCCTCTTTGGGCCCGGACAAGCGCCATGAATCATTATAGCCGAACTCAAATTCCATAGCACGCCCTCTATGAGGGCGGGGCGCTATCATGGCACTTAGTCACAATCAGTATGCCGTTGCCGCAATCGTCGCGACGCTCTGCCTCGCAGGCCTCTACACCGTTGTCGGTGCGGGCCTCTCCAGCACTGATTCTGGAGGCTTCGAATCGGCAATTGGGGATATCGACCCCTCTCAGGACGGGGCCCCCAAGGAGTGTCCGCCAGACATCCCCACAGTCGGCTGCGATTGGGATGGGGATGGCATTTCAGATAGGATGGAGCAGACGCTGTATGGGACTGACTGGAGAGAAGAAGATACCGACGGCGATGGGCTCTCTGATGGTTGGGAGATAGAGAATGGCCTCGACCCGCTGGACACGGGCGAGCCCTGCATCTCCCTCGGAGTCGGCCTTACCGAGATCGAGTGCAACCCCGTCCCGAACAGCCAGGTCGATACGGAGTTGGAGACAGGCGAGCAGAACGAGACCTTCCCGAACCCCGACAACGGTCCGTTGGGTGATCCCGATAGGGACGGTCTGACAAATATCGACGAAGCCGAGCTTGGCACCAACCCCAAGCTCAAGGACACGGATGGCGACGGCCTCAATGACCGCTGGGAGTCCCGATTCACTCACGAGGTCACAACGCCCTCGGGTATTGTCACGCTTCTGGATCCATTGGATGGCAACTGGAACTGCCCCCTCCTCACGCCCGAGAAGTCAGCAGAGATCGAGCAGGATTTGGGAAAGAAGCTGTGGGAGGAGCTTGGCACCCAGTTCGGGCATTCCTGCGACGCCATCTTGGATCTCGAGCAGCCCGAGCCGGACACTTTGAGGAACTTCATCGAGGAGCGCTACGACACCAATCCGCTCGCCGAGGATAGTGACAACGACCTCGTTGCCGACCGCTACGAGATAGCATACGGCTCAGTTGATTTGGGAATCCATTGTGGCGTTCCGGTTTTCGGTACCCTAACCATCCAGGCCCCATTCACGAGCGTGATGTCGGGTCCGGGGGATCTCACGTGGTTCGAGCAGGACATGGACAACGACGGACGACTCAATGGGCCCGGAGATTGGGACTCCGATGGCGACGGGATGCCCGACGGCTTCGAGTACTGCTACAACTCACTTCTCAATCCCGCAAACTCCACGGATGCCTACGGTGATAACGACGACGACGGACTCAACAATGTCCAGGAATTCGAGGTCTCCTATGCATGGGGCGCCTCCAACTTCACCGACCCCCTAGACTGGGACACTGACAACGACGGCATGCCCGATGGATGGGAGTACCTCAACGGAATCCATCCCAATGATGGGAGCAACGCAGACGAGGATCCGGATTTCGATGGTTATGACGCTGATGGGGATGGGGGTGTCAGGTACAAGGACATGATTGGAGTCACAACGATTCACACGATCAACGTCAATCCTGGCGATTTCGTTCAGGTCAACAAGACCATTCTTTGGGTTAGGACGGTAGTTGATAGCAACTACGTCAACATCCCCGTCAAGACTGAAACCCCCGGCTGGGTATATCACATCAATGTGGAGGTTGGAGATGAGGTCACTAGTCGCCTCCAGGATCTTGTCACGGTGGTCGAGCAGCATGAGCGATTCACCAATCTAGATGAGTACAATGCCAGAGACAGGGACGGTGACGGCATCATCGATGGACGTTCCACCGACCCACTCGTTGCCGACACCGACGCAGACGGGCTAATCGATGGAATTGAGGTAATTGGATGGAAGATCCGGATAGTCGACTTTGGCGTGAGACAGGTCATCGTCAGGAGCGATCCCGGTGTCTTCGATACCGATAAGGATGGGCTTTCTGACTCCCAGGAGTACTACGAGACCTTCACAAACGCTACCGATAAGGACACTGACAACGACGGGCTCGAGGATTACAGGGAGGCGATTGACGGCCATCCATGGGTCGTCAACGGCACAACCACCTACTACTTCACCAACGCTTCCGCCTTCGACACCGACAACGATGGCCTCGAGGACGGCGAAGAGGTCATCGATGGTGCAGACGAGTACGTCACCCATGCCAACAACGCCGATACCGACAACGATGGCCTCAATGATGGTGGAGAGGTCCTCTATGTGCCAAGGCCATGGCAAGGGGCTACCAACCCGCTAATCAACGACACAGATGAGGACGGACAGCCCGATGGCTGGGAGATGCAGGTCATGTCGATTCAACAGAACACCAATAGCCACAGCCTATGGATCAGCACTACGAACTGGCTGCCACCGGGATGCGACTCGATGATCAATTGCGGACTGGGGCCCGGTGGGTGGATCTGGACGAATTATGTCTCCGGCTTCTCCACCTCGGGCGACAGGAACGACGACGGTGTGATGGACCCGCAGTACTTCCTCCACGAGATGAACCTCTCGGGATTCACCATCCCAGAGAGTGGGAGATGGGCTCTCAATCCGTCTTTCGGCTCACTGCCCGATTCGCTCTACGATATCGACAACGATTCCTTGCAGAATTCCCTGGAGGCCCCTAATCGCTGGGATACCAATCCAGTGGACGACGACTCCGATGGAGACCTGTTGCCTGATGGGTGGGAGGTCGAGTATTCGGAGGAGGCACTCAAACTTGGCCTCGTCGATAACAACACTCTGGACGCGCTCGGATCCAGAGGTCCGATGGACCCCAGGATGCCTGACTCTGATCTCAATGGCGTTAAGGACGGTCATGAGGATCTCGACAGCGACGGGCTCAACCGAACGGTGCTACTGTACAGGTACTGTCCCGGTTGGGACAACCCACAGGACTTCGAGTGCCACATCGACCCACTCGGCTCCGGTGCTTCGTTCTACAATGACCTGGCGAACTACACCAACTTCGAGGAGTACCAAAATGGGACCAACCCAATAATCAACGACACCGATGGGGACAGGTGGAACGACGGCTCCGAGGTTTTCCACCAGGATCAGGACAACGATGACATGTGGTCGGGATGGGAGTACTACTTCGAATTCGATCCGTACGATGCCTCCGACGCATTGATCGACTCCGACGGAGACGGCTACGTCAATAAGTGTGAGAACAGGTGGAACACAAATCCGAAGGATCCGACCAGCTTCCCATCTCAGGGGGAGCTCTGCAACAACTTCGACTGACCGCGCCCTTCTTCCGCTCGCCTATCGTCGAGGGGGCGTGTCATGGTGGCTTCTGCCTACTACCGCTGATGTCGGCATCAGGGCCTTCTCGGCCGATGCAGCCGGTGCCTTGGCAGAGGCCGCTTTGGGGCTACAGGCAGTACAGGCTCCCGGAAGCACCCTCGCTGATTTGTCCGACCCCATGGTCTCTACGGCCGAGTGGGAGGTGGAGGTTCCCAATGGGGATCTCGAGAGGGGCCTCGTTCGCTGGTTGGAGGAGGTACTCTATAAGGGGGGCTCTGAAGGTCAGTGGCTGGTCGATGCATCAATCAGCATCGCGGATGGGGTCATCCGAGCTAGGGTGTCATGGACCGATTCAAAAAATGTCGATCTGGTCATTGAGGTCAAGGCAATCACCCTCCACGAACTCGTTCTCCGAGAGGTGACGCTCGGCGAGGTTGTGGTGGGTGTGGAGCCCGAAATCCCGTCCTTCGAGGGACCTGGATGGATGGCTCAGGTAATCCTCGACGTCTAGCCCAATGCTAGTCTTCGACGTTAAATCTCTGGTAGACCTCATTGGTCGTCATGCTAACTCTGATGAATGTCGTGCACTTGGGCAGGTCCTTGATTCTACGAGCCCCAACGTAGGAGCAGGCTGAGCGAAGCCCACCCAGTATAGACTGGACAGTGGTCTCCAGAGATCCCCTGTAGGGTACTCTGACTTCCTTTCCCTCTGGAGCTCGATGATCGGCGACCCCCCCATAGTGGTGTTCCATGGCCCTGGCCGAGGACATACCGTGGAACGACTTGTACGCCTTCCCTGCTTCATCTTCGAAGGTATCACCACCCGATTCGTCGTGTCCCGCTAGCATCCCTCCTAACATGACGAAATCAGCACCTGCAGCAAAGGCCTTGGCTACATCGCCAGGCGAGGAACATCCGCCGTCGGACATGACATGCCCATTCAGGCCATGTGCCGCGTCAGCGCACTCGGAGATTGCAGATAGCTGGGGGTAGCCTACACCCGCGATCTTCCTTGTCGTGCATACTGAGCCTGGCCCAATTCCCACCTTGACTACGTCAGCCCCAGCGAGGATGAGGGCCTCGGTCATCTCCCTAGTCGCGACATTGCCCGCGATCACAATCCTATCGGGAAATACCTCACGTACGCGTTTGACGAACTGTAGGAAGACCTCGCGGTAGCCGTTGGCTACGTCTATGCAGATCATCTTGATCCCATCATTTGTCGCCATCTTCCTCTCGAGCAGTTCGAAGCTATCATCGGTGGACCCGCAGGTTACGGGAGTGAACTCGGGATCAACCCCGTCTTCCCAGGCCTCCGAGAACTCCCTAGTGGAGTAGAACTTCTGGGCGCACGTCAGCATCCCGTGCCCCTGCAGCACCTTGGACACCGAAAAAAGGCCGGTCGTGTCCATGTTTGCGGCCACGATGGGCACCCCTGTCCATCCCTGGCCTGTGTGACGGAAGCGGAAATCTCGATTCAGGTTCACATCGGATCTAGAGACAAGCGTGCTACGCTTGGGCCTAATCAGTACATCATCGAAGGTTAGCTTCACATCGTGCTCTAGTCGCATTGAGGCCTTACTTCTCCAACGAACCCGTGCTTATGACTTTTCTCAAACTCGTCAGAATCCGATTAAGCGCGTGGTGCTCGTGCCGGGAGATGAGCCCGTTTCCTCCGGAAACTAAGGGTTCAGACACGAGGATTCGCCGATTCAATGGGTACCCATCCAACTGACGGATGTTGGAAGGGGCCCATGCAACTTTCAATGAAGTAATCACTGAATATCAATCCACGATTCCGTGTCCAATCAAAAGGAGAACGATTGCAATCACTGACAACGTTCGCTGTAAATGGAGTAGACGAGCGCCTTTGCGCACTTCTTTTGGAGGCCAACGCCATTGCATCATTGAGCCGCTGAAAACTAGAATCCAAAGAACCGCCATCCCTGCCCACAACGTCCAATGCCATTCAAGGACAATTCCATGAATCGTTCCAACAACAGCAGTACCAAATCCAATCCAATTGTGGATTTTCATGAAACGCCGATTGAATACTCCCAATTTTCGTTTGAATTCTCTAGGTTCTTTTTCAAAACGCTCTGGACCATATTTCCTCAGCCATTTGAATGTTGGTTTCCAGATAACAATCATGAGAGTGAGAATCAACAAATAAAGTGCAATATTTCCTAGATCTTCACCTTCTATACCAAGCACCTATTGCTCACCACCATCACCATCATCATCATCATCATCATCATCTGCAAGTGCTGTGGAAGTCATCAGTAGAAGTAAAAGTGCTAGAACCAAACACCATCTAAGACGTCGCATGATGTCAGCGCCAATTTTATTCTTATTATTGGTGTCTATGTGCTGATAAACATAATGTTCAAACAAAGGGTCTGTTGAAACCCACCAGTTGCAACCATCAACAAATCGATTCGGATAAGTTGGAAGGGGTCATCCGAAACCCCTTCCAACTGAATATGGTAGTTTGATGGGCTTTGCGTGGGTCGGTTTGCTCGCTACCCTCTGAAACCTCATTCTATGGTATTCGTTGGAACGTCACCGTAAGCGTTGACGTGGGCGTTCCCCTCCCCCACACACCAAACAATGAGCAGAATCAAGCCGATGCAGGGGATGATTCCAATCAGCAACCACCAGCCGCTCCGGCCTGTGTCGTGCAGCCTCCTGAATG
>MPLZ02056212.1_pt1 | contig 14302 bp, 15 predicted proteins | sample 1617311 | NCBI WGS metagenome assembly MPLZ02 (sample SAMN05944806, study PRJNA350692) | marine metagenome | biome: marine; feature: ODZ; material: water; isolation source: 160 m water sample filtered on 0.2 um supor filter | place: Pacific Ocean | collected 2012-04-08 | depth 160m m | reverse complement strand
GCTGGAAAAATCTCACACAATTCTCCAATAGGACAAGCCTTGATGGGAAAGAAAAAGGAAGAAGAATTTAATTTCAAAACACCAGGCGGAGACAAGATTAAATATAAAATAATCTCGGTAAAATAATAAAAATACATTTTTACTGACATATTTTTGTTATTCCCCAGACAAAGATAGGGCAGGAGTCCGGATAAAGCTTCCCCCACCATGGTAGTTATTGGCACCCCCCCCGCTTCGACTAACGTCAGAGCGGGGTTTAATTTTTAAATAACATTTCTTTAAACTTTAAACTTTTTATTTTATACTAGAGTTCATGGCATCTCTAGAAGAGATCAGAAAGGAAAGAATAAGAAAGCTCGAAACCCTTAAGAAAAAAGGGCTTAATCCTTATCCTGCCGAGACCAATAGAACTCATAAAATTTCGGAATTTTTAAAGGAATTTAAGAATTTAGACGAAGGAACTTTGGTGGGAAGAATAATGAGTTTACGTTCTTTTGGTGGCTCTATTTTCTCTGACTTAAATGATGGATCTGACAAAATTCAGGTCTATTTTAAAAAGGATGACTTGGGTGACGAACTCTTTAATCTCTTTGAAGAAAACATAGACATCGGAGACTTTATTGAAGCATCCGGTTCTCCGTTCACAACCAAAAAAGGAGAACAGAGTCTTTTAGTTTCAAATTGGAAAATAATTTCAAAAAGTTTAAGACCCCTGCCAGAGAAATGGCACGGCCTCCAAAATCACGAAGCAAGGTTTAGACAAAGATACTTAGACATTCTTTTAAATCCCGAGCTCCGAGAACTTTTTAAATTAAAAGCAAAATTTTGGGATACAACCAGAAGCTTTATGAATGAAAAAGATTTTGTTGAAGTAGAAACACCAACTCTTGAAATTACAACCGGCGGAGCTGAAGCCAGACCTTTTCAAACTCATCACAATGATTTTGATATTGATGTATACCTTCGGATTTCAATAGGAGAATTATGGCAAAAACGATTGATGGCCGCTGGATTCGAAAAAACCTTTGAAATAGGCAAAGCTTACAGAAACGAGGGTTCGAGTGCTGATCATACACAGGAGTTCAGTAATATGGAGTTTTATTGGGCTTATGCCGATTACAAAGACGGAATGGGGCTAACTAAAGAGCTTTATCAGAGAATTGCACAAGATGTTTTTGGAAAAACTGAGTTTGAAACAAGAGGACATAAATTCGACCTTTCCGGAGATTGGCCTGTAATTGATTATGTTGACGAAATTGAGGACAAAACTGGTATAGATGTCTTAGAAGCAAATGAAGGAGATATCCAAGCGAAACTAGAAGGGCTTGGAGTTAAGTATGACGGCAACACCAAGGAAAGGATGATGGATTCTCTTTGGAAACATATTAGAAAAGACGTTTCGGGTCCAGCATTTCTTATTAATCATCCAAAACTTGTTTCGCCTTTAGCAAAGGATAATTTAGACAAACCGGGAACCGTTGAAAGGTTTCAAATAATTATTGCAGGAAGCGAGATAGGAAACGGCTATTCAGAATTAAATAACCCAATTGAACAAAAGAAAAGATTTGACGAACAGAAAGAATTAATAGCAAAAGGGGATGAAGAGGCAATGATGCCTGATGATGAATTCGTGGAAATGTTGGAACACGGAATGCCTCCGACTTGCGGCTTTGGATTTGGAGAGCGACTCTTTGCCTTTATGGTAGATAAACCAATTAGAGAAGTTCAAATGTTTCCTCTAATGAAACCAAAAGAGTAGAAAAAGTGTTTAAAAACCCCGCTCTTTTTAAAGAGCGGGGTTTTTAATTTTGGGAAAAGTGCTTGCACCGTTAGAAGTAGGTCATCTTTAGATGGCCGCAACTTTCTAATGGTGTGGATAACTTATTTGCTGAAGTGGGAAAGAGTGTTATAGAATACAGCGCAAGTGGGAAGAAGTGGTAAATAGTGATTTGTGGAGAATCACTAAGACTGCGGATTTTTTATGTTTGAAACTCATGTTAATTGGAGAATACACTCATACTTTAGATGAAAAAAAGAGATTATCACTCCCAAGTAAATTTAGAAAAGAACTTGGTAGAAAAATAGTTATTACGCACGGGCTCGATAACTCAATATTTGTTTATCCGGAGAAAGAGTGGGCAAAGGTGTCAGAAAAACTCTCTGCTTTAGGCGTTGGTCAATCTGACAGTAGGGGCTTTAACAGATTCATGTTAGGTGGTGCTGTTGAGGTTTCGGTGGATTCAATTGGACGAATTCTGATACCTGATTTTCTAAAAGAATTTGCAAAATTAAAAAACAAGGTGGTTCTAATCGGTGTTCATTCAAGGGTTGAAATCTGGAACCAGAAAACTTGGACTGACTACAAAAAAAGAATCCAAAACAAAGCTGACGCACTAGCAGAAAAACTCGGAGATATTGGGGCAATCTAGAAACTCCAAAAAACAGAAAGGAAAATGTCACATATAAGCGTCCTCTCAAAAGAGGTAATAGAAGGACTTGATATCCAGAAAGGAGAGACTTTTGTTGATGCCACTTTAGGTAGTGCCGGACACAGTCTCCAAATATGTCATGAACTGAACGCTGAATTAAGGATTGTTGGCATAGACCAAGACGCAGAAAGAATAGAGGAGAGTAGAAAAAAATTAGAAAAGAGTGAATGTCTTGTAGAAATCGTAAAAGAAAATTTCCGAAATATAGATAAAATCTTAGACCGATTAAAGATAGACAAGGTAGACAAAATACTTTTCGATTTGGGCCTCAACTCGGAGCAATTAGAAAATTCTGGTAGGGGATTCAGCTTTAAAAAAAATGAACCTCTCTTAATGAATTTCTCTCCTAATCCGGAATTTACTGCAAAGACAATAGTCAATGAATGGAGCGAAGAGAGCATAGCTGATATTTTGTGGGCTTATGCTGATGAAAAATTCTCAAGACAAATTGCAAAAAAAGTTGTTGAGTTGCGAAAGGAAAAAGAAATTCAAACTACAAAAGATTTGGTTGAAACAATAGAAAAGGCAGTACCAAACTGGTACAAACACAAAAAAATACATTTCGCCACAAAAACATTCCAAGCGCTTCGTATAACTGTAAACGATGAAATAAGTGCATTAGAGGAAGGACTTCAAAAAAGTTTTGAGAAATTAAATAAGAAAGGAAAAATAGCAGTCATCTCATTCCATAGTTTAGAAGACCGCGTGGTTAAGCGATATTTTAGAGAATTAAAGAATAAAGAAAAAGCAAAAATTTTAACCAAAAAACCCATAACCCCGAACGAAGAAGAAATTAAAGAAAACCCTCGGTCTCGTAGTGCCAAACTTCGTATTATAGAAAAAATATGAAAGTAGCCTCTTTTAAAAAAATAAACTCCAAAGGAATAACGATTCCTAGTAATCCCAATTTAGAAAGAAAATTGATTATTTTTCTTTTTGTTGGGATAGTAGTCTTGGGAATCAGCTATGGCTACTTTGTAAAGCAAACCATAGTCAATGTTGTCTCGCGTCAAAATGTAGAAGAAGAAATGGGAGACTTAGGCTCCAGGGTTTCTAATCTAGAAGTTAGATACATTGAACTAAAAAATAAAATAGATCTTGATTTTGCATATTCCCTTGGTTACAAGGATGTAAGCGAAGTTAAATTTGTCTCAAGAAGTGAGTTAAGTAAGACCTTGACTCTGTACGGTAACCAGTAAAAATTAAAACACAATGCGCTCAAGTTTCTTGCCAAGAATCAGAATAATATCTCTTGCCCTGTTCATCTTTGTTTTGATACTCTTATCAAAACTTTATCTAGTTCAAGTCGTCCATGGCGAGGAATACATCGATAGGGCAGATAGACAATATATAAAACCAGAGAGTACACTTTTCGACAGGGGTACTATCTACTACGAAAATAAAGATGGCCGGCTTATTTCGGCTGCTACTCTAAAAACTGGGTACACTTTGGCTATTAATCCAAGGCTTTTAGAAGACTCAGAGAGTACACATTCACAAATTGAAAAAATTATAGATATAAATGATGAGGATTTCTTTTTCAGAGCGGGCAAAAAAAATGATCCATACGAAGAAGTTCTTAAAAAAATGGATGAGGAAACAGCATTTGAAATAGAACAGCTTGATATAGACGGCGTAGATGTTTTTAAAGACAAGTGGAGATTTTATCCAGGGAATGAGGTTGGAGCTCAAACACTTGGTTTTGTCGGGTTTAATAATGATGATTATGGAGGAAGATATGGCCTAGAAAGGTATTACGATGATGTTTTGAGAAGAGATAGTGAAAATATGAATGTAAATTTTTTTGCTGAAGTTTTCTCCAACTTAAACAAAACTCTCGGCGGTAACAATCTTCGAAATAAAGGAGATATTATCACAAGTATAGAACCGTCTGTTCAAACCTTTTTCCAAACAAGAATGAATAAAGTCCATGATACTTGGAATTCAGAATTAACTGCTGGAGTTATTTTAAATCCAAAAACAGGTGAAGTTTTTGCCATGGCTGTTTCTCCTTCTTTTAGTTTGAATGAATTTAGTAAAGAGGAAGATATAAATATCTTTAGAAACCCGATTGTTGAAGATGTTTATGAAATGGGTTCTATTATGAAGCCCCTAACAATGTCCGCCGGCCTTGATTCTGGAGCTGTTACGGCAGAAACAACTTACAATGATAAGGGATTTTTGGAGCTGGATGGTTATAAAATTTCAAACTATGACGGAAAAGGAAGAGGGGTCGTCAATATGCAGGAGGTTCTAAATCAATCCTTGAATACAGGAGTCGCTTTTGTCGTCAGTCAAATGGGAAATAATATTTTCGCCGACTATATGAAAAATTTTGGATTGATGGAAAAAACAGGAATTGATTTACCAAATGAAGTTTCGCCTTTAATAGGTAATCTAGACAGCCCAAGAAATATCGAGTATGCAACTGCCGCTTTCGGGCAGGGAATTGCCCTTTCGCCAATTATGACCACCCAGGCTCTCTCAAGTCTGGCTAACAATGGAATTTTGCCAAAACTACACGTAGTTAAACAAATAAATTATGAGATAGGGCCAGCCAAAACAATTGAAGTAGAAGAAGGTAGAAGAGTACTAAAATCAGAAACTGCCGATGAAATCACCAGAATGCTTGTAAAGGTTGTTGATGAAGCTTTAGCTGGTGGAACTGTTAAGCTTAAAAATTATTCCATTGCTGCTAAAACAGGAACGGCTCAGATAGCCAACCCACATGAAAAGGGTTATTACGATGATAGATTTCTCCATTCATTCTTCGGTTATTTCCCTGCTTACAACCCTGAATTTTTGGTATTTTTATATACAATATATCCAAAAGAGGTCCGTTACGCTTCTCAGACTCTAACTGATCCTTTCATGGACACGGCAAAGTTTTTAATCAACTATTATGAGATTCCACCTGATCGATAATTAACAAAATTCTTTAAAAAAAACTTAATAAATATCTTCAGTTCGATGCGTAATGTCTTGTTGCATAAAGAATGGCTCTAGGAGGGCCATTATTTTTTTACATATATAATGCTAGTATAATCAACTCATGAAGGGTATTTTTAAAAAAATCATATTTTGGAAAATTCAGTTTTTGGCCAAATTAGTTCTCAAAAAGTATAAGCCGAGAATTATTACCGTCACTGGAAGTGTTGGAAAAACCTCCGCTAAAGAGGCAATTCATGCTGGTTTAAGCTCTATTTTATATATAGGCAAAAATCAGAAAAGTTATAATAGTGAAATTGGAATTCCTTTGGCTATTCTCGGGTGTGACAGTGGTTGGGGAGGGTTTTGGGGAAGCTCCTGGAGATGGACTAAAAATATTCTTGAAGGGGTAGTTTTGATAATTCTGCCAAATATTTATCCAAAGTGGTTAGTAATCGAAGCTGGTGTTGATCATCCGGGGGACATGGACTTGATAAACAAATGGATTGAATCTGATGTTGTTGTTTTTACGAAATTTGCCGAGACCCCTGTCCATGTTGAATTCTTTGACTCCCCAGAAGATGTTTTGAAAGAGAAAATAAAATTAGTTAAATCTCTAAAAGATGATGGGGTGCTTGTATTAAATTGTGATGACAAAAATGTTCTAGCAATCAAAGAGGGTTCTGGAAAACGTGCTATCACTTTTGGATTTGAAGAAGAAGCAGATGTGCGTGCTAGTAATAACAAAATTTTTTATGAAAATAACCGCCCGGCTGGAATTGATTTTAAAATCAATGTAAATGGAAATTCCCTGCCAATAGTTCTAAAAGGAGTTCTGGGAGTTCAGCATGTATATCCGATTCTTTCTACTATTGCCGTAGGGAAAGCTCTCAATTTAAATATTGTAAAAATAGTTGAGACATTTAAAAATTTTCAAACAGCACCGGGACGAATGAAAGTTCTCGATGGAATTTTCGGTTCAACTATTATAGATGATTCATATAATTCCTCACCCATAGCAATTGAGGAAGCAATTAAAGTACTTCAGTTAACTGAAACAAAAGGAAGGAAAATTGCAGTTTTGGGAGATATGATGGAGCTGGGGAAACATATGAAGGAAGAGCATAAAAAGGTAGGGGCTCTAATAGTCGGGAAAACAGATATTTTGGTAACAGTGGGAAAGAGGGCAAAATTTATAGCAGCAGAGGCTGAAAAATCTGGATTCAAAAGAAAGAATATTCATATTTTTAATAATTCAATTGAGACAGGAGATTTTATGAAAGATCTCGTAAAAGAAGGAGATATTGTTTTGGTGAAAGGTTCACAATCTCCAAGACTTGAAAAAATTATAGTTAAAATTTTAGCTAGACCAGACGAAGCTCGGTGGCTTCTGGTTCGTCAAGAAAAAGAATGGTTAAAAAAATAAAGAAAGGAGGGGAGATTTGTCACGGGCATGTGACTACCACATCGTAGTGGATGACTACGGTCGTTCCTCTTTTTTATTTTCGCATGGGAAGATAGATAAAAATTTGCTATATTAATTTTCGCATGGCCCTATCGTCTAGCGGTTAGGACGTCGCCTTCTCAAGGCGGTAACCCGGGTTCGACTCCCGGTAGGGTCACAAACAACTTTAGACTCAATGCGTCGCATTGGGTCTTTAGTTGTTTTAGGGCCCACAAGGGGAATCGAAAAGGTTCATCTAATATTTTATGAGTGAAATGAAATAAAATATTGATAACCTGCACTGATCCTGTAAGGATCGATAAAGCTTTCTGTTGCAGACAGAAAGCTGGTCCCCGTGGGGTCTTCAATGGCTCAACACGTTGAGCCGTTCAAAGAAAGAGTTTTTTGCATAAAACCAAACTCCTCAGCAAGTAATAAGTTTTTCTAACAGCCCTTAACTACAGGATCATTTCAGTACTTGACAAACAAGACTGTTATGATATAATGAAATCTGAACTGAACCTTCCAACAAGAAACATACACATGGGCAGAGGAGGCCCTTTCAAGATGGACACGATCAAACTCGGCGTTGCCAGCATCGTCACAGCCTTCTCCAGGTACGGTTATAACTATCAGAGTACCATCGGGAGCAAGGTGACTGACCCAGAGTCGTTCCTGGGTGGGCTCACCACACAGATTCAAAGGCACGACACCACCGGCGACCGCGTCCCGGGGCAACACTACATCCCGTTGCCCAGCGATTTCAATTCGTTGGTGTCAGCCGGGGTTGGCATGCGGTCGCAAGACCCTGCCGACTACGTCCTGCGCGTACACCGTGGCCACGTCTCGGCCTACCTCAGGCGCAAGCATGCTGCCGATGTCTGCAGTGTGGCCGTGGTCGTCTACACCCGTGACGCCTATCTGAGCGACCCGGATGTGACGAACGACCGTGATGAGTGCGAGCGAATCAGCTCGGACATCACCCACGTCATCGTCGCGGTTCTGGCCTCTTCGGCCGGTGGGCCCTCACCCCTCAGTCCATTCCGGCTGGTTCACAATCTGGCTGGTGGAAACAAGGAGGCGGAGGCCTGGTCCGCGGATGAGATCCGAGGCAAGGCCGACGAGTCCATGGACTACTGGCAGTCCTGGTCTCAGGTTGCGGACTGACCGCATCAACCTCCTCTGGGCACTTCACCCAACTTGCTTCTTTGAAGGAGGAAGCTAGAGTTCATCATTCTGTATACTGAATGGTCATGCACCCTGATTGGAAACGGTCGAGGGTGTTTCGTTTTTATATAACCAACTCCAACTCCCTCACGCTATTTCCAACAAACTCACTATTGACTAAAAGTTCGGAAAGCCATAAATTGGGGTCACAAAAAAGTCTCTATTTAGTTGATAAAAATTTTGAATGGGGTAATATCCTTACCCAGAAGAGAAAGATTCGCTCCGTGAGTCTGAAACAGGAGGATTATATGCGTAGCTGGCTACCGTATGTCGTATTAACCATTTTGGCTTGGGGTACCTACATCCCCACACTCCACAAAGGAACCATCCTACTTGGCAGAAGCGGGGTACACGCCTTCCTGATGGTAGGCCTGGCGTACGTTGTTGTGGCAATACTGATTCCCGGCACAATGATCGTCCGTGCGGGGAGCTGGGCTACCTTCACAGCAGGTGGTTCAGGATTCACGTTCATCGCAGGAGCTCTTGGTGCAATAGGCGCACTCGGTATTGTCCTAGCTATGGCGAACGGGGGTCGGCCCAATGTGGTACCGCCCTTGGTCTTTGCCGGCGCACCAGTGGTCAACGTCTTCGTAGCCATGCTCTACAACCCGCCGAAAGAGAGCCCGCCATTACTATTCTTTCTCGGCATCCTAATGGCAGCGGCTGGAGCTGGAATGGTCCTGGCTAACCGGCCAAGCTGAAACCAGAGCGGCAGAACCTTCGGGGGTTCTGTCGCTCATCTCAAGGTCACATCATCCTTGTATTTTAAATAGAACAACTAATTGATAATTAGTTTGAGAAATCGTCTTTTGCCAACCTTAACTACTGCATTTTTCGAAATACTAACTTTACCAGTTTCATTAATAGAAGAACCGTCAATCGAAACTGCACCCTCTCTAACCAATCTCATTCCTTCTGATTTACTTTTTATTAAATTGGCTTTAATCAAAATAGCCAAAAATTCTTTCAACTCCATTTCACCGGCACCAACTTCAACTGAGGGAACTTCAGCGGGAACTTCATTACCCTGAACTGTCTTTTCAAAATGTGCTTGTGCCTTTTCTGCTGCCTCTTTGCCGTCATAAAGTTCCACTAAAGCAAGTGCTAATTCTTTTTTAAAATCAATTGGATTGCCTTCTTCGTTTTCCAAAGCAGAAGCAACTTCGTTAACTCTATCTATTGGAATGTCAGTCGCACTTTCCATATAAACTGGAATTAGTTGGTCAGGAATACGCATAATTTTTCCATACTTTTCTTCTGGTACTTCGTTTACCATAATGACATTGTCCCAGCTTTTACTCATTTTTCTACCATCTGTACCCGCCAGAAGTTGAAGAGTAAGAACATCTTGCTGTTCTTGAGCAAAGTGTTTTTGAATTTTCCTGCCAGCTAAAAGATTAAAAAGCTGGTCGGTGCCACCAATTTCAACATCAGCTTTTATTTCTACACTGTCATATCCTTGCATCAGAGGATAGAGAGCTTCTTGAAGACCAACTGGGTCGCCGTTTTTAATTCTCTCCGCATAATTTTCTCTTTCAATCATTTGCTGGAGAGTAAAAAGACTAGCTAGTCCTATCCACATTCCCGTATCAAATTTATCAATCCATTCATTGTTATAACGAACTTCAACATCATCTATATTTAAAATCTTAGATACCTGATTCAAATATTTTTCCTTGTTTTCAGAAATTTCTTCTGTACTTAAAGTTTCTCTGCCAGTAACCTTATCCGAGGTATCTCCAATCCTAGCGGTACCATCACCAATTATAAGAACAATTTGGTGTCCTAGGTCTTGAAATTCCCTGAGCTTTTTAATGGTCGAACCATGTCCAACATGGAGATCGGGGTTAGTTGGATCAATACCAAATTTGATTCGAAGCTTTTCCCCGGATAGCATTCTTTTTTCAAGGTGATTTTGGTCTATAACTTCGACGACACCCCTTGTCAGAACTTCTTTAATTTTATTTTCGTCTGTATTTACAGCCATTTCTAGTAATTATGACAGAGCTTCACAAATAAGCCAAATCATATAAAATTATTTGTGGAGGTGTATTCATGACAACAGTCGAAGATGTCAGAAGAGCCGGTGCCGAAATTGCCATTTTTGGTATGAAACTACTAGAAAGGGCGCCTGACAAGTATGCTAGAGACAGAAGCATTTTCAGTATACTCTGCGGACACTACAGGTGTTTGGTGGAAGCCATCCAAAAAGAACAGAGAGGCACCCCAATCAGATTGGTTCCTGGGAACAAGGTAGTCGAAGGAAAAGCGAAGTTGTGCTTGTCTAAAGTTCAGAAATTGATCAGGAGGGAGACGGAATGGAACAAGGGAGGTGTTGTCTAAAATGGAGGGATGGGGAAGTCCTTATTTCCGTTGGGCAGCTGACAATTCTTGAACGAAAGGGGAACGACAAGCCATGGAGATACGAGATTCGAGATGAGAATCGCACAGTTCACTTTCTAGTGAACGATATTTCTGGTCACGACTTCAGTAAAAGACTCCCTGTTGTGTTCTTGAAAAGAGACAGTAAGAGTGTTGAAGTCAACGCCACTGTGTAACGGCCTTTGGAGGAAGTCAACAGACAAGCCTCTAGGGGTCTTGTCTTTTGGCCATATTTTAGTAGTATAATCGAGCATATGAGTTTTGTAGTAATAAAAACAGGCGGAAAGCAATATAAAATCTCCAAAGGAGATTCTATTAAAATTGAGAAAATAGAAGCTAAAAAAGAATTAAAGGAAGGTGACAAAATTTCTTTTAATGAGATTCTTCTTGTTGACGATGGGAAGAAAACTCAAGTAGGAACTCCCTTGATTAAAGGAGTAAAAGTTGAAGCAACTATAGAAAAAATCGGAAAAGCTAAAAAAGTTGATGTTATAAGATTTAGGTCTAAAAGCAGGTATTTCAAGAAGAAGGGACACAGACAGCCATTTTTCAAAGTTAAAATAAATTCAATCAAGTAAAAGATTCCGTTAAAGACGGAATTTTTTAATGTCTGTTTTCGAAAGCCGCTTTTAGAGTATCCTTGTCTGAATATTCAAGTTCCGTGCCGGTTGAAAGTCCGCGCCCCAAAGTAGAAACCTTGACTCCACTCTCTGTAATCGGACGAAGTAGATTTAATAAATACGAGTGTGTATTTTCCCCTTCTGGATTAGCACTAGTAGCTAAAATTATTTCGTTCAGGCCATTATTTTTAACTTCGCCTTCTATTAAATTAACCAACTCTCTTGAACGGACTTTTGATTCTGGCTTTTCCTCCAAAATCGGAACAATTCCGCCTAAGACAAAATACTTGCCATTATAGACTTCAGTTTTTTCAATATTTTCCAAATCGGCATCTTTTTCAACAACCATTAATAAATGATTGTTTCGATTTGAATCAGAACAGATATTACAAAATTTAGAATTACTATTTCCAGATTGATAGAATCTCTGACAAAACTCGCAAACCCTTATATTTTTTTTAAGTGTTAGCAAGCTTGAAGAAAGGTCTTGTAAAAATTCCCTGTCCTTTGTTAAAAGAAAATAGACAAAGCGTCTGGATTGTCTTGGGCCAATTCCGGGGAATTTAGAAAAAATTTCGGCTAATTTTTCAATTGAACTCATAATTAAAATCCTTCTTCCGTGCCCATAAGAGTATCCCCCTTGTCGGAATTATCAAAATGGGTATCTATGTCTAAAAATGAAGCCCTCTTTTCGTCGAAATAAAGTTCACAATTTCCAGTTGGGCCGTTTCGGTGCTTTTGAACCAAGATATCAGCAATATTCGGTTTATCTGACGAGTCATTATATTTGTCATCACGATGGATAAACATTACTACATCAGCGTCTTGTTCAATGGAGCCTGAATCCCTCAAGTCTGACAAACGGGGTTTACCACCCCTGTGTTCAACATTACGAGAAAGTTGGGAGAGGGCAATAACCGGTACATTCAGTTCACGCGCCAAGTTTTTAAGAGAACGAGAAATTTCAGTCACTTGTTGAACCATTGAATCAGACTTGCGAGAATCAATTGGAAGCATCAACTGAAGATAATCGACAATCAATAATCCTAAATCATTTTCACTCTTTAGTCTTCGGGCAACACTGCGCATTCTAATAATATTATTACCAGGCATATCATCAATATAAATAGGGGCTTTAGAGAGTTTAGCTAGTGATTCTTGAATACTTAAAAATTCCTTATCCACCTTGAGATTTCCAGTCCGAAGCTTCCAGCCGTCTATTTTCGATTCTGCCGTCAACATCCTGTCTACTAGTTGTTGGGCACTCATTTCAAGGGAAAAAAGACCAACAGGAATATTATGTTCAACTGCCGCTTGTCTAGCTATGTCGAGAGCCAGTGATGTTTTTCCCATTGAAGGTCTGGAAGCAATAATGACCAAATCAGATTTTTGAAAACCAGAAAGAATATTATCAAGTTTTTTAAATCCAGAGGGCACCCCACGCAACTTGCCCTTCTCATTATGTAAACTTTCTATTCTTTCCCATGCTTCCCCCAGAATATTTTTCAGCTCCACAAATTTGTGTGCCGTTGGTGTGTTGGTAATTTCAAAAATTGTCTTTTCTGCTTTGTCGAGTGCCAAGTCTAGTTCAATATCATCTTCATATCCAATCTGGCTAATCTCATCAGCAGCTTCTATTAAAGAGCGCATAGTGTACTTCTTTTGGACAATATTTGCGTAATGCTTTACATTTGTCGAAGAAGGAACAATGTCCACCAACTCCGTCAAATAACTTGAGCCACCAATTTCATCCAGTTTCTTTTTTTCTTTCAATTTTGTGGTGACTGAGAGAAGATCAATTGGTTCTCTTTTGGAGAAAAGTTCAAACATAATATTATAAATAATCTTATGTTTGTCTAGATAAAAATGGTGTGAAAAAACAACGTCTGAAACATCACTTATGGCTTCAGGACGAAGCATAATTGAACCTAGTAAGGCCTTTTCTGCATCAATATTTTGAGGTGGAATTCTTAAATCCTTTTTGGAATCTTTTGGCATACCAAATCTAAATAAATAAAATGAATATTAAATTTACACAGCCCGCCCTCTTGGCAAAATTACAACTTAAAAATGGTATAACTAACGGTATAGAAGGTGGGGTCAGGCAAATCATGGTCGCCCCACAGAAAGTAGGACTCCTTGATTTCCTAGATTTTATCACAAGGGTAGGGGACCTAACTCTTTACTCTGTTAGAAAGCTGTGGGTAGGTTGGGGATAAAAGAAAGGACTGGGGCCAAATGGCTCCTACGGAGAGCTAGAGGTTGACAAACACATTTCAGCATGATAATATTTACTCTGAACTGATCCTTAAACCAAGAAAGAGAGGATGTGTCATGCCCGAACGTGCCCGTGTCAATCACGTTACAACCACCATATCAAAGTCTGTCGACCAGTACGAACACATCAACTACAAGAATTTTCCAGCTCTCTTCGAGTTGGGACAGGATTCCTATCTCGCTGAGTGCAAGTTGAGCTTTGACCTTCTCGAGACCAGAGATGAAATCCGAAGTGTCGTTGTTTCCTACAAGGTCGATATCAAGAGTAGTATCCTTAAAGGTGACACAGTCAACATCGCGACATCACTTCGGCTCGGCGTAACAAGCTTGACCTTCGAACAGAACATCAAGAAGGACAAAGTCCTGGTTGCCACCCAGGAGATAGTCGTCGTCCTCGTCGAGGCAAACGACATGACACAAAAGGTCGCCATAAGTAGCGACCTTCGTGTGGCACTCAGATAGAGTCAAACCGCCCGCCAAGAAAACCGCCTCATGTTTTCCCAGGCGAGGCGGTTTTCTATTTAAATGCAAGACAGGTTCGAACATCGTACACCCAACGGAGCATTACTTGACAAATCATACTAAATATGATAGAGTTCTGTGTGGAAGGAGAAACATTATGCGAGCAGGGTACAACTACGAAGACCAGGTTGGATGTATTGTGCTTGAGGGTGGAGAAACAGGACAAGAGGTTGTCGATGCGGCCGAAAAGTACGAAGCCGTGACCGAGGACGGGCTCATCTGCATCCGCCCTCCAGGCATGGGTATGCTCCCAGAACTCAAGTCGAGAGCCGACATTCTACGGATTCTTCCGAGAGACTAATCGGCTTTGACACTGGATGATATCCAGAACAACAAAGTCCCGCAGCAAAACTCGAAGGAGTCAGCTGTCGGGGCTCTTTCATTTTAAACACATAAACAGGTTCGAACATCGT
>MPLZ02210876.1_pt1 | contig 14335 bp, 14 predicted proteins | sample 1617311 | NCBI WGS metagenome assembly MPLZ02 (sample SAMN05944806, study PRJNA350692) | marine metagenome | biome: marine; feature: ODZ; material: water; isolation source: 160 m water sample filtered on 0.2 um supor filter | place: Pacific Ocean | collected 2012-04-08 | depth 160m m | reverse complement strand
TACGTAAGGGGGTTATACCCTCACACTATTTCACGCAGTTTTTCACGCATAGTGTGAGGGCACTATAAAACAAGGCTAATTTAGTGGAGCAGGCTACTGAAAATCCTCGTGTCGGTGGTTCAATTCCACCCCTGGCCACCAATCAAAGCAACTACTATCGCTGAAAGTAGTAAAACAGATTTTCAATCGCCGGACGATGTCTATGTGCTGTAAAAGCGAGCGAGCTTACATGTCTTCGGGGTCAATACCGGGGACCTCTGTCAAACCCGCTAATTGTTTCCAGTTCACCGGATAGGCAGCGTAGAAGATCGTACATTCACCGTCCGCCTCGTAAGCAATATGGTTACCCTTCGGCACAAACATCATGTCACCCGGCCCGATCTCGTACGATTCTCCGTCACACGTTAGCCGAAAGTTACCTTCGTAGCAGAAAATGAGTTCGTCGCAAGGAATGTCGAACGGTACGGAGACTTTATTCAAAAAATTGATACCGCCCGCCATGGTACTTTCGCTGTTCTTGGCCGTTACCATTGGCTTGATGTACGTGCCACCCTCGGGCAGCGAATCCTTGCGGTGTTGGATGTCGGCACGTCTGTAAACGCTGGGTTTTGCCATGTTCAGTTCTCCGAAATAGGTCGTGATTAAAGCTGGTTCACCACGCGTGATTCGAATTGTCGAACCAAACTTTGAGCGGCGGCCGCGTGGACTGATTGTTAAGCGAGCTTATGCGTTTTTGGCCGCTTTCAGACTCGGCGTAATCGATCATACTAGGAGTGAGGATATCCGATAAAGTGCGTCACCAGAAAAACCTGGGTTGACCCCATCAATACTTGCACAGTCCGGACGTCACCATTCACGAATGATCATAGCAGAAACATCAAAAATCAATTGGATTCATGACTATAGAAGTACCAAACTTTCTGATTACTATCCACAACACTCACACCTCCTTAGTTAGTGCGTATGACTTGAGCTACTTTGTATGCACCGTTTCTGTCATTCTTATTTGGTCGCGTTAGTGGTGATCTCGTAACCAGCGAGATGGTTAACGCACCGGTCAATGTTGTGTCACTCTATTTCCCGCGCCGCGCCCTGAAATAAGCATTTTGTGTTCGACCCTTCGAATGATCACACCGCAAAGCCAAACACCGGAGTGCAAGATCTGGGTGGACGCCGATGCCTGCCCGAAGGTGATCAAGGAGATTCTCTACCGGGTTGCTGACCGGGTACCTGTCATGGTCATCTTGGTGGCCAACCAACCGCTACAAGTACCACGATCGCCCTATATCCATACCGTTCAGGTGCCATCCGGCTATGACGTCGCAGACCACCACATCGTGGAGAAATCAACCCCTGGTGACTTAGTAATCACAGCAGACATTCCTCTAGCCGCCGAAGTGATCGGTCAAGGATGTATGGCCCTGAACCCTCGGGGCGAACTCTATGATAAAGAAAACATTCGACAACGATTGAATATGCGGGATTTCTTCGATTCGCTGCGAAGCAGTGGCATACACACGGGGGGTCCATCGTCGATCAGTCAGTCCGACCGAACTGCATTTGCTAACCAGCTGGACCGGTTACTTAGCCGATTAATCCACAACAAATAGATAACCCCGTGACAATATCCAGTAAACCCTTGGGTGTTTCGGTGCTGGGCCAAATGATGGCCGCCCGGGTTCTGGCCGACAAACCGTGCGACACCGATAATAGGCGTGTGCGGTCTTGAAATATGCTCTATCAATTTAAAAGGAAAAGTCCATGTCCGAAACGAATGTTTCTCAGTCCTACCAGGTAAATAGCCTGGAAGAACAGCAGGCGGCCTATGACCGGTGGGCCAAGGATTATGAGTCCGACTTATGTGCCATGGGCTACCGGATACCCGCGATGATTGCTGCTGTTTTCACACGATTCGTTGCATCGGGTACGGCACCGATTCTGGATGCCGGGTGCGGAGGCGGTATCCAGAGCGAAGCACTTGCTATGCTGGGCTATGGACCGATGACGGGTATCGATCTATCCGAAGGGATGCTCGACATTGCTCGCGATAAAGGGATCTATGTAGAACTGCATCAGATGACACTCGGTGAACAACTGGATTTTAGTGACGATACGTTTGCTGCTGTGTTATCCAGTGGAACGATCACGCCGAAGCATGCGCCGGCTCATAGTTTTGATGAACTGATTAGGGTAGCGATGCCGGGTGCACCGATTGTTTTCAGTTTGCGTGATGATCCTACTCAGGAGCCCGCTTACCCAGAAGCACTGTCGCGACTGACGGCAGCAGGCGCCTGGCGTGAGACCTTTGTGACGGAAAGTTTTAAAGGTATGCCTTACGGGGAGCCCGAGATTTCCCATCGAGTTCATGTCTACGAGGTAAGTTGAGCAGGCTTTCGACTGGGAGCGGGAAAGCACGATGCTGGACCGGTTGCTTGCGTGCTATGGCCTCGATGAGACACTGTCTGCGCGGACATAACGCGTTCAGTACTGTAGATCGTTCGCACCTGGGGCAGACTATTGATTGAAGTCGGCCCGCAAAAGGCCCTATGCTTAACACTTGTTCACCGTTTTATGCCAGGAGGACAGTGCTTTGACCCACGATACTGTCAGCTACGAATCCCGCGACCGGGTCGCGATCATCACGATCAACCGTCCCGAAAAAATGAACGCGATCAGTCCAGCTGTCGGAGAGGCGCTGCGCAGTGCTCTCCAGCGGCTCAACGACAGTGACGATGGCGCCGGCATTATCACGGGGGCCGGCGAACGTGCCTTCTCGGCCGGCGCAGACCTCGAAGACTCAACTGAGATGTACCCCTTTATCCCGGGTGTGGGAATCACGGTCGACAAACCGATTGTGGCTGCGGTCAACGGGCTGTGCATCGGTGGCGCGCTGGTGCTCGTTCAGTTCTGCGACCTTGCCGTGATGGTCGAGGACGCTTGGTTCAGCTACCCGGAAGCAAAGATCGGCTTCACCGGCGGACTCATCACCTCACTCGCTGCCCGAATACCGCACAAAATCGCTATGGAACTGATTCTGGTCGGTGACCAGATGAGTGCGCAGCGGGCCTACGAGGTGGGCCTGGTCAACCGCGTGGTTCCGCGCGAGCAACTGATGGAGACGGCGATGGAATTTGCCGGCAAACTCGCTGCGAACGCTCCCCTGGTAATGCAGACACTCAAGCAGTTCGTTGACAGGACCTTGCCGCGCGGACCCAGTGAGATGGCGGCCTACACCCGACAGATGACCGAACGGACTTACAACAGCGAGGATCTTCAAGAAGGCCTGTCCGCGTTCGCCGACAAGCGCACGCCCGATTTCAAAGGTCGATGACAGGCAGTCGCGCACCCCGTCTGTCGGTTGCGACGATCCTCAATCCCCGCTCGGTGGCGGTGGTGGGGGCGTCGGAAGATCTGCGGAAGTTCGGATCACGGGTGTTGAAAAACACGATTCATGGTGGATTCGCAGGCAGGATCATTCCGGTCAATCCCAGACGTGAGCACATCTTCGGCCTGCCGGCTGTTGCGTCTGTCGATCGGCTCGCCAATCCTGTCGACGTGGCGGTCATTGCGGTACCGCGCACAGCGGTCCGCGATACCATCACTCAGTGTGCCGCCATAGGGGTCGGCTGCTGCGTAATCATCACCGCGGGGTTCAGTGAGATCGATGCAGCCGGTGCTGACCTGCAGGAGGAACTGGTACAGATCGCCCGGCGAGCCGGCATGCGACTGATCGGTCCCAACTGCCTGGGCCTGCTCAACACCCACGCCCGCTTGCTGCTCAACTCCTCTCCCGCCATGACGGTAACGCCATTTCACACTGGCGCTATCGCCCACCTGTCGCAGAGCGGTGCGCTGATGGCGACCACCTACAACCGCGGCGTGGAAGACCAGGCCCGCTTCAGCACGGCTGTGTCGCTGGGTAACCAGGCTGATCTGGAGCTCTGTGACTTTATAGAATACCTGGCCGGCGATTCCCACACCCGGGTGATCACTTTGTACGTCGAGGGCTTCAAAGACCCACAAAGGTTCGTCGAAGCCGTGCGTCGCTGCCGCTCGGCCGGCAAGCCCGTATTGATGGTCAAGGCGGGCACCACGGAAGTGGGGGCACGGGTCACGCGCAGCCACACGGCCAGCCTGGCTTCTACGCAGCGGGTACTGGAAGCTGTCTGCCGCGAAGAAGGCGTGCTGCTCCTCGATGACATGCGAGGCATGATGCAGTCCGCCGAGGTTTTTGCCCGGTTCGGCGTGCCGGCGGGTGACGGTATCTGCGTGATCTCGGGTTCCGGCGGTGCAGGTGCGCTTTGTGCAGACCGACTGGCTGAACGCAGCCTGCGACTTGCGAGTTTCAGCATCGACACCCGCGAGAAACTGGAAACGCTGTTTGAGCCCTCGCAACTCGGTAATCCTCTGGACATGGGCGCCCTGCGGGAGAAGAGCTTTACCCATGTCGGCGATGGTGGGCTGGCGATTGCCGCAGCTGATCCCGACGTGAGTGCCGTGCTGGTACCAATCACTACCGGCCCGATGCTGGGTGAGTTCGCCCGGGCTATGGTCGAGTCCATCAGGGCTACCGGTAAACCGGCACTGTTTGTCGTGATCCAGGGTTCAGCCGATGATGGTGCCCGCGAGATTCTCAAGCAGGAGGGCATGCTGGTTTTTGAGACCCTGGACGAGGCGTTCAGAGTGCTCGAATGCTGGATGGCAGCGAGCATGTTTCCCGCTGCAGTAGGCTTGCCGGAACGTCCGCCCGGCCTGCCTGAAAAGCCCGTGAACCACGAACTGCCGCTGCTGCCCACCGAACACGAAGTCAAGACACTGGTGGCACGATACGGTATCGCGACCGTGCACGAGCAGCTCGCTGGAAACGCTGACGATGCGGCCGCTGCTGCCCAGAAGGTCGGCTATCCGGTCGCCCTGAAAGCCAGTTGCCGCAGTCTGGTTCACAAGAGCGACGTCGGCGGCGTTTTCCTGAATCTGGAAGACGAACAGGCACTGCGCGCGGCGTGGGACCAGATCACCCAGCGCCTCGGTCCGGATCTCGAATCGTGCCTGATCTGCCGGATGGAGCCCGCGGATGCCGAGATGATCCTCGGGATCAGTCACGACCCCGATTTTGGGCCTATGGTGTTGTTCGGTCTCGGTGGCCTGGTCGCTGAGATTGTTGACGATGTGGTCCTGACTCCTGCGCCGGTTGACCCGCAGCGGGTTCTGGCCCTGCTGCAGACATTAAAACTGTGGCCACTGCTTAATGGCGCTCGAGGCCGGCAGAAGCTCGACACGGACGCAGTCTGCAACATGATCAGCCGGCTCAGTTGGCTCGGCGACGATCTTCGTGACATGTTGCTGGAACTCGACTTGAATCCCGTTATGGTCAGACGCCAAGGTGAAGGGGCAGTCGCCGTGGATGCCCGCGCCACACTGAAGACGGCGTCACAGAACATAAATACAGGTTTATCATCAGCAAGATCGGACTGAAACAGCTGTAGAAAAACCTCGTTTGCCAAACCAGATAAAGCCGATGACATCTAGACCCATCAAAGAAAAAGTAGCCGTCCACATAAAAAACAATCGTGCCGGAGAATTGGTCTTCAGGACCACTGCCGATCGTTTGGCACGTGCCCGCCAACGCCATCCTGAAGTATCTTCCAGAATCGATGTATGCCTCGACTGGGACCTGGACAATTTTGATCGATCGATGGACCGGGCAGAAGTCATGATGACCTGGGATCTGCCGACTGACGGCCTTCAGCAGCGGGCGCCTCGGCTGAAATGGATTCATGTTATCGGAGCAGGCGTGGAACACCTCGCGCCATTTGATTGGTTACCGCCTGGAATGACAGTTACCCGTAATTCAGGCATTCATCTTGAAAAAACCCGGGAGTATGTGGGCATGGGGTTGCAGATGTTGAATTACCACGTCCCAAAGTTTACGAGCGATCAGCGCCGTCGTGACTGGAAGCCTGTTTACAGCACGCCCATTAAAGGGAAAACCGTTACCGTTGTCGGTGTAGGGAAAATGGGTGAGGCCTCAGCACAGGTTGCGAAGTCCATGGGCCTGCGGGTGCGCGGCGTTCGGAGAACTGGACGACCATCTCGGTATGTTCATGCGATGTACACGCCTGAAGATCTTGACGCTGCATTGGACGATGCTGATTTTGTCATCCTCAACATGCCGCTCACCCCTGAAACACAGAACTTGATCGGGGAAAAACAATTCGCAGCACTGCGACCCGGCGCAGGACTGATCAATCTGGCCCGTGGCGGTGTGCTTGACCACGCAGCACTGGTGTCTGCACTCGATCGTGGCATTCTTGGCGGGGCTATACTGGATGTGACGACGCCGGAACCACTGCCGCCAGATTCGAAACTCTGGCATACCCCGAATCTCATCATTACGCCACATGTCTCATCCGACGACGATGCGAGCTATACAGATCTGACGTTGGACCTGCTGTTTAGGAACCTGGGCAGGTATCTCGAAGGCCGTCCACTCATCAATAGAGTGCGGCCGAAACTGGGGTATTGAATACTTGTTTGCCTGCTCTTTGATCGCACAATGAAAATTCCAGATGTTCGGGTACGATCCACCCTCTGATTACCAACGTATTTTTGATCGGCTAACTGACTATGCGGGTGATGACAACAATTCCACAGCACGATCTCCACCGAATTCCTAAAGCGGTACGGGAGATCGAAGCGAACGGATATGACGGTGTCAGCACGCTGGAAAACCGTCATGATCCCTTTTTGCCTTTGGGTATTGCTGCAGTTAACAGCCAGAAACTGGAACTGTCGACTGGCATCGCCATTGCATTTTCACGCAGTCCCATGGTTGTCGCCAATATTGGCTGGGACCTGCAAGCCGCATCGGGGGGTCGTTTTGTACTGGGCCTTGGCAGTCAGGTCAAGGGTCATAACGAGCGTCGCTTCAGTGTTCCGTGGTCCCCGCCCGCGCCTCGACTGCGCGAATATGCGCATGCGCTACGCGCCATCTGGTCTACCTGGAAAATGGGAGAACCACTGAACTTCGAAGGGCAGCATTACCGTTTTACCCTGATGACACCAAATTTCACGCCAGAACCAATGAATAGTCCGGCGCCGCCGATTACGGTTGCGGCAGTCGGCCCTGCGATGATGAAAGTGGCTGGGCAGGCCTATGACGGTGTACGCCTCCATCCCTTTTGTACCCGACGGTATCTGGAAGATACTGTGATACCGATTCTTGACAACGCCCTGGCAAGTGTTGGGCGTCAGCGAAACAATTTCGAGATTTCAGGGGGTGGTTTCATCGCCACGGGAGCAGATGACGAGGCGGTGGCCAAGATGTTTGAGTGGGTGCGTATACGTATAGGGTTTTACGGTTCGACCCGAGCGTACTGGCCAGTTCTTCAAGCGCATGGACTGGAAGAGTTGGGCTTGAAGTTGAACCAGATGTCTAGAAACAACCAATGGGATCAGATGGCCCAAGAAGTGACTGATGACGTTGTGCATTTGTTTACCGCTGTGGGACGTCACGACGAGATTGCCAATGCGATTAGAGGACGTTTCGGCGGAATCTCAGATGCTATTTACGACAGTGCATCATCAGAGTTGCGTGGTGGACTGCCGGCCGACGTTATTCAGGACATTCAATGTATTCCATCGTCCTTTACGGGTTTCGCCGATTAAAAAGATGCTGGTAGCGAGGTACGAACAAGCGGTTACTGAGTTTTTTGGGTACTCCAGCGATCAAGAATCGCGTGCGCATCTTCGACTGAGCCCATGTCCTGATCATGATCTGGCCGTTTTGCCGTCAGTTCAATGACGTAGCCGTTGGGATCCCGAAAATAGATCGAGTCGATAAATCCGTGATCGGAAATTCCCCGTGTCTCGATCCCGTTCGCGATGCCCTTGTCCATCATCTCCTGCAGCCGGTCGTGTTCAACCTCAAGCGCAATGTGTAAATCAAAGTCGCGCTGGTCTTTAAACTCGAACGGTGTCTGCGGGTCATCAAAAAAGGCAAGAAACGACCCGTCTCTCATCTGGTAGAACGTGTGCAGTACCTGAGTACCGCGGCCGGTCATGGTGGTGCCGATCTCCAGTGAATGAACCAGGGGCAGGCCCAGAAAATCCTCGTAGAAACAGCGGGTTTCTTCCGAATCCCGGCAGCGATAAGCATTGTGATGAAGGCCCTTGATCATGGCGTGTGTCCCGTGGTGTTCGTTACGGTTGTGTTGTAATTATTCAGTCTAGCAGGTTGTCAGCACGCACCCGTTCACGCTCAGGCGCGAGATGTACTGGTGTGACCCGCCCGCACAGTTCACGGGTACGGTGAGCACAGCCGATCATACCGGGTTGTTCTGCGAACAACACGATCAGCAGCAATCAGGAGCATGCATTTAAGGCTGAAGGGACTGAGAAAGTTTGGCATAACAGCGAAGGCGTCAGTTGCCGGTAACTTACGAACCGATGCTTCGGGTTCGGCGGGGATCGTTCAGAAGATCGATCGGGTAGACCCTATGGTTGATGAGGGAGCGCAGAAACGATGGATCTGAAGCGACTGTCATGGTGTCAGTTCTACGTTACGTTGAAAGCACCTCAGGAGATGGCTTACCAACAGCTGTCTGGATCATCTCCAGTCGCACTTTCCTCGCCGAGGTGAGTCAGTGTTAGTTTTTTGCAGTCGGTGTCATCGGCTTGTTCATTCTGTGGGGTTGCGGTTAATGTGAAGGCCGATTCGTCAAGTTTGCTGGCGGTGACCACGTAGAACCCCTGGTCGGAGGTCTCACTGACCACACCGCCATTGACCACGCTGCAGCTGTTGTCGTTGTACTTGGAAAACTGGGTGTAGCAGCGCTCCAGCTCCTGGGCAACTTGCATCAGAGTTGCTTGCCCGTCGGCCCGACGGGAGCGGGTGACATAGTCTGAATACATCGGGATTGCGATTGCTGCGAGTATGCCAATGATGGCGACCGCAACCAGTAGTTCAATCAGGCTGAAGCCCTGGGATCTATTAGGAATCTGATGCATGGGTTGTTCGAACCGGTATGAAAATGTTGGTTTGATTTTACGCGACTGAATAGCAAAATAGGCTCCCGGAATTAACCGTTGGCCAGTCTAGACGTCCGTCGGTGATTTTCTGAACCATTGAGACCGTCCTGGTTTAGCCTGTCGCGTCGTTATATGGTTTGCGATATGCCTCACCTTGTGGTGTCTGATCAATCGCTGCATCCCGCCTTACGACTTGTCGTTTCATGATCGCGTAGTAGTAGGCTTTTGTTCTCGGTCTTTTTGCTGTTTCTCGGTTACTTTTTGCCCAGTTGTATCGCTCTTGATGGTACACGGCCAAACTCAGGAATTTATCGTTACCGGGCCATTTCCGGTTCACAAGAAGGCCGCGTACTCGCTTACGACACGACCCCGGGGCAGAACGATCACATTTGGGTAGCTTATTCGCCCCATTTCTTCTTTTTGAAAATTTGATGTCGTTGTCGATGAGTAAGGCATCAAGTTGTGATTTTGCCAGATCCTTTTTGGCTTGTGCCAATTTGACAGCATTTTCAGCAGCAAGCCGTTCGGCCTCTGCAGTCGCTTCGGCTGCTTGCTTTTCCTTGGCAATCCGGCGTGCTTCCGCGAAGTCGGCATCGATCGTTGCCTTGTCTAGCAAGGCTTCCTTGGTTGCGATGGCTGGATCGCTTAGGCTGCTGGATCCAGTTGACGTAACCGTCGTACAGCTGCTGGGCCGTTGTGAAGCTTGAATATCACTCTCACAGTTGTAGCTGATCGCACCATCTGTGACGCTGGCCTTTAACTCAAGGAACTTGCCGGCATGGTGCCCGGAATTGAACGTCGCTCTGATGGTTCCGTCGCCATCATCGGATGCGGCTACAGTCTCGACGTAGTCGCCGAAGATATGGTCTGTCGGCTCGGCACCGATTGTGGCATTCGAATCGCCAGTCCCCCCGTCTGGGAACGAGCCGTGGGTGTTGTAGTACTCGGCGAGTGCCGTCTTCAATCCGCCTGCCAGGACCAGGCCTTCAGTCGCCTGTGCTCTGGCGGTGTAGTTCTGGTACTGCGGTATACCGATCGCTGCCAGTATTCCGATGATCGCCACCACGATCATCAGTTCAATCAAAGTAAAGCCTTTGGATGTTACGTACTTAATAGTCATGGGGCGCTGGTTGGTGCGAGCGAGAATAGGATAAATGTTACGTTATTGCGAGGGGAATAACTGCTCCCAGGACAAACGTCCTACCGGCCCGCTGTCGGTAACCGGTGCCAGTGCCGTGTCTTTGGGTTGTTCGCCTTCTTTGCTGCCGCGAGTGAAGAGCTTATCGCCAACAATGGCCGGTCCGCCGGGAAGGCCCTCATCATCCTCCACTTTTGTTCCGCTGTGCCCGACATCGGTTTTCTCACTGTCTCCCGCCAGGGTCACTTCACTCGTATCTTCGTTATTGAAGAGCCCGTCATCGTTTTGATCGACCACTGGGCTCATGGAGCTGCCGCCATTTTCTATCCGTACCGACATCATCCAGCCGGTGCCGCCATACTCGCAGGGGTCTTCAGTTGGTATGACGGTATTGAAGAAGATCATGTCACCGCGAGCTACTGCATCAGAGACCACCCGCTCGCCGATAGGGTTGGTATCTGTCAGCAGATCGATATACCAGCCGTATTCACTCCCCTTGTAGTTGACCTCCAGCGAAGGATTGGTGATGCGAGTATTCTCGTCTTCAAAAACAAACTCCTGGGCGACAAGGTCCAATGAGTGTGTCAGGTTGGTGTCGCCGCGATCCCATATGCCGTAAAAAGTCTGCACGGCCGTATCAGATTTATCGTCTTCAGTGTTGAGCCGACCGGTACCGAACAGGACCATCACGTTGGGCGCATTGGTGGCATCGCTGCTGACGGTCGGATGGCGAACCACCGTTGGTTTGACGGTGATCGGTTGTGGGTCGTCTCGAGTGTTCTCGAAAAGAGGGTCACCGCCGTTTGCCACTTCCCAGTTGTCCGGGTTTTCGCTGCTGAGATCAAATACCCACAGATTTCCTTCGGTATCACCGGCGTAAGCACGATCCCCATCACCATCGCCGTCGGTATCGATGACGGTGGGTGATGACAGTCCACCAGAGCCGAAGTCGGTAGGGATTTCTATGTAATCAACATCACCCAAATCCCCCGACCAGTCACTGTCTTCATCTATGCCGCCTTCCAAGTAAAGAATCAGCAGTGTTGGGTCATCTAGCCCAGGCGCATCACCGTTGCCGGTGATAGCTGCCCATCGTTCATCATTGAGCAAGGCAATAGTCGGTCGGCTGTAGGTATAACCCAGGTTTTCGTAAGAATCCTTGGTAAATTCCCACAGGACAACATCTTTGGCAGTGGTGTCACTGGCGTTAAATGTTTCAGGATCCGTGATATCAAGAGCAAACAGACCTGAACCACCACCACCTTCCGTGCCCACCAGAACGGTGCGCCAGCTTTCCTCACCCAAAGGGGTCGTTTTGATGAAGGCGTCACTCACCACCGGTGTGCCGTCTACATAGGGCAGATGGTCATAGTCATCGTCGGTCAGAAAATGATAGCCGGCCTTATCGCCGGCTTCATATAGATCACCTGGAAAGTACCGCAGGACTTCGTTTCCAGTTTCCGCATGGAAGCCGTGAAGTGCACCGTCGTTGGCGCCCACGTAGACCATGGGGGGGCGGCTTTGTTTGGCCGTGGAAAAATCCGAGTACCGTGTGGCTTCCCCGTAGTCGAATGCGCCAGTGTCCGGCCAGGCCAGATTGGGCACACCCACATAGACAGGCCGTGAGCGAAATATGTCACCAAGCAGCCTGTTGCGAGATCTGAAAGGGCCAGCGGGCTGTTCATTGCTTCTGTCTCCACGCAGATAATCGAGGCGTTCCGAGCCTTTGTTGTCGCTGGCGTTAAGGTCATCTTGTTGTGCCGTGTCGAGCTCAGACCACTCGAATTTTTGACCCTTGCTCGTCGCTATCGCGTGATCGTTGTAACTCGTCCAATCAGTAGTGGCTGACAGATTCTTGCTCTCGAGAATTTCAGCTGCGCTCCACTTCTGGTCCCCTAAGGAGCCATCATCTTCGAGCTCATAGGCCACCAGATCACCGGACCAGTCGTCAAAGTCGGACTGTCCCTGGAAGACCAGCGTATCGGAACCAAGAGACCTGGAGCTGAATGAAACGGCTGCAGGTACGCCCACGGGCGCAGTATTTCCGCTGGGACACTCGTCTCCACAATTCTCCGGTTTTTCGAATTCGGGTTGCTTGAAGGTGACGGCTGAACTCGGGAAGACGTTTTCGAAACCGTTATAGATTATCCGGCCCCCGGATTTGAAATCCACTCTTCCCGAGCCCGTGCCCCCGCGCCGAATTTCTTTTAGAATGCTGTCATCAATGATCAGCGTATCATTGCCACCTCCGCCGTCTACAGACGAATTCTTGGCTTTTCCCCAACCCTTGATATAAACAATGTCATTTCCGCCACCACCGTTTATGCTTTCGACATTATTGTCGTCTGAACCGTCAATCCGGATGTAGTCGCCAGCGTTTGTGCCGTTTATCCCTCGCCCATTCTCTTCCGCGAAGGTGTGAATATTATTGAGTGCGTTTGCTCCCTCCGGTATAGCAAATCCATATTTATCTAACAGATATTTATTGACATCATAAAATTCGCAGTCATCAAGGTTGCGACTGTAGAGAACGACCTCGGCGATATAGCTATTGTTGTATACATTTCTAGTCTTATTCAGATTGATTGCGTAAGCGTCGAACTCTCTACCTTTGTTACCACCGTGGGCGCTGTCGGTGGTATTGTTTTTTTTGCCGTTGGTGTAGGTCGCCCTTTCATCCTCGTTTCTAACTGCGTAGATTCTTAGGACCCGATCTCTGGTTGTGAATTTTGTGCTGCTAGTGGCACTACTGCCAATCCATGTCCAGACAAATTCTCGCTCGTGGGACCTTTTTCCATACCCTATCTGAAAATTATCACCGTATTTACCGTTGGAAAAATAAGATTGTCTTTTACTCGGTGCGGGATCTAACTGTCGGACGACCATAAACAACGTGTAGTCGCCTTTCCAACTTTCACCGGACGTGAGAAATCTGACCAGTGCATCTTGTTGGCTTTTTTTGAATTCGAGTACCGGTTGTCCGTAAAACTTGTTCTCTAAATATGTTGGAGAACCATATTTTTTCGAGGGCTTTTTAACGTTGCTGTTGTTACCGGACCGATCTTCCCAGCATTTGACATCTTGTCCGGAAGCCGAAATCGGACCTGTACAATCCTCTTTGCTGAATAGATAGTTTTTGTCGGCATCCAACCACAACTTGATACCTTCATCAACGTCCGCAGGGCCGTCTAAAGCACAAGTGTTCGAGTAGGTGCCAAGGCCAACTATCGTTAGTAGAAAAAGAATCCCCAACCGTTGGACACATGACATTCTTCGGTGTATGTGTTTATGGTGGCACTCACGAGTAGCGTCAGTGACCACATGACTCCCTGGCAACAGTATCCCGCTAAAAACAAGCACATAATCGTACAATTTTATTCGGTATGGCATTGCGACTAAAACACCTTGGAATAATGACTGCGCAGCAATGTTGTCCTGTTGTTAGTACCGCCAGTGCCACGGACCGTCACGCGAAAGACGGTGGGTCGAGGGGCGTCGTCATCGTCGCCGTAGCCGGTGATTGTTAGATTGCTCCTCCCGATTTTTTTCAGTTTTTTGATCATGTAGCGCGGGCTTAATGTGACCCCTTGTAATGCCTCATCTTCATCGGCGAACATTGCCTTTGAATTCGTATCGTTCCAGTCGATGGTAAAAAGATTTTTCGGTTCATCTTCTGTTTGGCTGTAGATTTCATCTTCCAGTGTATTGGAATCGAAAACCGATTCGAGAGTTTGTGCCTCGATAAAACTTTCCGCTGCGCGCAAAGCAGTTTCAGCCGCCTGGAAAGATAGGTTCATATCGCGCGTAGCACCGGCCATTTTTTCTTCCAGGCGGGTTGTTTTCATCAGCGCCATCGACAGGATCGTCAGCATGACCAATATGACCAGCCCGACCACCAGGACCCAGCCCCGCTGATTATCCGGATAATCCAGATTCCTGTGAATCGATGACATGGTTAATCTATCCGGTTTTATTGCGCAAGGTGATGGTGGTCGTAAACACTTTCCGCAGCCGTTTATCAGTGGGTATGATTGCTTCAGGATCGACGAAATAATAAGGAGATGGTTCTGTTGTGAGATTGTCATTTAGCGATCTCGCCAGCAAGAAGATCCGCAAGCTCACTACGCGGTCCATGTCCAGACCGGAAGCATCGGAATCCACATAACG
>MPLZ02004451.1_pt1 | contig 14361 bp, 13 predicted proteins | sample 1617311 | NCBI WGS metagenome assembly MPLZ02 (sample SAMN05944806, study PRJNA350692) | marine metagenome | biome: marine; feature: ODZ; material: water; isolation source: 160 m water sample filtered on 0.2 um supor filter | place: Pacific Ocean | collected 2012-04-08 | depth 160m m | reverse complement strand
CACTTTCAACAACACTCACGTCTCCCTCTCCGACAAGCAGGGCAACCTGATCGCCTGGTCCACGGCCGGTAAAAACGGTTTCCGGGGGTCACGCAAGAGCACCTCCTACGCCGCGCAAAAGGTGGCACAGGATGTCGCCCGCCGCGCCATGGCCCACGGGCTGAAGGAGATTGAGGTTCGAGTGAAGGGTCCCGGTTCCGGCCGTGAGTCCGCCATTCGCGCCCTGCAGGCGGTGGGGCTGGAGATCACCTCCATTCGGGATGTCACCCCAATCCCGCACAACGGATGCCGCCCGAAGAAGCGGCGCAGGGTTTAACCAGGAATTCAAGGCATGGCACGTTACACAGGTCCACGCGACAAGATTAGCAGACGATTCGGCGTCCCCGTTTTCGGGCCGTCAAAGTACCTCGAGCGCAAGAATTACCCGCCGGGCACCCACGGGCCCCGCGCGCGGCGCAAGTACACTGACTACGCACTTGCGTTGATGGAGAAGCAGAAGCTTCGCTTCCACTACGGTTTGATGGAGAAACAGTTCCGCTCCATTTATGAGAAGGCCCACCGGCACCAGGGTGTCACCGGCGAGATCATGCTTCAACTACTGGAGTGTCGTCTGGACAACGTCATCTACCGCCTCGGCTTTGGCGCCACCCGCGCCCAGGCGCGCCAGATGGTTTCCCACGGCCATGTGGTGGTGAATGGTGGCAAGATGACCATTGCCTCCTACACTGCCAAGGTCAACGATGTGGTCGAGGTGAAGGATACGAGCGGTTCACGCCAGTTGGCCACGCGCAATTTGGAGTACTCCACGAGTCGCGTGGTGCCCGAGTGGTTGCAACTGGAGAAGGATGCATTCAAGGGAACCGTGCTGCGGTCGCCCACACGCGATGAAATACAGCCCATCGCTGATGAACAAACCATTGTAGAATTTTATTCCCGTTAAGCTTCCGGCCTCTCGGGAGGTTGGAAAGGCAATTATATGGACCCCTCATCAACGGGAATAATAGTGACGGGGTCAGGTTAAAATTGCTCAAAAAATAAATACATATGCCAATAAGACTGGGTCATTTCGAAAAACCAAACAAGCTGAAGAAGTCGGACGATTCGACCGACACCTTCGCCAGATACGAGGCGGAGCCGTTTGAAACCGGCTTCGGCCACACCATAGGCAACTGCCTCCGGCGGGTGCTTTTGTCCTCGCTTGAGGGAGCAGCCATCACTTCAGTGAAAATAGAGGGGGCGGATCACGAGTTCACCACCGTATCGGGGGTCGTCGAGGACGTCACCGACATCGTCCTGAACCTCAAGAAAATCAGGTTCCGCCACACCGGTCGGGAGCCACAGGAAGTTCGGCTGAGCGTCACCGCCGAAGGCGCGGTCACTGCCGCCGACTTGGAACTGCCGCCGGGGCTGAAGGTCGTCAACAAAAAGCAGGTCATCTGCACCACCGACAAGAAGAAGAAGGTCGACATGGTGATGGAAGTCTTGGTGGGCCGCGGCTTCCTGCCGGGCGATGCCAACAAAAAACCGGATCAGGTCATCGGCGTGATCCCGATCGACTCCATTTTTTCCCCGGTCACCCGCGTGCGGTACGAGGTCGAGGCCGCGCGTGTCGGGCAGCGCACCGACTACGACAAGTTGGTGCTCGAGATTTCCACCGACGGCCGCATGACGCCGGACGAGGCCCTGAAGCAAAGCTCCGAGATTCTGGCGCACCACCTGAACGTATTCACCGGGATCAACGACGAGACATTCGAGTTCGAGCAGGATGCCAAGGCCAAGGACGAGGATCGCGAGGCGATGCGCAAGCTGCTCAACACAAGCGTCAACGAGATCGAGCTGAGCGTCCGTGCGGCCAACTGCCTCAACAACGCCAACATCACCACCCTGGGCCACCTTGCGATGAAGTCCGAGTCCGAGATGCTCAAGTATCGCAACTTCGGCAAGAAATCCCTCACCGAGATCAAGGACAAGCTCAAGGAGTACGACCTTTCACTGGGCGAGAAGATCGACCCGACCCTGCTCGACACGCCTCCTACGGCGGCTCCGCCGGATGCCTTCGAGGATCCACCGCTCGAAAACGAGGAATAACCTGCCACCCGCCAAATCATGCGTCACAGAGTAAGAACCGCCAAGTTGGGCCGCACTGGGGAGCACCGTAACGCGATGCTCGCCAACATGGTGTGCAGCCTTATCGAGCAGAAGGAAATCACCACCACTCTGGCCAAGGCCAAGGCGGCGCGCGTCGTCGCCGAGAAGATGGTGACTCTCGGCAAACGGGGCACCCTGCACCATCGCCGCTTGGCTGCCGCACGATTGCGGGCGCCCCAGCGCAGATTTTTCCCCAGGGCCAAGGGAGTCCCCGGCAAGCAGCTTCGCGAACAATGGAGTCGTGAGCACGACGTGGTTCGCATTCTGTTCGATGAGATCGCCCCCTCGTTTCAGGATCGCATGGGTGGCTACACGCGCATCATCAAGCTGGCCGGCGCCCGCAGGGGGGATGCTGCGCAAATGGCCATTCTGAAGTGGGTGGACGAGCCGCTTGAGGAGAAGGCCAAGGCGTCGTCAACGCCCGCCGCCGAGCCGGCCCCCGCTCAGGACAAAACCGGGGAAACGGCGCAAGCCACAGAACAGGCTGAACCGGCGGAAGAAACTCCCGTTGCTGAGGAACCTGCTGCTGAGGAACCTGCTGCTGAGGAACCTGCTGCTGAGGAGGGACCTGCTGAGGAGCCGTCTGAGACGCCCGAGGCCGAAGCCGCTGCCGAGGAATCCGGCGACACCGACGAATCCAAGGAGAAAAAGTAGCCTTATCGTTCATCATTTTTTGCAGGCCCGTCGGTTGACGGGCCTTTTTTGCCGCTTGGCCAAGCGGGGTTTTCACTTGAGCCGCTTCGTTGCAACGGAATACCCTCGCGCGATGGCGACGCTTTGCATTAATGCAGCCCGTGTTGCGCTTGGCTTTGCCGGATTCTGTCTGGCCGTTGCTCAGGGCTTGGCCCAGCCCTCCACTCCCGCCAGCGCGGAGACATTGGCCAACCGGCTTGGCCAAGCGATCGACGCCGGCGACGCCAACGCCGCCTTCCGCCTGGCGGAGTTGTACCGCTCCGGCGATGGCGAGTTGCCGGTCGACCTGCCCAAGGCCGTGTCCCTCTACAAGACCGCCGCCCGGCTGGGCAGCCACCCGATGGCCATGAACACGCTGGGCCTGCTGTACGAGCAGGGCTGGGGCGTCAAGGCCAGCCAGGCGCTGGCCCTCGCGTGGTACGGCAAGGCGGCCCGCGCCGGGAGTGCCATGGCCCTGGCCAATCTCGGGAAGATTCACGCCCGGGGCGACGGCGTGCTGCAGGACTACCGGTTGGCGGTCGTGGAGTTGAAAAAGGCTGCCGGCGACTGGGTGACCGTCCGCGTCCCGGCGGCCGACGTGGGCGTCAGGCAGGACAGCCCGTTTCGTTTCAGCGCAGCGTCGATTGTCTTCGTGGATGGCGTGCCGGAGATCGACTGGGGGTATTCCCGCCGTATTGAGTGGGACAAGGTGCCGGTGCGCAAGTTCGTTTTTGACCGGCAGTTCGACTCGGCCGAGCCGGGGGACATCACCGTGGCCGACGTGCGCAGCGAAGGCGATGATCTGCTGCTCGACATCGCCGTGTTCGGCGGGGTGGTTTGGGACGAGGAAACCAACTCGTTTGTAGAAGCGAAGCGCGGGAGCGTGATCCACTTCATCTGGTTTTTCGACACGGACGGCCGGGAGAGCGGCGTGCCGGAGTTTCGGCTTCACGACGCGCCACCGCTCAAGCCGGAGCGCCTGCCGCACGCCGACCGTGCGCTGCAGATCGTGCTGCCTCCCGGCAATCCCTCGCGCCTGCCGGTGTTTCTGCTTTCCGGAGACAAGCCGGGGAAGCTGGGCGAGGGCCGTTTTTTCAGGGGCGACAACGTCGCGGCCCAATACGACTTGGGCATCATTTATGCCAAGGGCAAAAAAAACCCGCGCGATGTCGGGGGCGATGTGAAGCAGAACTTCCGGCTTGCCGCCGACTGGTTTTTTCGCGCCGCCGCCCCGCGCCCGAATCATGCCGACTACGAGAACGGTCACGCCGGGGCGCAGAACGGCCTTGGCGTGCTTTACTCCAAGGGAAACCTTTACCGGCGGGAGGATCGCCGCGCCGACACGAAACAATTCGAGCCCAAGCCATACGAGCAGGCCGCCCTCTGGTTTCGCCGGGCGGCCGCCCAAGGCTATGCGGAGGCCTTCTCCAACCTTGGCTTCCTGTACGAGCAGGGCATGCTCCTGAGCGATGCCGCCGCCGGCCGCGTGCCCAGCTTGTACCGCGAGGCGCTGGGACTCTACCTGAAGGCCGCCGATCCGGGCGGCATCGTCCGGCTCAAGGGCGAAAAGGCTGTCGCACGGCTCCGGCAAAATGTTCCCGGCCTGACTTTGGCTCAATATAATCTGGGTTCGCTTTTCGATCCGGACGAGGTGATCTCAGAAGGCTTGCCACCGGGGGCTGAGCAGGAATTTCGGCAGAACAAATCAGGGGAGCGTGCTGAGTTCTGGTATGGCCAGGCGGCGGCCAAGGGCCATGCCAAGGCGCAGTTGGCCTTGGCCAAGCGCATCCTAAATCGGCCCGGACTTGAGCCGGTGGAGCGGGTGGAACCCATCAAGTGGCTCTACCTCGCCTCCGACAAGTCCGATGCCGAGGCGTTTCGGATGCTCGACGGGGAGGAGAGCCGATTCGACAGCGTAGCAAAACGGGCGCGGACGGCTGCCGATCTGTTTCTGCCCAATCCCGAGACCGATGGCGAGGCGGATGAGGCGCGCCAAAAACTGGAGGCTCTCGCTGCCTCGGTCGCACAGGACGACATGCAGGCGGCATATGAGATGGGTCGGGCGTTCCACCTTGGCACCGGGCCGGCCCGGCGGGATTACACGCGGGCCTTTCGATTGTACAAACTTGCCGCCGAGGCGGAACACGCTGCTGCCCAGTTTCATCTCGGGATGCTGTACAGCACCGGCAACGGCATCCCGTACCGTGCCAAGCGCGGCATCGGGGGCTTCTCCAACCTGAATCGCGCCTACAATGTCTTGGCGGCCGAATGGTACGAAAAAGCCGCCGGCAACGGCCACGGCGAGGCGGCCTACTATCTGGGCAACCTCTACGCCGCCGGCTCGATCGAGTTGAAGCAGGACTACAAGCTGGCCCTGAAATGGTACCGCAAGGCCGACTCGCTGGGGAACGTGGAAGCGCTCAACAACCTGGGCTATCTCTACGACGAGGGGTTGGGCGTTCGGCGAGACCGGACCAAAGCCCGGGATTTTTACACCAGGGCGGCCGAGGCCGGGAATGCCGGTGCGCAGATGAACCTCTCGGCCTATTATTTCGGGGTGCTCAACAAAAAAACCGGCGAGTATGAGGGGCTTGGTGGTTTGCCGAAGGATTGGACAAAGGCTCTGCATTGGGCCCAAAAGGCCGCCGACCAGGGCGAGCCGGGCGCCGCCGAAAAAGTCACCGCGATCACCAAACTGATGCAGCGCGGCAAAAAGTGATTTCTGAGCCATGAAACCCACAAAAACATCAGCAATTATTTGCAGTGCCGTGCTGCTGCAGGCGGCCGCGTTGCAGGCCGGGAATGTCCGCGAAGAACTGGTCGGCAGCAAATACAAACTCGTCCACGAGTCGTACGCGAACAACAACTGGGAGCTGTTCGTTACCGCGGCCGACGGCAAGTCGTCGGTCAACCTCACCAACACGCCCGGCGTCAACGAGCTGTACCCGCAGGCCTCGCCGGACGGTTCCAAGATTTGTTTCCTCGTCGATTCCGGCACCGGCCGCGCGACGATCCGCAGCCTCTGGGTGATGAACTTGGACGGCACCGTCCGCAAAAAGGTGACCGATCGCGTGCGTCAACCCTGCTGGGCGCCTGACGGCGAGACCATCGCCTTTCTGCCCCAGGAGTATCCGAAGTTCAACGTGACCGATTATTACACCAAGGGCATCAGCTTCCACCATTTTCCGAGCGGCAAGACTCGCGAGCACGTCAACACCAAGCCGCTGCATCACCTGTACAACATCAGCTATGCGCCCAACGGCAAATGGATCGTCGCCACCGTGCACGCCGGCATGGGGTATCGCCACACCAACCTGCTGATCGAGGCCAACGGCAGCAAGGTCATCGACCTCGGCATCGGCGGCTGCCGCCCGACCTTCAGCCCGGACGGCAAACACATCGCGTGGGGCGCGGGCGACCATGAACTGGCCGTCGTGCCGATCGACATCGACTCAGACCACCCAAAACTCGGCAAAAAGGTGTTTCAAGTCTTCGACAAGCAAAACAAGATTTACCATGTGGACTGGTCGCCCGACGGCCGATTCCTCTCCTTCAGCCGCGGCCCGAACGGCAAGGGCGACATCACCAAGCCCGGCACCTACGAGGCTGCCTGCGAGATCGTCGGTGTTCACGCCAAGGGGTGGGACATTTTCGCAGTGCAGGTGGCCAGGGGCCGCTCGGTCACCATCGGCCACAAGTCGGTTAACGATTACCACCCGCTCACCCGCAACGGCCAGAGCAACAAGGAGTCCGACTGGTTCCTGCCACAGGGCAAATGAGCAACCGGCGGTTCACTCCCGCGCTTGGCCAAGCGCTTGGCCTGTTCGCGCTCGGCTTGGCCAACGGCTGCGGCCCAACGCCCGAATCGCAGCCCAAGCCGCAGTGGATCAAAACCGCCAGCGGCGTGCCGATGATCGTCGTCCCAGCCGGCTCGTTCCAGATGGGCTCCGACGACCACGAGGCCGACGAGGGGCCGCGGCACGAGGTGCAACTCAGCTCGTTCCTCATGGATCAGTTCGAGGTCACGCACGACCTCTTCGTCAAGGCACAGTTGCCGAACCCCTCCCGCTGGCAGGATGACAGCCGCAAGCCGGTCGAGCGTGTGCGCTGGCGCGAGGCCAAGCTGTACTGCAACGAGCGCTCGCTGATGGAGGGGCTCATGCCGTGCTACGACGAGGCCAAGCCGGGCTGGCCGTGCGACTTCGCCGCCAACGGCTACCGGCTTCCGACCGAGGCCGAGTGGGAGTACGCCGCCCGCGCCGGCTCCGCCCGCTTGTACAGCTTTGGCGACGCGGCCAGGCTCAAGGCCAACGGCTGGTTTGCCGACAACGCCGGCAAGCGCACGCACGTCATCGGCACCCGCCGACCCAACGCCTGGGGGTTGCATGATCTTTATGGGAACGTCTCCGAGTGGTGCCAGGATATTTACGAGCCGGACTATTTCAATCACAGCCCGTTGCAGGATCCGCTTGGCCCGGCGGAGGACGGCAGCGACACCAGGCGCGTGATGAAGGGCGGCTCGTGGAAGGCGTCCGCCTCGATGTGCCGCGCCTCGTTCCGCAAGGGCCAGCGCACCGGCGACACCGACGCCTGTTTCTTCACCGACTACTGCGGCTTCCGCTGCGTGCGCCGCGTGACGTCGGCCGAGGTGAAGTCGCTCCTGGCCAAGGTGGTCCCGGAAAAGTAGGCCATGCTTTTCCACACCTGGCCGTTTCTCCTTTTTTTCATCGTGACGATTGCCGGGTTTTGGGTGCTGCGCCCGACCCGGTTTTGGCGGCACTGGATTCTCCTCGCCTCGGCGGTCTTTTACGGTTGGTGGCATCCGTACTATCTGCTGCTCGTTTTTTACTCCACGGCGCTCGACTACTTCATCGTTGGCTGGATGGAGCGCGGTCCGCGCCTGGCCAGGCCGGGTTGGCGCATGGCCGCGAGCGTCGTGGGAGTCGGCGCCGTAGCCATTACAGGGTTGGCCGCCCCGGCCGGGTGGGGTGGTTTGGCGGCTGCAATCGTTTTTTTTGCAGCGATGTTGGAGGTGGGGCACTGGCTTCGGAGCCGTCGTGCTTGGCTGGTGGTTAGTGTCATCAACAATCTGTCGGTGCTGTTTTTTTTCAAGTACGCCGGCTTTGCGATTGAAAACCTGAACGCCGTGTTGGCCCGGATCGGCGCGGGCCAGCTGCCATCCGCCGAGTCGCTGATGCCGCCCGGTTGGGAGTACGTGCTGCCGGTGGGCATTTCGTTTTACACGTTTCAATCGATGAGCTACACGATCGACTTTTACCGGGGCAACATCGCGCGCGAGCCGAGTTTTGTTCGCTTCGCGGCGTTCGTGACCTTTTTTCCGCAACTCGTCGCCGGGCCGATCGAGCGCGCGAAAAACCTGCTCCCGCAGTTCGCGAAATTTCCAAAAATCAAGCCGGGCGACGTCTCCGACGGCGCGTCGCTGTTCCTCGTCGGGCTGTTCAAGAAAGTGGCGCTGGCCAACTACCTCGGTCTGTACGTCGATCGCGTTTACGGTGATGTTGCGACGCATGGCGGCGCGTCGTTGGCGCTGGCGACATTTGCCTTTGGCTGGCAGATTTATTTCGACTTCAGCGGCTACACCGACATGGCACGCGGTGTCGCACGCTGTATGGGCTTCCGGTTGATGCTCAACTTCCGCAATCCGTACCTCGCCGTGAGCCTCGCCGATTTTTGGTCACGCTGGCACATCAGCCTCTCCACTTGGTTTCGCGACTACGTGTACATCCCGCTTGGCGGCAGCCGGGTCGGCAGCCTCAAGCTTTGGCGCAATCTGCTGATCACGTTTGTCGTTTCCGGGCTGTGGCACGGCGCGGCGTGGACGTTTCTCATTTGGGGCGCACTGCACGGCCTGGGGCTGATTGTGAATCGCGACCTTGAGCAGATCGCGTGGTGGCGCGACCGTTGCCCGAGCTTGGCCAAGCGCTTGGTTGTGTTCGTGTTTGTTAGTTTTGCGTGGGTGTTTTTCCGGGCGGAGTCGTTTGGGCAAGCGGTGCAAATTCTCCAGCGAATATTCACCACCGGCTGGGCCGATCCGCAGATGCCGTTGCTGCTCCTGCTGCTTGTCGTGTCGGTCTGGGTTTACCAGTTCATTTACGAGTCGCCGCTGCGTGCATGGCTGGAGAAACCGCCGATGAAGGTCGCACTGGCGGTGGCGATGATTCTTTGGTTGCTCCTGTTCGCCCCGGGCGGCGGCGAGCCGTTTATTTATTTCCAGTTCTGATGAAGGACGAAACCAGGCAACCCATCAGCGACTCTGCCGTCGTTCACTTGTCGGCGCGGCAGTGGCTGTGTGCGCTTGGCCTGTCGCTTGGCCTCGCCTGGCTGCTGCCGTTGGCCTGGAAGGCGTTCGAGGCATTCGAGCCGGTGCCGCACTACCGCGTGCCGTACGCGGTAAGCAACGACTATTGGCTGTACGAGCGGTGGCTGGATCAACTGCCGCCGGACGCCATCCCGGTGGTCGGCGACTCGGTGGTTTGGGGCGAATACACGGCGCACGACGGCACGTTGTCGCGGTTCCTCGGCGATGCGACCAGGACGCCGTTCGCCAACGCCGGCCTCAACGGGTTGTACCCGCTCGCGCTGTGGGGGTTGATCGAGCACCACGGTGGCACGTTGGCCAACCGCCGCGTGCTGCTGCACTGCAACCTGCTGTGGATGAGCGACCCGGAGGCCGACATGCAACTCGCCAAGGAGCAGGTGTTCAATCATCCGGCGCTGGTGCCGCAGTTCACGCCGCGCGTGCCGTGCTACCGGGCCGACCCCGACACGCGGCTTGGCCGGGCACTCGAGCGGCGACTCGAGCCGCTAAGTTGGGCGCGGCATTTGCAGCAGACTTACTTCGGCCAACAATCCGCGCCCGAGTGGACGCTGGCAGATGACGGGACATTTCCGCCAGCGTATCCAAACACGTACCGACTGCCGGTCGGCGTGTCGGGCATCCCGTTGTCTTCCGAGCCGCCGAGCCCGGATCGCGGCGCGGCCAGCGGGCGGCACAAGCCATGGGCGGCGAGCCAGTCGGGCCAGGTCAACATGGAATGGGTGACACCGGAAAGCTCGCTGCAATGGCAGGCGTACCGCCGCCTGGCCAAGCGGCTGAAGGGCAGGGGGTGCGACCTGCTCGTCGTCGTCGGCCCGCTCAACGAACACATGATGAACGGCGCGACTCGTGCCAAGCATCAGGAGTTTCGCTCGACGGTTGCGACTTGGCTGGATGCGGAGAGGATTCGTTTTGTGATGCCGGAAATTTTACCAAGCGAGGAGTTCGCCGATGCGAGCCACCCGCTTACGAAAGGTTACGAGCGCTTGGCCAAGCGACTCACCGCCGAGCCGGTGTTTCGCGCTTGGCTGGGCCAATAGAAAAGGCCGCGAGGTTTCGCGGCCTTCGGTAAAGTGATTTGCTGAGCTTCAGTGCTCGTCCGCCGACAGGCAGCCGATCTTGGCGAAGGCCCAGCAGAAACCGAGCAGGCTGAAGGTGAACAGGTGCGGCCCGCCGACGAGGTACAGCAGCAGTGTCCCGGCAACCAACACCACCCAGCCGATGGCCGGTTTCTTGGCGTAAAGGACTGTGAGCACTCCGAGTAACACGATGCTGAAAACAAATCCCAGCAGGCCAAGCTCGAAGCCGTGTGGCGGCGTGGTTACCATGTTCAGGATGCCGAGGCTGATCACGACCGCCATTCCGGCGATGGCGAGGATGGCATTCACGAAAATATTATTCATGCGCCGCGCATTGAGCCGAAAACCCTGGTGGCTGGCAAGGATTTAGTCCGTTTTTCTTCCCATTCCCAAATTGCCTTGAGGTTTCGGGTCGGATGACCGCAGTCTTTCCGCAGCATGGCCGAGCAAAGGATGACCGATGTCCTAAAGGAGCCGGACGCGGCCTTGGAGGGCACGCTGCGGCCGGAGGTGTTCTCCGAGTTCACCGGCCAGCTCAAGGTTAAGGAGCGGCTTGGAATCGCCGTGCAGGCGGCCAAGCAGCGCGGCGAGGCGCTTGACCACATCCTGCTGAGCGGCCCGCCCGGCCTCGGCAAAACCACGCTCGCCGGCATCCTCGCCCGGGAGATGGGCGGCGACATGAAAATCACCAGCGGCCCGATCATCGAGAAGGCCGCCGACCTTGCCGGCCTGCTGACCAATCTCAACCAGGGCGATGTGCTGTTCATCGACGAGATTCACCGGCTGCAGAAAAACATCGAGGAGTACCTTTACCCGGCGATGGAGGATTTCACGCTCGACATCATCATCGACCAGGGGCCAAGCGCGCGCAGTGTGCGGCTGAACCTGCCCCGGTTCACCCTCATCGGGGCGACGACCCGGAGCGGCCTGTTGACGGCGCCGTTGCTTACGCGCTTCCCCGTGCGCGAACGGCTCGACTATTATCAGGCCGACGACCTGCAAACGATCGTCCGGCGATCAGCTCGGCTGCTCAGCGTGGAGATCGACACCGACGGCGCGGCCCAGGTGGCGCGCCGCAGCCGGGGCACACCGCGCATCGCCAACAACCTGCTGCGCCGCGTGCGCGACTACGCGCAGGTGAAAGGCGACGGCCGCATCGACGGCGGCACCGCCGACAAGGCGCTGGCCATGCTCGAGATCGACGAGGACGGCCTTGACGAAATGGACAAGCGCATCCTTGAGGCGATCATCGTCAAGTTCAGCGGCGGGCCGGTCGGCCTCTCATCGCTCGCGGTGGCGGTCGGCGAGGAGCCGGACACGCTCGAGGAGGTTTACGAGCCGTACCTAATCCTCAAGGGCTACCTCAATCGCACACCGCAGGGACGGATCGCCACTGAGTCGAGTTTCAATAAACTCGGCCTTAAGTCGCTCGCCAGGGGCGGCCAGCAGGATCTGCTCTAGGCCGGACGCTTGGCCAAGCCAGTCCGCATACACCGCCAAAAAAACCGTAAAAAATATTTCATGGGACCATCTATGTCCCACCTGCCTCATTAGGCTGTCTCCTGTCGCTGCCATTGGCGGCGTGAACCTTGACGAACATGAAAACGACTGAGAGACAAAACACGACGGCCCGGGGGCAGATGGAACTGCCGCTCGGGAATGCCCTGGGTGGCCAAATCGCCAACTGCCGCCGCTCGCGGAATCGCGGGAGAGCCCCCGAGCACGTGGCGGACTGGTGGTTCGCCCGGATGCGTTTGTGGACGCTGGACGCCGAGGCCAAGCCGGAAGGGAGGGTTGCCGCATGACACGCACATGCCGAAAGCGCCCCCGGATCGTGCTGCACACCCGGCGGGTGGTGGCGCTGTTTGGCCAGGCGAGGCTGATGCGCGAGGCCGATGGGCGATTTCAACTAGAGGGTGGCAACCGGCACGACCGCATGGCTGCCATCGAGTGGACCTCGATGTTCCTACCCGAGGCAGTGGTCGCACGGAGAGGTCTGACGGCACGTGAATAGCTAACCGGCATTGAACCGGACGCCGGAAGCGGTTGTGTGGTCGAAGTTCGGGGTTTTAGTCAGGACACGCCGTGGCGGTTGAACTCCGACACGGGCCATCCACGGCAATATAGAGGCTGTCGCCGTTTCGAACGAAAGGATGATCAAGATCGCAGGAAGGGAAAAGTGTACCCGTTATCGGCGTTTCTTTGTCTTGGTTCTATCCCCGACCAACCCCTCAAGCCTGCGTTTTAATTTCTCAATGACCCGGGTGTGGCGGGGATCGTCCACCCGATTTTTCAGTTCAGGAATGTTCCCGGCATAGTCATAGAATTCTTCGGCCAATACTTCTCCGTTCCTGAAATCAACCCATTGGGTGTAGCGATATTTGTCATCCCGAATGCTGTATCCCATTTTTTGAGGACTGCTCTTGGTGAAGTTATATGACACCGGTCGGGGAAACTGGGAAAATGCGAAATTTTTTACTGGGCCGCTGTTATCGAGAAGCGGCGCCAAACTCACGCCCTCCAGCCCTTCCGGTTTCTTGAGTCCGCACAGATCTGTCAACGTGGGATAGATATCCAGAAGTTCCACGGCCTGACGGATTACCTGCCCCTTGGCTTTTTGGGACGGCGAGACAAACAGCAGCGGCACTTTGGTTCCCGTGTCGTAGTTGGTGAGTTTTCCCCACAGGTTGTGTTCGCCCACGTGGAAACCATGATCGCTGTATAGGCTGATCACCGTGTTCTCGTTCAGCCCAAGTTGCCTTAACTCCCCAAGGACGCGGCCCAGTTGCGCATCCATGAAACTTGTCGCGGCATAGTAGCCGTGCCGCAACTCGGCGATCTTCTCACCGGACATCGGCCCTTTATTCGGGATATCGGTATACCCCCTTGCTTCCCTCCAATCGTGACCGGCCAGCGATGGGGCCCCTTCCGGCATGTGCGGGTTGGCTGGCTTGGCCAGTTTGGCACGATCATGCATCGCCCAATATTTGGCCGGGGCGGAAAAAGGCATGTGCGGTTTGCGGAAGCCCACTGCAAGGAAGAAGGGTCGGTTCCCTTTCTTGAACTGACGCAGTTTCCTGATGGCGGCATCGGCAGCCTTGCCGTCGAGGTGATCATTGTCCTGGCACTCGGCGGATTCCGACCCGGCGGCTTTTCCGCCCGTTCGGTTTTTCGGGAGCATGTACTGCTCGATTTTTTCGCAGTGATCGAACTCGGGCTTGTCAGACCACGAAGGCGGATCCGTGGAGGGCTTGCCGGATCCATGATAAATCTTCCCGATGGAGTGGGTGTGGTAGCCGTTCTGCTTGAACCACTGCGGCAGGGTAACGACGTCCAGTTTTTCGTCGCGAAAATGTTTTTTCAGTCCCCAGACCCGGAGGGTGTCCGGCCGCATCCCAGTCATGACCGATGCGCGGGAGGGATTGCAAATGGCGATCTGGCAATGGGCGTTTGCAAACACCGTGCCACGCGAACACAGGGTATCGATGTTGGGGGTGATCGCCAGTTTATCGCCAAAGATCCCCACGCTCGTGCGCAGGTCATCCACCACGATAAACAAAACGTTGGGCCGATCCGCCGCCTGCGCAGGCGTTGCCAGCAAAAGGATGAGGAGGCATCGGGGGATCATCGGATTTTCATGAAGGCTTTGTAATCGAGAGCCTTCCTGTTGGCCGTCCCGGCATCGCGGATCATATTGAACAACTTGTGAGCCAGTCCGGGATGTTTCAGGGGATCCCCAGTATCCTTCTGCCAATGCAACAGTGCCTCCACAAGCCGGGTGTGCGTTTTGGCATGCGCAGGATCGTCTGCCAGGTTCTTGAATTCGAAGGGGTCTGACTGCAGATCATACAACTCGTACAAGGGAGGCTCCTTCATCAACAAGTAGGCCGCCTGCACTTGATCATTCGCGGCGGCCAATAATTCGGCTTCCGAAGTAGCGAAAAACTTTTTGCCCATGGTAAAGGCGTAGCCGGGGTTTGTCTCCCCTGAGAGTGGATTATAGATTAGCTTGTAACTTGCATTCCGCACGGTGCGTTGAGGCCAGGGGTTGTGGTTTGAATGAACATGGAATTCGGTGAACAGGTACTCCCGCCACTTTGGAGTTTCGCCGTGCACGATGGATTT
>MPLZ02122452.1_pt1 | contig 14399 bp, 9 predicted proteins | sample 1617311 | NCBI WGS metagenome assembly MPLZ02 (sample SAMN05944806, study PRJNA350692) | marine metagenome | biome: marine; feature: ODZ; material: water; isolation source: 160 m water sample filtered on 0.2 um supor filter | place: Pacific Ocean | collected 2012-04-08 | depth 160m m | reverse complement strand
GTGTTCCGGCCACCACCGGAGTGGCTAGAAGTCCGAGCGCCTGCCGTCGAGTGATCTCTTGTTTCACAGCGCCGATTACACGGGGTCCACACATGACACACCTCTCCTTTCCTGCCTTCCGGCAGCCTGTGTTCGCTGAGCCGAGCCGCCTAAGAGTTTACAGTGATCCAAGAGAATGTCACTACACGGCCGATCTGCCCGATTGCCCCCAAAAGGACCCAATGGTCCCCATAATAGTCCCCTTTTTGACCTGCAATCGACCCTAAAGCGGCGGACGACGTCCGATGAGGGGTTAGGTCGAGTGGCTAGAGTGGCTCCGCGCCGCAGGCTTCTAACTACCGTTCCTCTCCGGGCCACCACCAGAAGGGGGCCAGCTTCTTTTCCTCCGGCCAAATCTGATCCAGCGTGTCGCCGTTGAAGAACTCTCCGTTCTTCATGACATAGCGGATCGTATTCGTGTTCCTGATCTCTTCGAGGGGATTTCCCTGCAGGATCACGAGGTCGGCGAGTTTTCCCTCTTCGATTGAGCCGAGATCCTGATCTATGCCAATGATCCTAGCTCCATCGATGGTAGCGGCGCGCAACACCTCCGGATTCGTCATCCCTCCCATCGCCATGATCCACATTTCCCAGTGCACGCCAAGACCCTGCATTTCGCCGTGTCCCCCGACGCCGACCAATCCGCCGGCGCGCTGGAGGCGCGCGGCGGTATCGACGAGCCGCTCGAAGGCGAACTCGTCGTCGCGAGCCCACACGCTACGGCGACGCGTGGTGAGATCGAGCCAGGGGTGTGGATTGAAGCGGGCGAGCTTCTTGTCATCGTGTACTTCGGTGCGAGTGAAGAAGTACTCCCGCCCGCTCGGGTTTCCGCTGACGATGAAAGTAGGTGTGAAGGCGATCCGGGTCCTGGCGTAGAGCTGTACGACGTCATCGTATTGAGGAGCCTCCTCGGAATAGTAGTGCTCGTTGCCGTGCATCCCGTCGATAGCATGCGTAAGGTCCAACCTGACGTTGCCACCAGCTTCGGTTGTCGGCATCAGCGCGAGGTCCTTCGCTGCCTGGATAATCCATTGGCGCTGCTTACGATTCCCGACCAAATAGGACTTTATGTTGTGGGTCCGGTAGTGATCCTTGTAGCGGCGGAGGAAGGCGTGGGTGGTCTTGTAGGACTTGAAATTGTTTGATGCGCCGATGCCCTCGCCCACCATGAAGAGCCGCTGCCCCACGGACATCCCGACCTCGACCATGTCCCAGTAGGCCAGGTAGTCTTTTGTCGAGGTCTGCACATCGAGGCCCGCCGTCACGCCGTAGGCCAGGTTGGCGACCGGGGCCCAACTGTGTGGCTGGAGCACATCATGGGTAAGGAACTCCCAGTGCGCGTGGGTATCGACGAGCCCGGGAATGATGTAGTTGCCGGAGACATCGACAACCTCAGCCCCGGCCGGATAGGAGCGGCTCCCATGTTCGCTGATCGATACGACTCGATTCTCCGTCACGACGATATCCTGGTCGCGCAGCACCGAGCCCATTTCGAGGGTCGTCGAGCCCGACATGGGAATGACGTGTGCACCCGACAGGACGATCGTCCCCGAGGGCTTGGATCGAGGCATGGTGACGGCAAACTCGAGCCGTTCGACGGATTCGTCCTCGTCGAGCGCGACGTATTGGATCGGGCCGTCCCCCGCCTCACGCTCGTCGTCTTTGTCGTCTTCGGACGAGCGGAAGGAAACACTGGACAGCGGCCGGCGAAACAGCGTCGAACCCAGTCCCCAGGCAATCGTCTCCCCCCTATCTGCCCAAGAAATATAGTCGGCCCCGATATCGGTGATCCGCGTCGCCGGCACGGCGGGGGCGCCGAGGTCGACCTTCAGCAACGGTCCGCCATTCACCGGCAGGGGTACGACCCACACCTGATGCTCGAGCGTCACCAACGCGTTCCGGCCATTCGGGCTCACCAAAATCGTATCGGCGGTCTGCGTCGAAGAGCCCGTCTCGCGGGAAACCGACAAGTGCTCCCGACGATCGCTCCCGTCCCACCGCATCGAAACGAGGATCTCGCCATCGTATGCGTAGACCCGACCGGTGTCGTTCGTGACATGCGGGCGGCGCAGCCCGTTGCCAGGAGTGATGACGGTCGTGTCGCCTCCGGCGGCAGGAAGCCAAACCAAGTTGACGGGCACCACCAGGCTGTAGACCTCGGAATAGGACTGTCCCCGAAGATATCGGCTACCCCGCAGCGCCACGATACGATCGCCATCCGGCGAGAAGGCGAGTTCGGTGTAGAATCCGGGGTCTTGCGTCAATCGTTGAGGTTGGCCGCTGCCGTCGGCGGGCATCCGCCAGATATGTCCACCGGTATCGGGGGCCCACGTCACATAGGCGATCCAAGCCCCGTCGGGGGACCAGACTGGTTTGAACTCCCGGGCATCATCTCGAGTGAGTTGTTCCGGCGACGAAGGGTTCTCGACATCCATCACGTAGATCCGCGTCAGAACGGAAGCAGCCACCCGTCGCCCGCCCGGAGAGAACTGAGGATCCTGCGCCAGCCGTGCCCGGACCGGTCCTTCCTCTACTCGATAGGGAGCCGTCAGTTCCGGCCCGATGTCCAGATCGACGTCCACCTGGAAGGGGATAGCCGACACGGCTCCCGTGCGAACGTCGACCCGTACCAGGCGCCCGCCGCTGGAGACGACGATTGCCTGCCCATCGGGCGTGAAGGCATAGCCAGGGAAGTGATCCCGCGACGGCGTCCGGCGCGACCCCACGGAAGCGTTCTCGACCGGTCCGAACAGTCTGCGGTCCGTGTCGGTGACCAGGTCCCTCAACCTGAGAACCGTTTCGGTCTCCTCTAGGGTGGCATAGACGAGCGATCTGCCGTCCGGCGACACGGCGGGCCGCACGGCACCGCGAACGGTCTGGGTCACTTGGTTCGCCTCGCCGGTCAACAGATCTATGCGGCCTATCTCGATCTGCGAGAGCTGTGGGGCCGGGACATCGATACCGGCGGCAGGAACGGCAAGATAGAGATGTCGACCATCGGGCGCCGCGTGGACACCGACGCCTCGTAGGCCTCTGCCCTGGCCGTCTCCTTCGCTTGTCCCCTCGGGTTCGGGGCCGAGACGCACGCCCTTGCCGCCGTCCCGATGAAACATCATCAGAGCGTCCGCTTTCAGCGCGTCGGTGACGATGACGTACTGGCTGTCGATCGTCCAGTCCGGTGACACCAACTGTCCGGAAGACTCCGACGTCAGCTTTCGCGCGTCGGTGCCATCGATCTTGCTAACCCAGAGATTGATCGCTCCATCACGGTCACTCGTAAAGGCAAGCCACTGGCCATCCGGGGAGACCCGAGGCTGGCTCTCGTATGCCAGCCCACCGAAGATCCGCTCGGCCCTGCCCCCGGAGATGGGCAACCTGTAGAAATCGCCAAGGTGCTCCAAGATGATGGACTGCCCGTCAGGCGTGATGTCCAGTGAGAGCCACGTCCCCTCGTCGGTCGTGAAAGAGAGTTTTCCCGTCGAGCCCTCCAATGGCAGAGAGGGCGTCTCGTCGGCACCTTGCGGGGCGGCGGCTTCCTGGGGCGAAGCCACAGCGGCAAGTAGAAACGTAACAAGGCATACCAACACCGGCGGCCGATTTACATGTCTCAGCAACATAGTGGATCTCCCTCTCTATTAATGTGCAACGACTCGGTCTAGAGCTTCGCCTGCGCTGCAACGATCAGCCCGGTCATGGAGCGGGCCCATGAGAGCCAGCATCACAATTTTAGATGCCGAAACTCTACGCCGGTAGCCGGCGGTCAGGGGGACCGCAACTGATACGAGTAGTACGGAACGACCTACTTACGTCGCGCCCACCACGTCCACATCACACCCACCAAGGTCATCCACCACCACCCGGTAGCCAAATTGCCGTCGGTCATCCACTCAAGGAACAAAAGGACGCTCACACTGACAAGGAAGCCGTGACGCCCGAGCGAAACCATCCAGGTGGTTGTTCCACTCATCGTCGGCACCCTTCGTTTGGAGATCACTTTAGATGCCGGAACTCTACACCGATTGTGGCGGAGTTTCACTGGTAACTGTCGGGGGTTCCTCACCTGTGCTCCGGCGGCACATGTGACAGTCTGGCACAATGACCTTTCCAAGGTGCGGCGTATGCACCCACGTCGGAGGATTGAACATGACCGGTTGCCACGCACGTAATTCTGCTGTCGGCGTGGGCGTTGCCATTGGCGTCATGATTGCCGTTGCGCTCGACAACTACCTTCTTGGTGTTAGCTTCGGCATTCTCGCTGCTGCTGGGGTGTGGACAGCTTCCAAGTAGCTCGGCGCTGCTCAAGCTCTGTGTTAGGTGCTGAAACTCTACTCCGGTAGCGGCGGAGTTTCGCTGGCGGACGTCGGTCACATAACTCTCGACGATTCAACCGCCTCTTTGGAGCATGCCGAGGGCACGTCGCCCGACCTCGCGGGCGTAAGCAACTAACGACGTGAGCATCATCAGAGTTCCTTGATCCGGATGCTACGAAACTCGACCTTCGAGCCGTGGCCGAGAAAGCCGATGTGGCCTCGGCGCCGCCGAAGGCCAGGATGGTCCCTGCCATCAGAGGTTGCCGGCGTGCTAGCCAGGTCGATGTCGGCGTCGATGATTACCGTGCCATTGAGGATGACGATGATGCGCCGCTCGAGGGCGATGACCTCCTGCGTATTCCATTCGCCGGGCGGCTTCTGGAAGCCGCGCGTGGCAGGCACCGTCCCGTAGATCGAGCCGTGGTACTGGAAGGGACGCAGGTTGGCGTACTGTTCGGCCCTGTTGTCGAGAATCTGCAGCTCCATGCCAACGTAGGCCGCGTCGCCCTCCAGCGGAGCACGAATGCCGAGGCCGTTGTTGGCGCCCGGTGTCAGACGGAACTCGAACCGGAAGACAAAGTCCGCGTACTGCTCGTCAGTGTAGAGATTGCCGCCCCCGCCCTCGATCTCCGGATGGATGACGATCATGCCGTCCTCGGCAACGTAGCTGGTCGTATCACCCTGCCAGCCAGCCAGGTCGGTCCCGTTGAACAGCATCGTGAATCCCTCTTCGGCTGCCCCGCCGGCGCCTCCCAGGCTCTCCTCAACGATCACCCATGCCGCCTTGGCATTCTCCAGCCGCCGCGACGAATCCTCCGCGCTACGCACCAGCAGCATCGCTCGGATTTGATCGTGAAGCTCACCGGCAACAGTTTGCAGCTTGCCCAGCCAGGCGTCGGTCGCCGCTGGCCCCGGCATCGCCGCACCGATTCGAAGGACGGCGTCGGTGAACTTAGAATCCGGAATGTCGACCGCTGCAACGATGTCCTCAAGCGCCTCGTCACCCAGCATTTCGACCAGCGTGTTGAGGGCGGCAATGCGGACATTGCGCTCCCCTGGTGCCCGCCGCGTGGAGATCAGGTCGCGGCAGATCTTCACGCCGCGCTCCGTTTCACCCGCCTCGATCAGACGGCGCGCGTACAGCAGAAGGTGCGAGGCGGCCTGTGATCGTCGGTACGGCGCGTCGGTCGCGGCGGCCTCGGCTAGCACGTCATCGCTCGTCACGGGACCAATGTTTGCAAGCGCGTAGAGTGCTGCCTGCCGGAGATCCTCGTTCTCGCTGAGAGCGTACTTCGTGACTTCATAGACGGCCGCCTTCGTGCGCAGCTCGCCGAGTGCCTTCACCAGCGTCGTGCGGTCGGCGCCTCGGGCATCGATCAGCGCCGCCAGCACCGCACCCTCGGCGCTGGGCGTTCCGATGGCGACCAGAGCCAGAGTGGCCGGATCGACGAGATCTACATCGGCGAGATATCGGCTAATGCCCGCCACCGACTCGTCAGCGCCGACGAGCTGAAGCTGCCGTATGAAGAACGCCTGAACCTCTTTCTCCCCGCTTTCATCGAGCGCCTGGAGCAAAACGGCAGCATACGCCTGTCGTTCGTCCTCTGCCCCCGGCCTGGTCACGTACATACTCAGGCCCCCAAGGGCAAAACGTTCCGCCGTGTCGTTGCCAACGCCCATCGGCACCAGCGAACGGCAGACCTCTAGAACCGCGTCCCCACCGAGTGCCAACAGCTCCGCGCTCAGCCGAGTCTCCTCGGCGGCGTTGACGGCGGGCATCGCGGCCAGAACAGCGCCGGTGGCAGGGTTCGTCCGCCCGGCCGAGGCGCAGCCACCGAGAAACCCAAACACCAGAATCGCGAACCCGGCTCTTACGACCCTCGTGCCTCTCATACGTGCCACGGGGCCCGCATGGGCTGGTCGATCAGGCGGTTGGCTTCCTCGTCACCCTCGAACCGCTGTGAACGCGGATCGAAGTAAAGTTTGCGGCGCAGGCGAAGGGCAATGATGCCTAGGTTGACGAGCGTACAGGAACGATGGCCGTTAGCCTCGTTGAGGGCAAACTTGGTACGCGTCTTGACCGCCTCACTGAAGTCGGTGACCTGAGGCGCCGTTTCCGGCAGCCGCTCGATCTCGCGCTCAAAGTTCGGAATGTCGGAGCTGAACCCTTGGAACAGCTTGCCGTCCGGGCCTTCGATGTAAGCGGCGTTCTTGGAGGTGTCAGCGCCATCGAGAATCACCTCGCAACCGTCAGCGTAGTGCATCGAGATGCGCCGCCAGGAGCTCACCGCATCCGGGTGCTGCTGGGGAGCATCAATGTCGATCTCTATCGGGCTGGTGCCATCCTTGCCGAGCAGGTACTGGACAGGGTCAAGGTAATGCTGGCCCATGTCGCCGAGACCGCCGCCGTCGTAGTCCCAGTAACCACGAAACGACTGGTGAACACGGTGCGGGTGATACGGCTTCACGGGAGCCGGCCCCAACCACATGTCGTAGTCGAGCTGGCGCGGCACCGGCTCGGGGATCAGATCGGTCCTGCCGCTCCACTCAAATTTCCAGTTGAACCCGGTCGACGCGTTGATCGTCACTTTCAACGGCCAACCGAGCATGCCGGAATCAACCACCTTCTTGATCTCGGCGACCGTCGTATCCATGCCGTAGAAACGGGAACGGAAGCGAAACCAGGTATTGATGCGGAAGATCCGGTCGTTGCGCTGCACCGCCTCGACGACCTTTATCCCCTCACCAACGGTTCGGGTCATCGGCTTTTCGCACCAGATGTCCTTGCCCGCGTCAGCTGCCGCGATCGCCATCAGCCCGTGCCAGTGTGGAGGCGTGGCGATGTGAACGATGTCGATGTCGGGCCGGTCGAGTACTTCGCGAAAGTCGCGATAGGCGTCGACGCCAGGGCCAGCCCTCTCGACTGCTTGGGCCAGATGGTTCTCGTCGACGTCACAAACAGCGAGAAGTCGAGAGCCCTCATAGCGTATGTGGCCCTGACCCATGCCGCCGACGCCGATGATGGCCTTGGTAAGCTCGTCACTAGGGGCGGTGTACCCCTGCCCGCCGAGAACTTGCCGCGGGACGAAAGTTATGCCAGTCGCGAAAGCTGTCGTGCCCTTGACGAAGCTACGCCGGTTCATGGTCCTCTCTTGTTCCACGTTGAGTGTCGGCGACCGTGTGGTCGCCAGCTTCACCTCAGTTTCGACCGAGGTGACGAGAATCTACCGCGTCGGTAGGCAGTGAGCCACCGCTTCCCGAAGCGCCAGGAGCAACGCGCCCACCGTCGGCTTCAGTCGCCGGTTGTCTTGCTCTAGCTTGCTTAACCTGGACTCAAACACGGGCGCTTCACTCATCGTCGGTATCCTTGGTTTGGAGATCACTATTGAATCCCGGAACTCTACGCCTGTAACGGCGGAGTTTCGCTGGTAGTCGTCGATCAGTTACATCACCGCTTGGCTGCTGCTGGTTAGCACCTGAGCGCCCTCCAGATCACGTCGCCCCCGGCATCGCACAGAACAACCTCTGAGATGTCCGGGCTAGCCTCACTAGCCTCGGGGCGCCGACGGGCGATAGTTGTGATGGCCGCCAACGGCAGTTACAGTCAGCCCGTCGGAGGCGCGGGGCCATTTCGTCGCCACCGCCCGACAAGGCACTGGAAGAATGTGGCCTGTCGTCGTGTACTTCGTCGCAGCGCCTCGCCAAGGTGCCATCTTCAGCTTCTTGGGAGGCCGCAAGATGCGACGCCTACTTCCTTGTTCCCGACGCCTGCACCTCAGACTTTCGCGCCACACGCTTCCGGCAGTTCTACCGTTAGTTCTGCTGTACTGCACCATGGTCCTGGTTGCGGGATTCTCGACAACAGCAGCTGCCGGACAGGGCGCCACGCAGGCCGCGGCTCGCCCCATGACCGTCGACGATGCCCTGCGGCTAGTGCGCCTCGGCGATGTGCTGATCTCCCCCGACGGTACGCAGGTGTTCTACTCGGCCTCCGAGTTGGATTGGGAGGCGAACAAGCGCCGCACACACTACTTCATGGTGCCTTTTGCGGGCGGCGAGGCACGCCGCTTCATTGGCGACCAGGGCGGCCGCTCCTTCCGCTTCTCTCCGGATGGAGGCCACCTGTCGTTCCTTCGCGAGGTCCACGACGAGGCTCAGGTGTTCGGCCTGGCGGTGGCCGGCGGCGAAGCGCGTCAGCTCACCCAGCATGAGGGCGGGGTCGACAACTATCGATGGGCGGCCGACAGCGGCGCCATCTTCTTTTCCGCCGAGGAGACACGCAGCGCCGAGGAGCAACGCGAGCACGACCTTGGCCTCGATCCGGTGTTCGTCGACGAGGCGCCCAACGGCAAGCACGAGGCACGCTTCAGCAACCTATGGGTGCACGATGTCGCCACGGATCAAGAGACCCGGCTGACCGACGAAGAGTTCATCGTCGACGCCTTCGACATGTCGGCCGATGGGCAACAGGTGGTCTTTTCGGCACGACCCGACGATCGCACCAACTACCCGTTCCTATCCGAGCTCTATCTCTACGAGCGGACCGTCGACCGGCTGACACGACTGACGGACAACCGGGCACCCGAGGACGGCCCGCTGTGGGCACCCGATGGTGATTCGTTCCTGTACCGTGCTCCCTCCGATGTCGACTATGACCTGCGGAGCGGCTACTTTTGGATCATGGACGTCGCCTCGCGGCGGGCACGGCGCCTCGACGCCACGACCCAGTTTGAGGTGGACAACGTCGCCTGGACTGCTGACGGTCACGGCATCCTCTTCAACGAGACCCGGGGCACCGATACCAACCTCTACCGGCTCGATGTCGATAGCGGCGACGTCGCCACGCTCACCGACCGCCGCGGCACCATGCGCTCGCGCGCCTACTCCGCGGACCGCGAGCAGGTGGTGTTCTCCTACGAAAACTTCACCACGCCCGTCGACCTGTGGGCGGTCGGCGACAGCGGCGATCCGGTTCGCCTGACCGACGTCAATCCGGCGGTCGGCGACACCATCGCCGTTATCGACGGAGAGCTGTTGGCGTGGAACGGCAAGGGAGGCATGCCCATAGAGGGAGTATTCATGAACTCCCTGGGGCACCAATCGGGTCTCATCCAGCCACTGATCGTGCATATCCACGGGGGCCCGGCCGGCGCCGTGCTCAACCGCTTCCGCGCAGAATTCCAGGTACTCGCTGGCCTCGGCTACGCCATTCTGGCCCCCAACGTGCGGGGAAGCAGCGGCTATGGCGACGAGGTTCTGCGCGGCCTCATGGGTGAGGTCGGTGACGGCGAATTCCTCGACATGATGGCCGGCCTCGACTACGCCATCGCCCATCGCGACGTCGACCCTCAGCGCCTCGGCGTGCGGGGCTGGAGCTGGGGCGGCGTCGCTACCAGCTACACGATCACCCAAACTGACCGCTTCAAGGCCGCCTCGGTGGGTGCCATGGTGGGTAACTGGGCCGCCGAGACCGGCCCGGGCTTCAACTTCGACGTGTCGCTCTGGTACATCGGCGGCACGCCATGGAACAACCCCGAGGAGTGGGCCAAGCGTTCGTCGATCACCCACGTGACCAGCGTCACCACTCCGACGATCATCTTTCACGGCGGCCGCGACGAGACCTCGAGCGTCGGCCAAAGCTTGATGTTCTTCACCGCGCTGCGCGATATCGGCAAGGCGCCGGTACGCTATATTAAATTCCCCCGGCAGGGGCATGGAATCGAGGAGCCGCGGCTCGAGCGCGTCCAACTTGTCGAGGAGATCCGCTGGTTCAAGAAATACATCGAGGGCCTCGACTGGACGCCCTGGGAGATACCCAAGTGAAGATCGAGGCAGTTAGATACCCCCCAGTGAACACTTTATATTAGAGGACGCTTGGTGTTGATCGAGGGGCTCGGCTGGGTCGGCGAGCTCCTGCACGAACTGTAAGGAGAAAAGCATGTTCGAACGAGCACGTCGCCCTCGAATTCAACGCGTTGCTGCATTGTTGGGCTTGGCAATGGTTCTGGCCACACCGGCGCTCTTCGCCCAGCAGCTCGACCCGGCCGTGTACAGCAAGCTACGCTATCGGCACATCGGCCCGGAAGGCAACCGTGTCATTGCTATCGCCAGCCACCCGGGCAACCGCGACGTCATCTACGCCGGCGCCGCCTCGGGCGGCGTCTGGAAAACAACCGACGGCGGGCTGAACTGGGAACCGGTGTTTGACAACACCGATGTAGCTTCGATCGGAGCGTTGGCGGTATCGATCTCCGACCCGAACGTGGTGTGGGCCGGCACCGGAGAAACCAATATCCGCAGCATGATCTCGATCGGCAACGGGATCTACAAGTCGACCGATGCGGGCAAGACCTGGGAGCACATGGGGCTGCGCGAGACGGGAAGGATCGGTCGCGTGGTCATCCACCCGGACAACCCCGACATCGTCTTCGCGGCCGCCGTCGGAACTGCCTACGGCCCGCAACCCGAGCGCGGCGTGTTCCGCACCGTCGACGGCGGCGAGAGTTGGGAGCGCGTGCTGTTCGTCGGCGAGGAAACCGGCGCCTCGGACATCGCCATGGATCCGACTAACCCGCGCAACCTAGTCGCCGGCATGTGGCCCATCGACATCAAGACCTGGCAGCGCACCAGCGGCGGCCCCAACGGCGGCATCTTCGTTACCCACGACGGCGGCGACACATGGGAGCAGGCCACGGACGGCTTGCCGGAACCACCGACCGGGAAGATCGCCGTGGCGTACGCACCGAGCAACCCCGACCGCGTCTACGCGCTCATCGAGACCGACCAGTACGAGTTCAAGGGTGTGCTCTGGCGCTCCGACGACGGCGGTGGGTCCTGGCGTCTGATTAGCCGCGACCAGCAGTACAACACCCGTCCGCACTACTACACCCGACTGGTGGTAGCGCCCGACAACGCCGACGAGGTCTATTTTCTGGCTACTGAGCTGGCCCGTACGCTGGATGGCGGCGAGACGGCGGCCATCCTGCGCAACGCCGGCGGCGATCACCACGACATGTGGATCGACCCCGACATCCCCGACCGCGTCCTGCTGGCCAACGACAGCGGCGTATATGTCAGCCTCAATCGCGCCGGCTCGTGGTACCACCCGGATCTCCCAGTGGCGCAGATGTACCACGTTGCGGTCGATGATCAGGTGCCCTATTTCGTCTACGGCAACCGGCAAGACGGGCCCACGCGTCGCGGCCCGAGCAACAGCCTTGCCGGCGGTAACTGGCATTCCGTTGGCGGCGGCGAGGCCGGCTGGGCCATACCAGACCCGTTCGACAGCAACATCGTGTGGGCATCCAACGAGCAAGGCGTTCTGACCCGCTACGACCTGCGCACCGGCCATTCGACCAACGTTCAGGTGTGGCCGGAGACGCCGGTCGGTAAATCGCCTCGCGACCTCAAGTATCGCTGGGTGTGGAGCTACCCGCTGGTCGCGTCGCGTCACGCGCCCGGGACGTTGTATGTCGGCAGCCAGTTCGTTCACAAGACCACCGACGGCGGCTCGACTTGGCGGGAGATCAGCCCCGACCTGACCACCGACGACGAAACCAAGCAGGTCGACTCGGGTGGGCTCACCCTCGACAACGTCGGCGTCGACTACGGCACGACGTTGTTCGCCATCGGCGAATCGCCGCTCGAGCCGGACGTTCTGTGGGTCGGCAGCAACGACGGACTCATCCACGTGACGCGCGACGGCGGCGACAGCTGGACCAACGTGACCGTCAACCTCGACAGTCTTCCGCCCTGGGGCACGGTGAGCAATATCGAAGCCTCGCGCTTCGCCGTGGGCAGCGCCTATGTCACGGTCGATTTGCACCAGGTCGACGATCGCAACCCGTACGTGTACCGAACCAACGACTTCGGTGCGTCGTGGACACTCATCACGAACGGTATTCCGCGCGGCATGCTCAGCTACGCTCACGTTATACGCGAGGACCCAGAACGCCCCGGCATGCTCTACCTGGGTACCGAGAACGCCGTGTACCTTAGCATCGACGACGGCGACAACTGGTTACCGCTGCGTAACAACCTGCCCCCCGCCCCAGTTCACTGGCTCACCATCCAGGAGGCATACGGCGACCTGGTTCTGGGTACGTACGGGCGCGGGTTTTGGATCTTGGATGACCTGTCGCCGCTGCGACAACTGGACGACGGTGTGCTGGCGAGCCGCGCCCACCTGTTCGAACCGCGCCCCGCCTATCGCTTGCAGCGACGCAGCCTTCCCGGTGAGCCTGATCGCGACGGGCCGCACGGCTACCGGGAGGATCCGCCCTTTGGAGCGCCGATCAACTACTACCTCGCCGACTCCATCGTCGACGACGGCGGGAGCGAGGGCGAGGCCACGATCACCATCCGAGATAATTTGGGCGATGTGGTCCGCACACTTCGCGGCGACGCGAGCGCCGGCATCAATCGTGTCTACTGGGACCTGCGCCATGAGGAGTCGCCGCCGATCGAGCTGCGCACGCCGCCGCTCGGGCATCCCGGTGTAGCGTTTGGCCCGGACAGCATCGGCTACAACGACGAAGGATGGCGCGAGCTCCACGTCGAGGGCAGCGGGCCCAACGGACCGCTCGCCGTGCCCGGGAAGTACGCGGTCGAAGTGAATGTCGGCGGCCATCTCCTCACGACAACGCTGGAGGTGGTGAAGGATCCGACGTCGGCGGCGAGCAAGGACGACATTCGCGCCCAGATCGACCTGGCACTGCGCATCCGCGACCAGGTGAACGTGCTGACCGAGATGGGCAACTCGATCGAGTGGATCCGCAAGCAGATCGATGATCTCGAGGATCTTATGCGTGGGCGCTCGGACATGACCGAGGCTCAGGGAGCTGCCGCCGCGTTCGACCAGAAGCTCATCGACCTGGAGCGCGAGTTCTATATCCTGCGGACGACCGGTGCATCAGAGAACCTCCTGCGCTTTCCGGCCGGCCTGTTCTCGCATTTCAAGATGCTCGGCGGCTACGTGACGACCGGCGACGCACGGCCCACGTCGTCGAAGTACGAGGTGTTCGATGAGTTGTCGGCGCGGCTCGAACAGCACCGGGAAATCTACGGAAGCCTGATTTCCACTGACCTCGACGAGTTCAATTCGATTGCCCGCGCGCACGGGCTTCCCGGCCTCGCCGTGCCGCCCCAGAACTGAGTGGCTAGGAGCGACCTTCTATAGAGTGACCTATATAACTGGAAGACTGTCAGGCTAAGCATCGGCACCATGTTGTCGAGCTTGCGACTGCACGGCCTTCGAGTCGATCCGGCAGCCAGTAATTCGACTGCGTGGCGCCTCGCATGCTTAACTGGCCTTGTTGCTCTTCTTGTGGCTGCGTATGTCCGTGACGTTTTCGGTCGCGTTGCCCGTGTCGCCAAGGCTTGGGTGTTTTTCTATCTGGAGTCGCCTGGTTTCCTCTGTGACCCCCGAGTAAACCTGGTCGAGCATCTGGGTAGACCGCCAACTGAGCTGCTTTGCAAGATATTCTCGCGCCACTGCCAGCGTGTTAGCCAATCGGTTGCCCCAAGCCCGCTGAGCGGAGCGTTGCCTCGTCAGGTCCACGCCCGGCACAGCAATCTGCTAACGCGCCGTCGATTGCTACCGCCGGCACGGATCGTATCCCGAGTTCCTTAGCCCGGTTCGCAACCTCGGGGTCGTGCATGTCGAGCACTGCAACCTTGCAAGAGGGACAGGCCACTGCGTTCACAATCTGGACCGTTGCGTCGCAGGTGGGACATCCTGCCGTGAATACTTCGACTCTACGTGTGCGACTCATTAGGCACCCTCCATGAAGATCGCTATTAGATGCCGGAAACTCTACGCCGCTAACGGCGAAGTTTCACGGGAAATCGTCGATCAGGCGGTGACGAAAATTGTCCCCGTAATTGTCCCCGTAATTGTCCCTAAAGCGACGGATACCTCGGATACCTCGGAGACGTTTAAGGGGATATCAGGCGATATCGCGCCCAATGGCTACAAGGGTTTCGGCGCAAACCCGCGCCAGGACTGGGTTCAGGAATATCGCGCAAACCTGTTTAGAAGTCCACTGCTCT
>MPLZ02069605.1_pt1 | contig 14437 bp, 12 predicted proteins | sample 1617311 | NCBI WGS metagenome assembly MPLZ02 (sample SAMN05944806, study PRJNA350692) | marine metagenome | biome: marine; feature: ODZ; material: water; isolation source: 160 m water sample filtered on 0.2 um supor filter | place: Pacific Ocean | collected 2012-04-08 | depth 160m m | reverse complement strand
CGGCCCGCGTTGGGGTGACTCGATCGAGTCCTACTGGTCACGGGCGACGCGGCCGGTCACTTTGTCACTGCTTGACGAACTTCTTCAGCATGCGGCCGCCGACCTCGCCGCTGTATACATTGCCCATCGCGTCGACTACCACGCCCTCGGGTTCGGTGCCGCCGACAAAGTCGGTCACCTCGCCGGTCTTTGCGTTGCCGATGGTAATGCCGAGCTTGTCCTGGTAGTCGGACACATAGATGGTGTCGCCGGGGCTGATGTAGATGCCGCTCGGCCAGCCGAACTGGGTCCATTGGTCGATGAAGGTGCCGTCCTGGTCGAAAATCTGGATGCGGTGGTTGCCGCGGTCGCCGACGAAGAGCCGGCCCTGGGAGTCGAAGGCGACGGTGTGCGGCAGGTCGAACTGGCCGGGCGCGGTGCCCTTCGTGCCCCAGGCCTTGATGAAGGTGCCGTCGGCCGAGAACTTCACGATGCGGTTGTTGTCGTGGCCGTCGGCAACGAAGAAGTCGCCGTTGGGCGCTGCGGCCACGTCGGCCGGGCCGCCGAAGTGGGAGGCGTCCTCTCCGGGTACCCCTTTTTCGCCGAGCGCCAGCAGCACCTCACCCTCGGTGCTGAACTTGTAGACCCGATGCCCCCGCTGGTCGGTCGCGAAGATGTTCCCGTCCGGAGCAATGCGGAAGCCGTGGGCCCGCACCATCATGCCTTCGCCCCAGGTCTTGAGCAGCTCGCCCGCGGGGCTGAACTTGAGCACCGGCGGCTCGGCGCGATGGAAGGCGTAGATGTTGCCGTCGTGGTCGATCGTCAGGTTGGGGAGCTGGCCCCACTCGAAGTCGGCCGGTAGCTGCGGCCAGTCGACCTGCCGGTATGACGGCGCCTGTGCCGATACCAGCGAGCTCTGCGTCGCGGGGGCCATGGTCACCGCGACGACCGCCGTGAGCGCGAGTGTGAAGACCTTGTTCATGGACACCTTGTTGTTCCTCTCGGCCGATCAGGGCGACGTACGACACCCAGGAAACGGTGGCAGGCGAAGCTCTCCAGCTTCCCCTGCCTCCTGCCTTCTTTAGAGCGCTACTCCAATATCGCCTGATACGCCAGATTTCGCGACTGACCCTGCACGTCGCCGACCGCCCTGCCCCTGTGCTGGATCATGCCGACGAAGACGAAGTCTTCGACCGGGTCGATCCAGAACCATGTGCCGGCGGCGCCGCCCCAGCGGAAGGCGCCTGTCGAGTACGGCTCACCGGCGGCGGCCGGGTCCATGACGACGCCGAAGTCGAGCCCGAACCCGGACCCCGGTCCCATCGTGCTGAGCGCCTGTTCCGACAGATGATTCGTGCGCATCATCTCGATGCTGCGCGGCGACAGCAGCCGCGCGCCATCGAGCTCGCCGCCGTTGAGCACCATCTGCGTGAACCGCACGTAGTCCATCGTCGTGCTGTACAGTCCGCCGCCACCAGAGGGGCCGGCCGGACGCCGTGTCGCATCACCGCGCTGTTCCGGTAGGACCAGCGCGCCCTCTTCATCCTCGCCATGAGTCAGGGCGAGGCGGTCGAGCTTCTCCGCCGGGACGAAGAACGCCGTGTCCACCATGCCCAACGGCTCGAAGATGCGTTCCTCGAGGAACTGGTCGAACGGCTGTCCCGAGATCTTCTCGACCAGATACCCCTGCACGTCGACCGCGATGCTGTAGAACCAGCGCTCGCCCGGCTGATACAGCAGCGGCAGCGTCGCCAGCGTGTCGATCATCTGTTGCAGCGTCTTGCTGGAATCGAGGACCCGCGTCTCGCGATACATCCTGTCGACCGCGTTGCCGTTGCCAAGCCCGTAGGCCAGTCCCGACGAGTGGGTCATCAGCTCACGCATCGTGATCGAGCGGTTGGCGTCCTCCAGCACCGGCTCCCCGTTTTGGCCGTCTCCGGCATACACCTGCAGGTTCTCGAATTCCGGGATGAACTTCGTCACCGGGTCGTTCAGCCGCCATTTTCCCTCTTCGTAGAGCATCATCATGGCGACGCCGGTAATCGGCTTGCTCATCGAGAAGATCCGGTAGATCGCGTCGTCGGTGAGCAGCGCGCCGCTCTCGATGTCTTTCGCGCCGGCGATGCTGGAGTGCACGATCTTGCCGTGCCGCGCCATCATCGTGTGGACCCCAGCCAGGCGGCCTTGTTCGATGAATCGCTGCATACCGGCATCCAGCCGCTCGAGGCGGGCGGACGAGACACCGACCGTCTCCGGCGCGGCCATCGCCAGATCGCGCGCACCGGCAACATCCTCCGCGACGCCGCCTGCAGCGGTCGTGCACGCGACCGATACGAGCGTGAGGAGGATGACGGTCAACCAACGTCGATCGATGTTCAATCTCACAGGTGCACCTCCAGGGCGTGTGCTTTCTGGGCTACAGGCTACAGGCTACTGGCGCTCGAATTTCCAGCCGTTCAGAATATCGCTAGTGGGTTCAGCGGCGAGCCGGTGCCGCCTGGGTTCGGAATTGGGGCGGCGACCAGCAGGAATTCCCAGCGGTTGAGCCGGGCGGCGGTCTCGGCCAGCGCCTCCAGATCCATGTTGTCGAAGATATTCGCGCCCAGCGCGACCAGCACCAGCTTGTGGAACGGAAGCGTGGTGCCCGGTATTTGGCCGACGTCCTGCGTGCCGTCGCTACCGACCAGGGCGGCGTCGCGCTCCTTCAACCAGGGCGCGACGGTGATGTCGTAGCCGGAGCGGTTGTCGTTCACCCAGCGGCCAGTGCGCAGGAAGATCGCATCGCCTGCCGAGACCGTCACGCCGGTCTGGCGCTCCCAGGCTTCGATATCTTCCGGATAGACATGAGTGCCCGTCTCGAGGGCGTCGAGTCCCTTGAGACGCGGGATGTCGAGCAGCACGCCGCGCGTGACGATGCCGCCGGCTAGGCCGCTGATACCCATGCGAGAGCAACCGTCTTCGTTGAAGGCGTCTTCCAGTGCAACACCGTTGTAGATTCTGCCCTCGTGGTGCGCGTGACACAGTGCGTCGAGATGACTGACCGTCGAGCCGTGGAACGCCACCTGCTGACGCTCCATCAGAAACCCGGACGGGATGTTGACGACGTGCAGGTTGGTGAACGCGGCGGTGGAGTTCGGGTCATCCGGAGGCGAGACAACGCTGATCGGGAGCGACAGCGAGACGACGTCGCCGGTCGTCGCCAGCGCCAGCGCCTCACGGCGCTTCGCTGGGGTGATTAGGTTGACGGCGCCGAGCTGGTCGTCGTCGCCCCACCGGCCCCAATTCGACAGATCCTGCATCCACTGGTCTACCTGCGTCTTGGTGATCTCCGGACGGTCCTGGGCCTGCAACGTCCAGCCGCCGGCCAGCCATATGGCGGTCAACGCGGTTAAGCCTCGCACGATGACGCGTCTGTTCATCTGTGTGCTCCTGCCGTGACAGTCACCGCGCGAGACGTGCCTGACCGGCCTGCGCGCAATGCTGAATCATATCGAACATGTTCTGGGTCGCCTCCTCGCCGATCACGAAGGGGTGCGGGTCTCCCGCTCCGCGTCTCGCCAGCGCCTCGATCTTCTCATCTGCCCCGTCGAAGATTGCATGGTTCGAGATGACCACGTCGGCGTCCGCCTCTGCGGCGATGGCCGCGAACTTCCGCGCGCCGGCGATGTACTGGTCGTAGAACTCCGCGTTGTGCCGCATCGCGGTGCCGCCCCACAGCGCTGCGACATGCGACCGGCCGCCGTCTCGGACGGGCACCAGTGTCGAAATCGTACCGGGGGTGTGACCTGGCGTCAGCGTGAAGGTCAGTTGCGTGTCTCCGACACTCAACGTCTGCCCGTCGGTCACTTCGAGGTCGCGGGTCGGCTTTGGCTGGCTGCCGGTGCCTGCCAACATCATGTCCCAGTCGGGCGCCGACAGCAGCACGCTGGCGCCGAACTGCCGCTGGAGCTGTTCGGCGCCGCCGTAGTGGTCGCCGTGGCCGTGGCTGACGAGCACGTGTGTGACGTCGGCGGGGTCGAGCCCGAGGGTCCGCAGCCCGTCGACAATCGCCGCTTCGACGTTGTAGTCATACAGTGGGTCGATGATGACGATGCCGCCGGAGGTGGCGACGGCCCAGGCGTTGAGCGACTGCGTGCCGAGGAAGTAGAGATTGTCGAACACCTTGGCCGGTTCGGCGTACCAGTCCGACTGCGGGGGCGGCTCGCGCCGCGCCGGTCTCGCGGCGGCCCCGCCTGCCGGTCGTGGCCGCGGCGCCTGTGGGGCGCGACAGAGATACTCGAAGAAGCGCGGGTGCTGGGTGCCGGCGGCGTCGCGTGCAGCGGCAAGGTGGCGCTCGACATCGGGGGAATCCGTTTGTCGGGCGAGTGCGGTGGCGGTCAGGCTGACGCCCAGTGCGATCGCGACCGTTGATGCCGCCCAGATCCGCATGCGAAACATAGCAGTCTCCAACCTCGATTTCACGATGAGGCGATTATGTCAGCGGCCTGGCAAGGCCGCCAAGCGGTTTTGTGTGTTAATAATGGGGCGATGGCATCTTCCGCAGGATCCGGCCCTCGATGAGGGCGACCGCCAACCTTGGCGTCGCTAATCCCCTTCGGCGCAACATCGCGATTATCGCGCACGTGGACCACGGCAAGACCACGTTGGTCGACGCTATGTTGCACCAAAGCGGGGTGTTCCGAGCGAACGAACGGGTCGAGGAACGGGCCCTCGACAATATCGATCTCGAGCGCGAGCGCGGCATCACGATCATGGCCAAGAACACGGCCATACGGTATCGCGACCTGCTGATCAATGTCGTCGACACTCCGGGGCACGCCGATTTCGGCGGGGAGGTAGAGCGCACGCTGACGATGGTCGATGGTGTGCTGCTGCTGGTCGACGCCTCCGAGGGGCCGCTCCCGCAGACCCGCTTCGTCCTGCGCAAGGCGCTCGAACAGGGGTTGCCGCCCATCGTCGTGATCAACAAGATCGACCGCCACGATGCGCGTCCGGCCGAGGTGCTCGACGAGATCTATGACCTGTTCATCGATCTCGACGCGAGCGAGGACCAGATCGAGTTCCCGGTGCTTTACGCCAACGCGAAGGCGGGCACGGCCAGTCTGGATGCCGCCAAGCCGGGCCAGACACTCCGGCCTCTGCTTGACGCGATTGTCGACCGGATACCAGCGCCCAGCGGCGATCCCGAGGCCGGCCTTCAGGTCCTGGTGGCGAACCTCGACTCGAGCGACTATCTGGGCCGGATCGCGATCGGCCGGATCGTGAACGGCCGGGTGGCTATCGGAGATCAGATTGCGGTGTCGAAGCTGGATGCCTCGGTCGAGCGCACCCGGGTCACGAAGCTGTATCTGTTCGATGGGTTGCAGCGGCTGGAGGTAGATGCGGCGGAGGCGGGCGACATCATCTGTCTCACTGGAATCGACAACATCACCATTGGCGAGACCATCACCGACCCGGAAGACCCGCGGCCAATTCCACCCCTGCACGTGGATGAGCCGACGGTCTCGATGGTCTTTGGTGTCAACACCTCGCCGATGGCCGGGCGAGACGGTCACTACGTCACCTCACGCAATCTGCGCGAGCGGCTTGCGAAGGAGCTGATCGGCAACGTGTCGATCCGGGTCGAAGACACCGACGCGCCGGAGCAGATGAAGGTGATCGGTCGCGGCGAGCTGCAGCTGTCGATTCTGGTGGAGATGATGCGGCGCGAGGGGTACGAGGTGCAGGTCTCGAGACCAGAGATCGTGACCCGAGAGACCGGTGGCCGGACCGAAGAGCCGGTCGAGGAGCTGGTCATCGACGTGGCCGAGGACTACCAGGGCGTCGTCATCGCCCAGCTTGGCATGCGGCGGGCGACGATGACCAAGATGGTCAATCACGGGAGCGGTCGCGTCCGGCTCGAGTTCAGGATTCCGACGCGTGGGCTCATCGGGTTTCGTTCGCAGTTTCTCACCGACACCCGCGGTACCGGCATCATGAACCACCTGTTTGGTGGCTGGGAGCCGTGGCACGGACCGATCGCTGGCCGTCCGACGGGGGCGCTGGTGGCCGATCGGGTGGGAAAGGCGACCGCGTATGCCATCTACAATCTGCAGGAGCGCGGCGAGATATTCATCGACGCCGGCACCCCGGTCTACGAGGGGATGGTCATCGGCGAGAACGCCCGACCGGCCGACATGGACGTGAACGTCACCAAGGAGAAGAAGCTCACCAACATGCGCGCCGCCAGCGCCGACGACGCGCTGCGCCTGGTCCCCCCACGGCTGCTCAACCTGGAGCAGTCGATCGAGTTCATCAACGACGACGAGCTGGTCGAAGTCACGCCCCGTAGCATCCGCCTCCGCAAACGGGTCCTGGCGGCGAATCAGCGGCCGAAGAAGGAGACGTAAGATCCAAGGAGACAGGAGGCAGGAGGGAACCGGAAGGCTAACGCCAACATTCGTCGAGTGCTCTCCTTCACCCGTCTGTAGTGTTGCAGACAGGGTGCTCCGTGGAGCAGTTCTGGAAGCCGGCGAAGCCGACCCTCTTCATCCTGCCTCCTGTCTCCTTCGTCCTTATATCTCCCTCCCCTTCCACTTTCCCCGCCTGAAGACGATCACTCCGACCACCGCCAGCAGACTCTGCGACACGGCTATCGCCGCGAACACGCCGCTCGGCCCGAGGCCCATCGGTCCCGAGAGCGTCCAGGCCACTGGGAGCTGCACAATCCAGAACACGAAAAAATTGATCCAGGTCGGCGTCGTCGTGTCTCCTGAACCGTTGAACGCTTGAACGGTTACCAGCCCGAATCCCCAGAAGACGTAGCTGTAGCTGACCGTCCTCAGGCAGGTGGCGGCGACCGTCGCCGCCGCCGGCTCGTTCGTGAACAGACCGACGATCGAGTCGGCAAAAACCAACAGCATCATCCCGACCGTCCCCAGGAACACCGTGTTGCACCGGGTTGTGAACCAGACCGATTGCTCGGCTCGGTCCGGGTCGCCCGCGCCGAGATTTTGACCAACCAGCGTGGCTCCGGCGTTGCCCATGCCCCAGGCCGGCAGCAAGATGAAGATGATGATCCGGATGGCAATCGTGTAACCGGCCAGCGCTGTCTCGCCGAACGGGGCGAGAATCCGGATCAATCCGAGAAAGCTCGCCGTGCTCACCAGATACTGTAGTACCCCGATCCCGCTGACCCGGAGGAGCCGTCCCATCACCACGATGTCCAGTGCGGCGCGACGCCAGTCCACCACGATGCGTCCGCGGTGGTTGCCAAGCTGACGCAGCTGATAGAGCACCCCCATGGCGCGTCCGAACGTCGTCGCGATCGCCGCGCCCTCCAGTCCCATGGCCGGTATCGGGCCGAGCCCGAAGATCAGCACCGGGTCGAGCACGATGTTGATCAGGTTCGCCAGCCAGAGCGACCGCATCGCCAGGGCCGCGTCGCCCGCGCCTCGAAAGATCGCGTTGATCAGGAACAGCAGCATGACGGTGACGTTGCCGCCGAGCATGATTGCCGCGAACATCCGGCCGTTGGTCGCCAGCTCGGGTGTCGCCCCGAGGAGTTGGAGCAGCTCCGGCGCCAGCAGGACTCCGATGATGCCCAGCACGACCGAGACGGCTACCCCGGTGGCGATCGCCTGTACTGCCGCGACGGCCGCCAGCTCGGGCGAGCCCTCGCCGATCCGGCGCGCCACCATGGCCGCGGTCCCCATGCTGAGGCCGATGGCCACGCTGAATACCAGCATGAGCAGCGAGTCCGAGAGCCCGAGAATCGCCACCGCCTCCGGGCCAAGCCGATCCACGAAGTCGACGTCGACCACGGCAAACAGGGACTGCATCGACATCTCGAGCACCATCGGGATCGCCAGCAACACCACAGCGCGTCCGATGCTCCCGGTGGTGTAATCGCGCTGTACCCCGCGTATCGAGTCCCGAATGGCCGCCCAGTGTCCGGGCTGGATGGCGGACACGGCCTGGGCAGTGGAAAGCGACATGAAGTCGACTTCGTGCGCGCCGTCTGCGCGCGACGTGAGAAGTGTGAACGAGAACCACCGTGACACCACGGCGATCGGCTCCGCGAACCTCGAGACCGCCCCGGGGCGGTTCGTGGCGACAAATCAGCAGATGGTGAAGAGCAGGACGCGTGGTCCCAGGCGCGGATCTGACGGAACTACCCGAAGGTCGGAGTGCTCACGGACGAGCGAGGGTAATGTGCTGGCGCATTGGCTGGTCCTTTGTCGATGCGGCCAAGTGTATCACGAAGACGCGCGAGGGGCAGCACCTGAGCGAGGAGTGCGCTATGATAGACGGATTGCATCGCGACCAGGTCAGTCTGGTCCAAGCCGAAAGGCCGAGTTTCAAGGAGGTTCCCGTGAGACGTTTCAGCATGTTCACTCTTGCCGCGGTTGCCGTGACGCTGGTGGCGACACCGGTGCTCGCCCAGACGACCGACGCCCCGGAGATCCCGTTCGTGTCGGTTCCCAACTTCCTCAAGTATCCGCCCACCATGAACCTGGGCGAGACGCTCGGGGTGGCCGAGAACTCCAAGGGCCACATCGTGGTGTTGAATCACCCGGGCACTGCCACGTCGGGGCCGCTCTTCGGTAATGCCACGTCGAACCTGCTCGAGTTCGACGACCAGGGGAACTTCGTCCGGGAGATCGGTCAGAACACCTACGGTCTCGGGTACGGCCACTCGATCCGGTTCGACAATGACGACAACCTCTGGGTCGTCGACAAGGGGACCAATGCGGTCACGAAGTTCGACTCGTCAGGCTATGTCGTACTGAACCTCGGACGCCGTCCCGAGGGTTTCGATGAGTACGTGCATCAGCGTGCCAGCGAGGCCCGCCAGGTGGACGGCTACTTCCAGGGGCCGACCGATGTCGGGTGGGACGCCGCCGGCAACATCTATGTCAGCGACGGCTACATCAACTCGCGCGTTGGCAAGATGGACAAGTGGGGCAACTGGCTCGGGACGTGGGGCAGCTACGGGCGTGAGGACGGCCAGCTGCGTCTTCCGCACAACCTGCAGGTCGACCGGCAGGGCAACGTTTATGTTGCTGACCGCTCCAATCGGCGAATTCAGAAATACGACTCAGAGGGCAAGCTTCTCGATACGATCCTGCTCAACGTGCCGTACGATAAGAACATGCAGCCAGTGCTGGGCAACAAGAATCCCAACCTCCCTGACAACACGGCGCCGTGGACGCTCTGCATCTCGAGTGGCGAGACGCAGTATCTCTTTGCCTCGGACGAGATTCCCGGGCGCATCTACAAGCTAACGCTGGACGGCGAGATACTCGGGTGGCTCGGCGGGTCGGGACGCGCCCCGGGACAGTTCAACTGGCTGCACGGCATCTCGTGCCGGGACGAAAACGTGCTGTTTGTCGCCGACATGAACAACTGGCGTGTGCAGAAGCTGCTACTCAACCAGACCGCGCGGACGTCGGACGAGCAGTAGCAGCACGACCGCCGGCGTCAGCGTGCCTCGGTCGAGAGGGTGAAGCGCATTGGGAGCTCCGCGCGCGTCCGCGAGACGCGCACGGGGCTCTTTCCGTTTGACGTTCACCGGCGTCTGAAATAGACAGCCAGGGCCGCCAGCCCACCGGCGAGCACCATGGCGCGAAGCCGCTAGACAGGAAGTAGCGCCGCTATCCGCCCTCCGTTTCCTCAGTCTCTTTCCTCAGTCTCCCGAGTTTCGCCTCCGCCACAAATAGGGCTGACAGCAAACATTTCTGAAAACTGAGATCCGTTCTCATTTTCTCTTGACCAACCAGATCAGTCGGACATATAGTAGCTATATGAGATTGAGATTCAGTCTCAATTTGGAGTTGCTTCGAGTCGCGGGAGAGCGGCTCTGGTGCGAGTGGAGACAAAAAGGGCCCGCGGGTGCGGTCACACCCGACGGGCCTGCTGAACGATCACCCACTGCTTCCCTTTACCCAGGTTGCATGAGCCATCGAGCTGTCCAGCAATGCCTATTGTAGAGAGGACTGTCAGGGCGTGCAACCGATCGATAGGAGTCACGCCATGAGACGCGCAATGTATGTCGGTTTGAGATGGGTCCTCCTGGTCATCGTGACGTGTGGTGTCGCGCCCACTGCCCGAGCGCAGGAAGCGCCTAGCGACACAGCGGTTGAGCCGGTGAGTCCGGTGGGCGATGCCGTCGAAGCTGAAGCCGAGGCGACGGAGCAGCAGCCAGGACAACAGGCAGACCAGGCAGACCAGGCAGACATGGACGAGCTCCGTCGCCGTCTCGATCTGTTGGCCGGGGAGGTGGAGCGTCTTCGGAGCGGAGAGGAGCCGGGTGCCGCACTGAGCACGGACGAGGCACGGGCAATCGGACTGGCGCCGTCGGCTGCGGCGACCTACGGGCGTGAACAAGGGGTTTCAATCGCCGGCTACGGCGAGATGCTATATGAGAACTTCGCCGCCGAGAATGAGGCCGGCGCGCCCACAGGCAAGGGGACACAGTTCGACTTTCTACGCGCCATCATCTACGCCGGTTATCGGTTCAACGACAAGTTCCTGTTCAACTCCGAAATCGAGGTCGAGCACGCCGACGAAGTGTTTGTCGAGTTTGCGTATGTCGACTACCAGGCCCACGAGAACTTCGGTGTGCGCGGCGGCATGCTGCTCATGCCGATGGGGCTGGTCAACGAGTTTCACGAGCCGACCGTGTTTCTCGGCGCCGAACGGCCGGTTACCGAGAATCGGATCATCCCGTCGACCTGGCGGGAGAACGGTGGGGGAGTCTACGGCTCGTTCGATCGGGTGGCGTTCCGCGCCTATGTGGTCAACGGGTTCAACGGGTCGAGCTTCTCGTCGAGCGGTGTCCGCGGCGGTCGTCAAAAGGGTGGCAAGGCCAAGGCGAGCAACATGGCATTCACCGGGCGGCTCGATGTGACCCCGACCCCGGGCGTGTTCGTCGGTGCCAGTGTGTATACCGGCGGCTCCGGACAGGGTGACATCGTGGTGGATGAGGCGGAGTTCGATGTGCGCACCACCATCTTCGATGTCCATGGGCAAGCGCAGATTCGTGGCCTCGACGTCCGGGGACTCTTCGCTCAGGCCACGCTCGACGACGTGGCGCAGCTGAATTCGGCATTGGGCTTGGTCGGTTCGAGCGGAGTCGGCGAGCGGATGCGGGGCGGCTATGCCCAGGTGGGCTACAACGTGCTGTCGCAGACGGCCTCCGCCGGTGGCGTGGCATTGACACCCTACGTCCGGTACGAGCAGGTCGACACGCAGGATCGGATGCCGGCGGGAATTGAACGGAGTCTCGCAACCGACAACACGTTTGTGACGCTGGGGGTCGAGCTGAAGCCGATTGCGAACGTGGTCGTGAAAATTGACCACGCGTGGGTGAGCAACGATGCCGAAAGCGGTGTCAATCAGTTCAACGTGAACATGGGCTATGCCTTCTAGGTTTTCGGGCGGGGCATCCCGTCTGGCGTCGTTGCTGCCTCGGTCACAGGCCACCTGCCTGCTCCCTCGTTGCGCCTTGCCAGCCGGGCGCCGCGCTCCGAAAACCGGCCCGGGTCCGAATGGGCGGGGGGCAACTCCTGCGCTCAGGCATGTGGTGGGTGCGGGCCTCGCGGCGGGCGTGCTGCTGGTGGCTGGTTCAGCCGCCGCGACGCAGGGTGGGCAAGTCACCCGTGAGGAGGCGCTCGCAGCCGTATTTCCAGGAGCGCTCGTCGAGGCCGAGCGTCTGTTCTTGACCGCCGAGCAAATGGTGGCGGCCGGCGAGATCGCCGGTGTCGAGATCGAGAGCGGTCTCGTGGCACGTTACATCGCGACCATGGGCGACACCGTGATGGGCCGGGCGTATGTAGACACACACGTCGTGCGGACCAAGCGCGAGAGTCTGCTCATTTCTCTCGAGGCCGACGGTGCCGTCAGGCGGATCGACGTGACGGCGTTTCTCGAGCCGCCAGACTATCTGGCGTCTGAACTGTGGTTGCGCCAATTCGACCGGCGGCAACTAGACGACGAACTGGCGTTGCAGCGGGCGATCCGCCCGCTAGCCGGCGCCACATTGACGGCGAGTGCGGCCAACGCGGCGGTGCGTCGGGTGCTGGCCATCGACAAGGTCCTGGAAACGACGAAGGTGACGCGATGAAGTGGTGGGAGCAGTGGGCGTTCAACGTTTTTCACGGTGTCGTGGCGGTGACCGGTGTTGCCTATCTCTACATGAGATACATCATGACGGCCACCGACCCGTTTGCCGTCATCAATCACCCGTGGCAGCCCGCCGTGCTCTCGCTACATATCGTGGCCGCACCGGTTTTCATTGGGTTGTTCGGCATGCTTTTCCGGTCCCATACGCTGCAAAAGCTGCTGTCTCCGAACGTCGGCAATCGCCGGACCGGGTGGATGTCCCTCATCAGCTTCTCGACGATGGCTCTGACCGGCTATCTGTTACAGGTAGCGGCGAATCCGATGTGGGTGTCGGCCATGGTCTGGGCGCATGTCTCGACCAGCCTGATCTTCGTCGTCGGCTACAGCGTGCATCTGGTGATCGGTTGGCGGTTGAACCGGGTATCGCCGATCTCGTCCGGCGAATTCCGTCGGGCAGCCCGTATCCCTCTATGAGAGTCGCGGCCACCGTCGCGCTCGCGCTGCTCTCGCTTCTGCCGCTGTCAGCATCCACCGTCACCCTGGCCCCCACGCCCGAGCTGCTTGAACGAACTGTCTACCTGATGGGCACCCGTGCCACGCTGGTGCTGCTCGCGACCGATCGGGCCACTGGGGTGCGACGACTCGAGGACATGATCCGGAGCCTCGAGCGGACCGAGGCGGAGCTCAGCACGTGGCGTGCCGACAGCGTCCTGAGTACGGTGAACCGCCAGCCGGTAGGCGAGCCGTTTCAGCTGCCGGCACCGATCTGTGTGCTTTGGGGCGAGCTGACGGCGTGGCATCGGGCCACCGAGGGCGCCTTCGACCCGGCGGTTCGTGCTCTGGCCGAGGCGTGGGGCCTCCGGGAGTCTGGCCGCTATCCGTCGCCGGAAGAGTTAGCGGCGGCGCGGGCCGTCACGGGATTGGCGCACTTCGACTTCGACGCTTCCACCTGCCTGGTGACACGCGCGGTGGACGCGACGCTCGACGCCGGCGCATTTGGAAAAGGGGCGGCATTGCGGCGCCTGCTCCTGCAGCTCGAGACGGGCGCAGCGTGGATGGTCGACCTGGGTGGACAGGTCGCCGTGTCCGGGACTCTGCCGACGGGCCCCTGGCCTGTCGCCATTGCACATCCGGCACGGCGAGCCCAAACCACCTTTGAGGTCGCCCTCGATGACGGCTCGCTCGCCACCAGCGGCGCCTCCGAGCGGTCCTTCGAGGTCGGCGGAGGGATGGTTGCCCATCTCCTCGACCCTCGAACCGGTCGCCCGCTGCATCGGCCCGAATCGGTCACGGTGTGGCATGAGGACGCCCTAGTCGCCGATGTCCTGTCGACGGCGCTCTATGTCATGGGCCTCGAAGCCGGGCTGCGATTTGCCGACGAACAAGGGTTCGCCGCCGTGTTCCTGACGCCCTCCAACGACCGAGACGGTGACGCAGTGACACCTCACGCCAGCCAGGCGTTCCGTCAGCGATTCTGGGAAGCGGGAGGAACGGGCTCGTAACGAACCCAGCGCAGAGGCCCTTCACCTCCCGGACCGCTATTATTGAGTGTCGTATGACGGGCACCTCCGGCAGTTCTCCGGTCCAGGGCAGCCAGACCCTAGCGCAAGTATTGCCGCAATTTCTTCGCCGGATTCTCGTGGCCGGCGAGCTTCTCGAGCCGTTTCGCTCTCAGCTCCCCTCCCTTGGAGCAACGGTGATCCGGCTGCCCCAGATCCCTGACAACGACGCCTCGCTCACGGGGGAGGCTTTCGATGCCATTCTCTACAACGCCCAACACGCGTCTCCGCACGACGTTGCAATTGCGATAACGAAGTTTCAGTCAGGTCTTGCCCCGTACGGACTCCTGTATTTGTTGTTACAAGCGCGCCCCAAAATGGAGCTGGTGGAGATCAGGGCACTCATCGAGAGCACGGCGTTATCTTGCTATGAAATCCACCAACACCAAACCGGCTCCGACAACCCCGACACGAAAGACAGTATCGATGCAGTAATCGTCGTCGTGTCGAATAGTTATGACCCGTTGCTCCACGCACGCGAGGCGGCAGCCTCGGGTGACCCGCGTCTTGGTGACCCGCCCCCTGCGGCCGTTCCACTTGTTAAGAGAGAGCGAAGTTCATATGTAGCCCGACGCCTGGTGCTGGCGTGACGGCCTCCGGCGCTGGAGGACGATAGCCCAGCGCGCTGTGCGGTCGAACGGTGTTGAACTCTTGCCGCCAGTGTTCGATCAAGGTCTTGGCCTCGGTCAGCGTGTAGAAGATCTCTCGGTCGAGCAGTTCATCCCGCAGCTTCCCGTTGAAGGATTCCACATAGCCGTTCTCCCAGGGACTGCCCGGCTCGATGCACAGCGTCT
>MPLZ02072718.1_pt1 | contig 14512 bp, 15 predicted proteins | sample 1617311 | NCBI WGS metagenome assembly MPLZ02 (sample SAMN05944806, study PRJNA350692) | marine metagenome | biome: marine; feature: ODZ; material: water; isolation source: 160 m water sample filtered on 0.2 um supor filter | place: Pacific Ocean | collected 2012-04-08 | depth 160m m | reverse complement strand
TTTAAAAAATAATTTTATTTAAGCTTTATTCTATATTAGTTAGATCTTAATTATAACAATTATTATGAAAACTAATAATCTTAAAAACTTACAGACAATCTACAATAAATACTCTGCACCTAATGGAAGCGGAGACAAAGGAACAGCACATAGCTACATTAATAATTATTATGAAAAAAAATTTGAAAGATTAAAAAATGAAAAACTAAAAATATTGGAGATCGGGGTTTCAGCCGGTCTATCGTTAGAAATGTGGGCTGAGTATTTTCCTTATTCAGAAATTTATGGCGTCGAAATTGAAAATATTGAATACAGGCCCTCTAATGATAGAATTAAATTAATCATTGGAGATGCTACTAGATCAGAAACATTTGATCAAATCCTAAATTTAGATATTATAATCGATGACGGATCCCATAGACTGATGGACCAGGTATTTTCGTATATGATATTATTTGATAAACTTAATAAAGGGGGTTTTTACATAATTGAGGATGTAAGACAAATTGATTCAACCGCTGATACTTTTAAAAAACTAAATAATAATGTCGTCATTTATGATTATAGGTCGATAAAGAATAGAGCAGACGATGTTATTGTTGAAATAATTAAATAAACATCCTCTAAAAAATTATTAATATTTTAATTAAATTTATTATCATTGTTATTTTCTATAACACCACAAAAAACTATATTGAAACTATATTGTAATTAATTTTGAAAAAATAAAGGCAGAGTTAAAAATTGGAGTGGGCGAAGGGATTCGAATCCTCGACTTCAACTTTGGCAAAGTGGCCCGTTACCAATCGTTAAAAAAATAATAAACTATTCCGCGGGTTTTAAAAATTGAAAATTGGTTTTTTTGAATACGAAGTGATCCATAAGTAATCCACGTTAATATTACCACCAACCACGAGGAATGTTGAGCGTTTCTTGGCACACGGCACGCACGGCACGGAGAACACCCATTATTTTTTACACACTAACACACGATCCCACACTCATTCTATCCTACTTTCGCAGGCACCTATTTTGTTTTTAAACGTTATAAAGAAGAGGAAGAGAGGCTTTCTACTGTGTAACGTGTGTAAAGGGACAAAAAGTCGTTGGAAATTAAGCAAAAACTATCAAAACGTTATTGTGTGTTTGAGTGTGTTTTACTGTGTAGGAGTGTGTAATCCTTGAGCCGTGAATCTTTAAATATTATAAGTAATTAATGAATAAATTTACTAAGCCGGGCGAGTTGGCCAAGGTTCTAGGGATAACAACCGACGCCCTTCGCAAACAAAGAATGAGGGATACTTCCCCTTACGAATACGAAGTGATTGAGGGTAGGGTTTTGTACCTAACGAATACACTTCCTCCGAGTGTCCGTGATAATATAGAAAAGAACACGACAAAGAAGACAAAACAGAATCATTACGACATTAAATCCCCTCGCTATTGGTCTTCAATAGGCAAGATTAATGATCAAAGAATCAGAAATAAAAATAAAAGAATAGAAGCCGAGGTCCAAGATCGGTTAGCCTTGGAACGTGCTAAACAAACCAAACCCTATGAACCACAAACAACAAAACTATATGCGTTTTGGACTGATCCTAAGAAAGTGGGAAACTATTGGAACTCAATAGAGGACTACGAAAGATCAAAATCAAAAAAGAAAGAATCAATTTCATTTTATTAATTCATTTTGGCGGAGTAAATCACAATCTTCCCTGCCAAGATAAAATTATTTTTTATGATGCTAATAATATTTCCCTTAACGTAGTGTGTAAGCGTGTGTAAGCTTATGATTTACTATGATTAACATTGAGATTTGTTACTAAAAATGTTATAATAGATCAAGCGTGATCGCCCTGCCACGAAGTTAAACTAGGGCGGTAAGTAGGTTATATCAAATGAACCTTTATAACATGATCGTAGGAGATCTTTTATAAAGCTGAATCATAGCAGTCCGAAAATCTAGAAAAATAAACCAAGAACCATGGTTGGTTGGCGGTTTTTAACAACCTTTTTTTAGAGGAAGATATGCTAAAATTTATAAGAGAAAAAGAACTAGCAAATATGCTATCGGTTTCCCCCGCAAAGCTTTCCCGAGATCGGTTTGAACAACGAGGATTACCTTTCTATAGGCTAGAACGAACTATCATATACAATCTTGAAGACGTTTTAAAATCCTTGGAGGACAGACGGATCATTAGAAAATAAAAAAGGCCTCGGTGGTAGAGGCCCTTGGAATTAATTTGATGAATTATAATAACATAAAACGTTGGAAAGATCTAACATTACAGAACTTTTTAAATGTTCTTCCAGCGTCTAATAAAATAAAAAAAGTAGGAGACAATTCTTACTTAACGAACTGTGTTTCACTTGGACACGAAGATAAAAACCCAAGCATGATTATTTCTCAGGGAAATAAACAAGTTGTTTTCAAATGTTTTGCGGGTTGCAAACAAGAAGCATTACTTGATTATTTTCGTTCAGCTTTAGGAGGGAAATAACATGGAAGTTAATCTTAAAGATAAAGTAAAAAATCCCAAATACAACCAAGCTTACGAGAACCTTATGACTATAGCGTCAGAGGTAGTTGAGAACTTTCTTTACGAGCGAGTTGCTAGAGCGGGGGCAGTAGATACACGAGCCTACTTAGTAGAAAGATTCTCTTTAGAATATTCAACACACTTGAAGAGCGACATAAGAAAAACGATACAGAAAAACTTATTAGCTTGGGATAGGGAACAAAAGTCTTGGAGGTTCAAGTAATGGCAAAGAAACTCAAAAACTTAAACCCCCAACCCTTTCCAAAAGGCGATAAGAATTACATAGATAAATTTTATCTAAACAAAGATAACGTTCATCATTATTTGTATCATAACGCCAAAGGGGAAGTATTATTCCTTGTTTATATCCAAGACAAAGAAGACGGATCAAAAAGTGTTCAACAAGGTTCTTATAACAACGGAAGATATGAAAAGTGTAATGCTTGGACACAGGTAAAAGGATTTAAAAAACCCTTATATGATCTCCATTCTCTTACGTTAACGGATAAAGATATTCTGATAACAGAGGGCGAGAAAAAGTGCTTACAAGCTAGAAAATACTTCCCTAATTTGTTCGTTACAACTTATCAAGGTGGCCGTAGTGGTTGGAAAAATGACAAAGTTGATTTCTCTACATTAAAAGGGAAGAACGTAACTCTATGGCCCGATTTAGATAATGACGGAAAAGGACAAGAAGAATTTACGGATTTTGCTCGTTACCTAAATAAGGAATTTAAGATTGAGGCGAGGGTGGTACAATTACCAAGCTTTACTGATTTTAAAAATCTTTATGAGGAATCAGAGGGCAAAGAATATTCTAAAAAATCTTTTGATCTAGCAGATACTATTCCTAGTGTTTGGGAAGATCAATTAGATAACTTTATTAAATGTTCCGTAAAACCCGATCCGTTGGCGGAGGTCGAATATTCAAATATAAATAACGATTTGGATCGCTGGATATACATAGCCAAGAGTGGGGTTCTTTATTACGACAAACAAAAGAATACTTACGCTAAAAAAGAAGAAATAAACAATCTCTATAGGCGTGATTCTAGTTTAGACGTTCTTGCTACAACATACTTACAACAAAGAAACATAGAGTATGTTGACCAACAAACTTTCCGCCCCGGAGGACAGTTTATCTTTGAGGAAAAAGGAATTAAGTATTTAAATAAATACAAGAAACCTATTTTTGAAAAGATAGATAGTAATATTGAATATGATATTTCTTGGTGGAAGAATCATTTAAAATTATTTTCTAATCAGGACGAAAATAACTTTAATAAATTAGAAGATATTATCTCCTCTGATTTGCAACACCCAGAAAAGAATAGAACTTTTGCAGTAATTGTAAATTCTTCTCAAGGAGTAGGAAAAACTATTTTCTTTAACGCCCTAAAGAAGTTGTATGGCGAAGCGAATTGTTCAGATTTAAATATGAAACAATTAACGGGCCAATATCAACCGCATATGTTGGAAAGTAACTATCTATTTATTAACGAAATAGATTCTTCGGCAATTGAAGATAAGGGGAGAAGGGCAAATCTTAAAACCATTATCTCTGATGAATACCATACAGTTGAACTTAAAGGTGTTGATCTGATGAAAGTAAATTGTCATTACACAGTATGGGGGGCAACTAATGAAACAATCCCTATTTACATGGCAGAGGGTGAGAGACGAACCTTTTATTTAGAAGTTGATATTACAAAACAACAAATAGAGGACGAAGATCCTAACTACTTTGAAAACTTTTGTAATTTTGCAGATAGCTTTGATCGTATGAGAGAAGTTTATGATTACTATCGTTATAGACACGAAGTATCAGAAGACTTTGATCTTCATCACGCCCCCACTACGCTAGAAAAAGAAGAACTTATTCAAGCTAGTAAACCCCAATACATGAAATATCTTTCTAATTTACTTGTTAACAAAACCTTAACTTGTTTTAAAAAAGATTTAATCAATATTGAGAAAACTTTAGAGGAAGTTGTTTATTACGCAGTAGAGGACGATATGAATCCTGTAAATAAGTGGACGGGTAATCATGTTAGACGTTGGATCAAAGATAACAAAGAAAATTTTAGAATATCTAAAGAGGGTATCAGGCAACCAAACGGAAAGAGAATTCGTTTTTGGTGTGTGAAAAACCATAAGTGGTGGTTTCAATACAGAGAAAATCATGATGTTATCGAGGCACATTTTGAGGACCTAATTGATACAACAAAAGTAAATCAAACTACTTTTGATAAACAACAGGAGGCGTACAATGGTTGATGAAATAGATATTTTTGATCCTAGTTATCTTTATCCCTCTAACGTTAAGGATAAAAAAGAAACTGGATCTGAACCTAGATCAAAATCTCTTCTACAAATGACAAACGAAGAGAGAAGACAACATTATAAAAAAGAATCTGAAAAAGGAAAAGTAAAACGTCAAGTCAATCTAATAAGGGCGACAGATGAATACATTAGAGGTTTAGAGCGACAAGTGGTCGAAACTAAAACTTATCTAGCCGTTAAAAACTTAGACGAAGATTTTAACGATTTTACAACAAAATACAGGAACAGAGACAATGCCAAGAAAAAAGATACAGAAAAAAAGTCCTAGCAAGAAAGCAGAGACTAAAACAAAGAAGACTAAACCTACAAAGACGGCTCGAGATAAGAAGATTGAAGAATATTGCGATTGGGTAACGGATAAAGAATTCCCTATGCAATTTAGAAATCAGTTTCCTACTTGGATTGATGACGTTGATAAATATCTTGAGACTCTAAAAGTCTCTAGTGAACAATACGAACCCTCTTTTGAATTAGAAGAGGACACAAAACTATTCCAAGCATACAGATACGGGTACGCCGTGGGCTTTTACGAGGGCGTTACACAAGTATTAGAGAGAATAAAAGAAGTCAAACAAGAATCAACAGAGCAGGAACCAGAGATCGATTTAAAATTTAATCAATGGTGGGAAGAACAACATGATCAAAATAAATTTTCTGACGGGAAAATGACTTTTGATACCCTAGATAAATATAGTGTAATTAGTTATGGAACGGATCTGGGCGTTAAATTTGAAAAGTTTTCTGAATTTATAAAAGAGTATTGTTGGTCTCGTAAGCGAGTAGGGTTTTGGCGTACAGATGAATACGGAAATCATACTTTTCACTTTGACGTTAAGAACCAAGAAGAACTAGATGAACGAAACAAAGAATTTAGAATTAAAAAAGCTAAAGAACTTTTAGAGACAGAGGGAATAATAGAACCCATTGAACCAGATTACTCAAAAGGAATTTAAAACATTTAAAATTTTTTATAATTTTTTTACCCTAACGTCCCTACAAACATTTAGGGGTATGCCTGCCTCTGACAAACACGCCTAAACCGAAATATTAGGAGTCCCATATGCTATTAGGGGGGGTGCCACCTTAACGAATGGGCGCGCCCCATTAGTTTTGTACCCGGTATGATACTTTATTTCTTTTTAACGCTAAAAATACGCTCAAAATGATTCGATATCGGGGTTTAAGATTCATAGTTGATTCCTGATTCAAAAACTTTCTTTTTATGCTCTAGTGAATCTAAAATGGAATCTAAAGGCACATTTGAAATAGGAATCCCATAGTGCAACTTGGTGCAACCATTTTTAACTCCCGATCTAAAATAAACCGTGTTAATATGACCGTAGAAATAGAGAGAGAAAGGTTATATAGCGCAAGGAAAATTAACTAGATTAACATTCAATCTAGATTCTTTTGGGGCGTCGCCAAGCGGTAAGGCACCGGCTTTTGGAGCCGGCATTCGTAGGTTCGAATCCTACCGCCCCAGCCACTTTTTTAATTTTTTTTAACCTCAATCCTTTCTGAAAACACTCATTCATCAACTAAATTTATTTAGTTTGTTGAGTGCCTTGAGTATAAAACCATCTTCTATCAAGGACTTACTTAAACTTTTTGCTATATCTAGTGCTAATTTTCCATCACTATGAATACAAATAGAATCAAATTCGCAAGCAATTTTTTTCCCTGAATAACAATATATTGATCTACTCTCCAACATACGTGTAACGTTGTTTACTGCTTCTTTTACATTATTAAGCATTGAATTTTTTTTATCACGAGACAGCAAAAGGCCATTATCATCATAATTTCTGTCAGCAAATATTTCGGTAGCAAATTTTATATTGAGTTTTTTTGCCGCATTTTCCATCTCCGTTAAAGGAAGAACCATATATATTAAATCTGGATTGCATTCTTGAATTGCTTCACCAATTGTTATTGATAAGTCATAATCTTCACAAGCCATATTATTTAAAGCACCATGAGGTTTTACATGTGTCAACTTCCAATTTTCTTCATTAGCAATTTCATCTAATACATTTATTTGATCAATCACTAATTTTTTTATTTCTTTTTTATCTAAATTTATTCTTTTGCGTCCAAAATTATTTTTATCATCAAAACCTGGGTGCGCGCCTACACTTACATTATTTTCCTTTGCCAGTTGTATACTGTCTTGCATTGTTTCATTATTACCAGCATGATATCCGCAAGCGATGTTTGCGGTATTAATTATTTTCATTAACTCTTCATCATTTTTTCCATCATAATGGATGGATTTTTCTCCCATATCGCAGTTTAAATTTGTTTCCATACAAGATAGTATATCACAATATTAATGATCAAGAATATAAATCAAATTAGTGAACAAGCATTTCTATTAGATTTTGGTGGTGAAATTACGAAAGAAATCAATCAAAATGTAATCAATGTTTTTTACTATGTCTATGAACAAATACGGAAAGATAATTTTTTAGATTTAAAGAATTGCGTCCCATCCTATAACAAGCTACTTCTTCAATTCAATCCAGTTAAAAAAAATAAAAATGAAATTTTTAATTTCATTAATGCAATTGAAGTTGCCACAATTGGATTGCAGACGGATCATAAAGAGATCGAAATACCCATTTGTTACGATGAAGAATTTGCTTTGGATCTTCATGATGTATCAATAAAAACAAATATAGATGAAGATATGATTATTAAGTCTCATCTCTCTACTAATTTTTTTGTATATATGATTGGTTTTATGCCAGGATTACCTTTTATGGGTGATTTACAATCCAACCTAAGTGTTTCAAGATTAATTACTCCACGTGTGTGTGTACCATCTCAATCTGTTGGAGTGGTAGAAAAATTTTGCGTGATATATCCTAATGAAAGTCCTGGAGGATGGAATATTATTGGTCGAACGCCAATAAGATTATTTTTTAAAAATAAAAAAAATCCTTCACTTCTTAAACCAGGGTCAAATGTTAAATTTCGATTAATTTCTAAAAAGGAATTTTTCGAGTTAGAGAGAGACATATGAGCAATTATCATTTTGTGGTTGAAAGATCCGGTATTCACACCACTTTTCAAGATTCTGGTTATGAACATTTGCAACATATTGGAATTACTACAGGAGGCGTTGTAGACAATAATCTATTTAAAATAGCTAATAAATTATTAGACAATGACTTTAATGAAACTATTATTGAGTTTGCCTACCAAGGTCCACGCTTGAGATTAGATAAGGGAAAAGCACATATTGTTGTTACAGGGGATGTTCATTTTATGATAAGTAAGAAATCCGAAGATTTCTCAGAAAAATTAGGAGAAACTTTTAAGACATATCAACTAAATGAAGGAGATATAATCGATATATTGGCTACTAAATCTTCTGTTTATGGATATTTCGCGGTGGAAGGGGGATTTAGTATAAATAAATATAATAACTCTGGCTCAACTTTAGTTCGATCAGCTATTGGTCCCAATGATGGAAAATGTATACAAGAAAATCAATTAGTTAAATTTAATTTGAAAAGTATTAAAAAAAATTTAAAACAATTATCTTATTTCTCTGATCATAAAGATAATATTATAAAGGTATTGGAAGGACCTCAGATAAATTTTTTTTCTAGTGAAACAATAAAAAATTTTTTCAAAAGAACTTTTAGAATTTCAAACAATGCTGACCGAATGGGCATACGCTTAGAAGGCAATGAAATTTTATCAAAAAATTCATCAAACATTCCTTCAGAAGGAATTATTAAGGGCTCAATCCAAGTTCCCGGTGATGGCAATCCAATTGTCTTAATGACAGACCATCCCACCATTGGAGGATATCCAAAAATTGCCACAGTTATTTTAAATGATATTTCTAAGATAGCGCACTTGTCAGTAGGAAAAAAAATTCGTTTTCAGAAAGTATCATTTGAAACAGCAGAAAAATTATGTGATAAAAATGAAAAATATTTAGATAAAATATTCCAATCAATAACAACAATCTGATTATGGCATTACATTTTACAGCACAAGAATTTGAATCCAGAGAAAATAAAGTTATAAAATCAATGAAAGAAAAAAGTCTCGATGCATTGTTATTATTTCGTCAAGAATCGATGTATTGGCTGACCGGATACGATACTTTCGGGTATGTTTTTTTTCAATGTCTAGTATTAACCTCAGCAGGAGATAAAATATTATTAACCAGAGCTCCAGATTTGCGACAGGCTCAAAACACATCAAATATAATGGATGTTCGCATTTGGGTTGATAGGGATAACAATAATCCTGCAGACGGACTTAAATCCATTCTAGCAGAATTAAGCTTGGAGAATAAAAATTTAGGCGTGGAATATGAAACCTATGGCTTAACAGGAAAAAATGCAATGAGGTTAAATCATTCTCTTAAGAATTTTGCAAAACTTTATGATGAATCTTTTTTGATAACGAAGCATCGTTTGGTGAAATCTGATCAAGAAATTAAGTATGTAAAAAAAGCGGCGGAATTAGCTGATAAAGCCTTGGAAAAAGCTTGGGAGTCATCTCGTCCAGGGGCAGATGAATCAGATATTCTATCCGTAATGCAAGGAGCGATATTTTCAGGAGGAGGAGATTATCCTGGGAATGAATTTATCATAGGATCAGGGCCTGACGCATTATTGTGCCGTTATTTTTCTGGGCGTAGAAAACTTGATCCCATTGACCAACTGACTCTTGAATTTGCAGGAGTCTACAGACATTATCACTCAGCTTTAATGCGCACAATTCCGATCGGCAAACCTAGAAAAGAACACCTTGAGTTGCATGAAATATGTTTAGAGGCGCTTCATGCATGTGAGAGTAAGTTAAAAGCTGGCTATACTGCCGGGGATGTGTTTGAGCAGCATCGATTAGTTGTTGATAAGACAAAATATAAATCTGCGCGACTCAACGCATGCGGATATTCATTAGGCGCGACTTTTGCTCCTACTTGGATGGATTGGCCTATGTTATATGAAAAAAATCCAGTTGTAATTGAAAAGAATTATGTATTCTTTATGCATATGATTTTAATGCACAGCGAAACACAAACAGCAATGAATTTAGGAGAGAGCTATATCGTTTCAGATACTGGTTGCGTGCGTTTAGGAAAATTAAAATTAGATTTAGTTGTTGGATAAATTACGCATTCTACTACCGCTACAGCTACTCTATAAAAAAGTTCAAGTTTATTCCCCAAATCAGATTGATAATTGATTGGAAGAATGGAATATTTATATTTTCTTTTTCATATACGCCCCAAAGATTTAATTTATTTACCCATCCTGTATTTTTCCCATATTTAATTTTGCACCAATTCATTAAACATGTTTTAACTTCCAAAATATTCCTTTTTCCAATTTTTCCAATATTACTTCCTTTAGGCTTATTAAAAACTTGAAGGCTATTTTCATAAGGGGTGTTGACTATAGCAAATCTTTTACCTTTGATTAGACTTTTATGAATCCACCCTTCATTTTCTTCATAATCTATAATTTTTCTCCAATTTTTATATTCATCAATTATTTCAACAGGTATGTTAGCTACTATATACTTAAGTTTAATAGGATAATTTTCACTGGGGCCAACTCTAAGATTTGAATCATCAGATTTTAAAGATACAAACCTAGGAATTTTTAAACCTGTATCTGTTCCTAAATTTTCAGCATATGCAGACGAAGCGTTTATTATAATTAAGCAAAAAATAAACATTTTAAACATTTTTAAAAAATATCACTAATAATAAAATTTTTTTGTAATAAATCATAATCGATATTTATGTTAATATGTGATAATCACGTTTTAATCAAAATAATAAGCTTTTTTTGTAAAGCGCCCGTAGCTCAATTGGATAGAGCGCCAGACTACGGATCTGGAGGTTAGGAGTTCGACTCTTCTCGGGCGCGCCAAGTAATCTCTCGTTTATTGTTAGTGCAACGAATCACAAAAGTTCATTCGTTACAAATTATTTACACTTCATTTTCAAAAATGGAGTGATTATGGCAACAATGATGAAATGTAATTAAATTACTTTCCTTTCCTTTCCTAATAAAGCTTTCATAAAATGATAATTAAAAAAAATAAATATGTCTTTAGAAAAAAATATAAAAATAATTTTTGAAAATATTAAACTAGAAAATAATATCGATTTTTTTAAATTATGGAAAGAAACATATAAAATAGTAAATCCTTCTAAATCTTTAGATTTAAATAATATGCTCACTGCAATTAGAATTAATAAAAGCTTCTATCTTTGTAAATATTTTATTTTTGCTAAAGATTTAAAAGGTGATTTTTTAGAGTGTGGTGTTCTAAAAGGCTTTTCTAGTTATTTATTAAGATCATTAGAAGATCAATTATTTAAAGACACAATTAATAACTATTTTCTTATAGATAGTTTTGAAGGTTTAAGTGATTTTTTAGATGAAGATAAATCTCTTAATCCAGATATTATTCAAAACAAAAAAGGTGATTTGAAAGCTAATATTGAAGATGTTAAAGTTCTTTTTAATCAATTTAAGAACGTAAACATAATTAAAGGGTGGATACCTAAAGTTTTTGAATCATTAGATGAGAAGAACAAATATAAATTTGTTCATATAGACGTAGATTTATATCAACCTACTTTTGATAGTTTAAATTATATTTATGATAAGATTGTGGAAGGTGGAATATTAATTACTGATGATTATCGAAGCCCTTCATTTCCTGGCAATCAAAAAGCTTGGGAAAAATATTTTAATTCAAAAAATATTCGTTCGTTGAGTTTGCCAAGTGGTCAAGCAGTTGTAATAAAAGAATAAAACATTAATATTATTTATCCAATTTTAGTTGCAAATAATTTGTACCACACAATCATTTTTTTTCATCTAACGAATGATTTTTCCCATAATTCCGCTAACCTATTGCTATCTTGCGTTCGGGCAATGGACTACGGATCCGGAAGTTAGGAGTTCGACTCTTCTCGGGAGCATCAGTTTTTTTTATTGTTCATTGAATTATTGTTCAAAAGAGTTTGATGCAGAGATGGAATTTTTTTGTTATATATAATATGAAGATAAAATTTACAGACAAAACCTAACAGTTAATTTTTATTGACATAAGCATGATAATAAAAAATTTAGATGAACAAGATATAATTCAAGATAAAAAAATTAACTCTCTTTTTTTATCAGTTTTGAATGATAAACTGCGAATAAAATGTAAAATATTGAAGAGCGATTTTTACTTAGATTCATTTAATTACTTTCCTATTACTGATAATAATTTTTCCTTTAGAAATCTTTTTCAATGGCATAATTCATCTCCAAAAAGATATGATAATTTTTACACTGAATCATTCAGTAGAATTTTTTTTGAAAGAAGAAAAAATTTTAAAAAATTTTCAAACGTAGTTATTCTAGGTTCCAGTCCTTCAAATGATTATTTTCGAAATATGATGACTTTTTTACCACGAATATTTTTTATCAATGATAAAGAGATTAATTTAGCTATTCATCGCAATACCTCAAATAAATTTAGAGTTTTCATCAAGGAAATATTAAAACAAAAAAAAATCAAGATAAAAAAATTTATCTATTTGGATAATGATTTTTATAAATTTAATAATTCTCAAATTCCTCAATTCTTTAATATGGCTGCTTCAACAATTATACTTAATAGAGGTTTGTCTTACACAAAAGTAGATGGTAGTTTAAAAGTATATCTTTCTAGACACAATTCTGTTTATCGAAATTTAATTAATGAAGGAGACTTAAGAGATACATTAAAGAAAAAAAATTTTATAATAGTTGATACTAATAATATGTCAGTATTTGAACAAATTAAGATATTTTCTGAATCTAATGTGATTATAGGACCTACTAGTTCTGCTCTAACTAATCTCGTTTTTTCTAAAAAAGGAACACGCGTTATTGAAATTATTCCTAAATATAAATATGATTATGAAAAGACTTTTAAAATTAGATATTCAAAAATTTGTAAATATAGAAGTTTAAAATATACGTCTATTGAGGCAGATCCTGTAAATAATGTTAAACATGATCCTGAAGCTAATAAATTTATTTTAAAAAAAGTTTTAAAGGAAAGTAATTATTACAAAAATCTTTTAATTGAAGTAAAAAAATTTGAAGAGATCATAAGCGATTTTTAACAACCGGAATATAGATTATTTTGAATGATAATGGTACTTAGTTGAAATTTTGCAATATTACAAATAAGACTGATTTGTGAATCTTTGGAACTATTTAAAAAACTCCTTGATAAAAAATTTGTACCAATTATGTTTTCAAGCAGACCAGATTTAAAATTATTTTTTTCAATAACTTGAAAATTATCAAAATTTAAATGTTCAGCCATAATATTAATGACTCTTTCAAGTGTGGCAGTATCATCAATTAGAAATTTTTCTTTGGCGCTTTTTGTATCATAAATCATAGCGCCTATATCATTTAAAATGGTATTCCTTTCAATTTTTCTACTACTAGATACTTCACGAACAAAATCATTGTAAATATTTTGAACAGCATTATGTAAATCAATTATTTCATTTTTTGTTGGTGGCCTAAATGGATCGTAAATATCTTTGGAATTGCCTGCAATATTACTAAATTTCTTGATACCATTTTTTGTTGCAACGGAACTTCCTAATAGTCCGTTAGAAATAACTAAAGGTTCATCAAAATATATCCAATCAGGTCCCTTAACACCAATACTACCGATTAAAGATCCATAATTTGCATAAATTTTATTACCTGACAAGGCTGCCCAATATGCTCCAGAAGCCATTAATTCATTAGTATAGAAGAACACCGGTATATTGTTTTTAATTTTGAACTCATTAAAAAGATTATAAAGGTTAAAACTTGCGGAAACAGATCCGCCCGGTGAATTAATAGAAATGATTAACCCTTTTATTGTTTCTGACTCTAATTTCTTTAATATTTTTTTTATTTTATTCAGGTAAATGATGTTGATATTATTAAATAATTTATAATCAGATATGAAGGATCGTTCGTTAAGAATAGGTCCGATTAGTTTTAATACAGCTATTTTGTTTTGAGAGTTAACATCTCCACTGGTATGGATGAAAATTTTTTTATTTTCAATATTGGTAAAGAAACTTGATAATGCAAGTAAAACTATAAAAAAAATTGAAATTGAAGATAAAATTGCGAAAATTTTGATGAATGTTTTAATAAATAAATTCATTTATTAATATTTACCACTAAATTAACATTAATGATTTAATAAAAATTTTAAAACACCCTTGAATATTTTCATATAATGCTTACATTTTTAGCACTCTTACTATAAGAGTGCTAAAAAAAATGTGTAATTTTCAATAACTTAGATTGAGGAGTATTATGAACTTTAAACCACTACATGACAGAGTGCTTGTTAAAAGAGTAGAATCTGACGAAAAAACTGCTGGAGGGATAATTATACCTGATACAGCTCAAGAAAAACCAATGGAGGGCGAGGTTCTAGAAGTTGGTTCGGGGGCTAGAGATGAAAGCGGAAAATTAGTACCACCGGATGTTAAAAAAGGAGACAAAATCCTTTTTGGAAAATGGTCTGGAACTGAAGTTAAAATGAACGGCGAAGAATACCTTATAATGAAAGAATCT
>MPLZ02081101.1_pt1 | contig 14707 bp, 10 predicted proteins | sample 1617311 | NCBI WGS metagenome assembly MPLZ02 (sample SAMN05944806, study PRJNA350692) | marine metagenome | biome: marine; feature: ODZ; material: water; isolation source: 160 m water sample filtered on 0.2 um supor filter | place: Pacific Ocean | collected 2012-04-08 | depth 160m m | reverse complement strand
GCCGTCTTTGGCGCGACCGGAGTGCTGCTGGCGACGTTCGATCCCACCGCCCTGGGAGTAGCGCTGCCAACCATCGCCGACGACCTGGGGCTCGACGTGCAGGACGTGCTGTGGGCGACGCTGGTGACGATCATCGTCACCGGCGCGCTGTTGCTGGGCGCCGGACGGCTGGCCGACCTGATGGGCCGCAAGAGGGTGTTTCTGTACGGAGTGGCAATATTCTTCGTCGGCGCCACGATTTCGGCATTCAGTCAGAGTCTCTTGATGCTTATCGCCGGCCGCGCGGTGATCGGCATCGGCGCGGCGGCGCTGAATTCCATGGGACCGGCGCTGATTGTGGGGGCGTTTCCGCCGCAGGCGCGGGGACGCGCGCTGGGGGTGGTGGGGACGGTGACCTCGGTCGGGCTGGTGTCGGGGCCGATACTGAGCGGTTTCATCGTTGACGGCCTGGGCTGGCACGCGATGTTCTTCATTGAGATGCCGATTGCAGCGTTGATGATCGTCGGCGGGTTGATCTTCCTGACCGAGTCGGAACGGATCAAGGGCGAAGGATTCGACATCCTCGGCACGGTCCTGATGATCGGGTGGACGGCGCCGCTGCTGTTCGCGATCACCCAAGGCCGGTCGATAGGTTGGACCTCGTGGCCGATTCTCGGGCTGGGCACGACCGGCGTGGCGCTGCTGGCGGCGTTCATCTACTCGCAGAAGAAGGTGCGCTTCCCGATGGTCGATCTGTCGCTCTTTCGGAACCGGTCGTTCCGCTTGCCGATGAGCGCGTCATTCTTCGGGTTCGCGGCGCTGACCTCGACGTTCCTGCTGATTCCGTTTTACCTGAAACACGTTCTGGGCCTGTCGGTCGTGGAGGTCGGCAGTATCTCCGCGGTCTTCCCGGGGATGATGGTGTTCATCGCCAATCCTGCCGGGCGGGTGTCGGACCGGATCGGACCGCGGATACCCTCGACCTTCGGACTGGTGCTGATGGCGGTGGGCATCTTCAGCCTGGGTCTGCTCGGTGCCGAAGCGAGTATCCCGCGGGTGGTGTTGGCAATGGCGATCGGCGGGGCGGGGCTGGGTTCATTCGAGTGGACGCTCAATAGCGCGATCGTCGGGTCGTTGCCGCGTTCCAAGCTGGGCGTGGCCAGCGGCTTCCTGGCGACGGCCCGCACGCTGGGATTTTCCATCGGGCAAGCGGCGTGGGCGACGCTATTCGCGGTTGTGGTTACCATGGATGCCGGTACGGAAGTAGCGCTCCACTCGCCGGTGGCGTCCCTGGAACTTGGCTTCCAGATCGCATTCTTCGCCGCGGCCGGGGTCGCGTTGCTGGCAGCGCTGTTAGCCTGGCTGCAGGGGCCGGTGACGGTTCGGGACTAGGCCGAAGCGGAGGGTCGCCGTCTACCGGGCCGCCGGGTGTCGCCCCCGACCCTCATTGCCCTTAACCGAGAGGACGGGATCGAAATTGAAGACCGCCAAGATCACGCACGACGACATCCTAGTCGATGACTTCTACGAAATCCCGACGCCGGGGCCCGGCGAAGTGACGGTGCGGACGCTGCGGGCCGGCATCTGCGGCAGTGACCTGCATCGCCTCCACGCCCTGCAGGCGTCGGCCGTGCCGGGGCACATCTGCGTGGGCCACGAGGTCTGCGGCGAGGTTGTGGCGGTGGGCGACGGGGTTACCGAAATCGCGCGGTGCGCCCGGGTGGCGGTGGAACCGTTGCGCCGTTGCGGCGAGTGCGAATCCTGTCGCACGGGCCGCTATAACATGTGCACCGAGGTCGGCTGGCGCATGGTGATGGGCTGGGACCCGGACGGACCGGGCGGGCATGCGGAATACTTCTCGATGCCGGAGTACTGTGCGGTGCCGGTTCCCGACGACCTCTCGGATACCGCCGGGGCGCTGGTCGAACCGCTGGCCGTGGGGGTGCACGCGGTGCGGATGGGGCGACCTTCCTACCGGGCTTCGATAGCGGTCATCGGATCGGGGTCGATCGGGCTGGCGGCGACGGTGGCCGCCCGGGCCGCCGGAGCGGCGCGGATCATCGTGCTGGCCCGCTACGATCACCAGAGGGAGGCCGCACTGCGGCTAGGCGCCACCAGCGTTATCCAAGCGAGCGCAGACGCGACCGAGGACGAGCTCCACGCACTTCTTGGCGACAATGGGTTGCCGGACGTGGTGATCGAGAGCGTCGGCGGATCGGCCGGAACCACCAGCCTAGCGATGCAGCTGGTACGGCCGGGAGGGACTGTAGTCGTCGCCGGGGCATTCTGGGGCGACGCCGGCATCCCGGCGCATCCGGTATTTGAGAAGGAGCTGTGCGTTGTCGGATCGCACACCTACTCGCGCGACGAGCAGGGCGTGACCGACTTCGAGCACGCCATCGAGATCCTGCGCGCCGACCCGGGCATCACCGACATCCTGGTCACGCACGAGTTCGCCATCGCGGATGCGAAGGAAGCCTACACGACCGCGGCCGACAAGACGACCGGGGCGATCAAGGTGATCTTCACGCCGTAGCGGCAGATAAGGATTCCGGCCGGCGGCAACGCTAAAGGAGAGGTACCTGCCGGTGTTGAGTGGAATCCCCGGCGCGGCCGAGTATTACCGTCAGTTCCGGCGGTTCCCGCGCAACGCCCGACTGCTGCTGGCCAGCACCTTCCTGGGCAGTCTGAGCGTGGGGACGTTCGCGGTCGGCTACAACCTCTACCTCGTAGAACTGGGGGTGCCGGGAGAGCGGTTGGGCTACCTGGTGGGCGCCGGTTCGCTGGCGAGCGCGCTGGCGGCGATCCCGGCGGCGCTGCTGGCGCGGCGGATCGGCCTGAAGGGGCTGATTCTGTGGGCGGCGGCGGCGCTGGCCGTCGGAACGGCCCTGCAAATCCTGCCGTTAACCTATTTCACGCTGCTGGCTGGCAACACCCTGGGCGGCGTCGGCGGGGCGATGTGGGCGGTGGCGCTGATGCCGCTGCTGGCCGCCAGTACCGACGACGCGGGCCGGCCCTACCTGTTCACCTTCTCGGCGCTGATCTTCCTGGGGGTGACGCTGGCCGGGAATGTGCTGGCCGGCTATGCCCCCCGGGCGCTGGCCGAGGCGGTGGGGACGAATCTCGACTTCGGCTACCTGGGGGTGCTGGGCGTTACCAGCCTGGTGAGCGGGCTGGGCCTGCTACCGCTGCTGTTCCTGCGCCATGACGCGGCGGAGAAGTTGCCGCCGCGCGAGGACCTGCGCCTGGCGCTGCGGGAACGGGGGCTGCTGCTCAAGCTGCTGTCGATCCACGGGTTGATCGCCTTCGGGGCGGGCATGGTGATCCCTTTTCTGAATGTCTATTTCGTCAAGGCGCTGGGCATGGCCGAGGAGCAGTTCGGGCTGCTGGCCGGCGCCGGGGTGGCCGCCCGGGCAGCATTAACGGTCCTGGGGCCGCTGCTGGCGGTGCGGCTGGGCATGGCGCGGACGGTGGGGCTAACGCAGATGGCGTCGATTCCCCTGCTGCTGGTGCTGGGCTTCGCGCCGGGACTGGGGCTGGCCGCCTTCGCCTACCTGGCCCGCGGGGCCATCATGAACATGGCCCAGCCGCTACGCAGCGCGCTGTATATGGAGTCGGTTACGGAGCGCATGCGGGCCGGGTTCAACAGCCTACTGCTGGTGGGCTGGGGGATGGCCTGGGCGGCCGGGGCGGCCGTCGGCGGTGGCCTCCTAGAACGCGAGCTGCACGGGGTTCAGTTCGGGCTTACCGCGGGCCTGTACCTGCTGGCCAGCGCGGGCCTGCTCCGACTCTTTCCCGGCGGCGTCAAGGGCCGCGGAAAGAAGGTGGCGGACAGCTAGATCCAGGCGCTGAATCGCAGGCAGGAGACCCCGGACCGCGCGGACGAGGCTCTGGACCGCAAGCAACCGGTCGGGTCGGGTCAGGCAGCCCCGCCGGGCTCCTCGGCGATGCGTCGCCCGGCCGGCGGCCGGTCGTGGCCTTCCGGTTCCGGAGGCTGATCTCCGGGCTCCGGCTCGGGTTCGGGAGGATCGGACAGCGGTTCCGGCGGTTCCTCACCGCGCAGCAGAGCTTCCAGCGCCGGGACGTCCATCGTCTCGTGCTCGATAAGGTACTCGGAGACCCGGTCCAAGTCGTCGCGGTGCCCGCGCAGGACCTCGGTTGCGCGCTCATGGGCACGCATGATGATCTCGGTGACTTCGTCATCGATCTGCTCGGCGATAGCTTCGCTATAGTTGCGGTTCTCGGCGATGTCTCGACCGAGAAAGACCAGCTGCTCGGTCTTGCCAAAGGTTCGCGGACCCAGCTTGCGACTCATGCCATAGCGGGTGACCATCTGCCGGGCGGTGTCGGTGGACAGCTCCAGGTCGCTGGAGGCACCGGTGGTCACTTCGTCGAAGACCAGCAACTCGGCGGACCGCCCGCCCATCATGGTGGCGATCTGGTCCTCGAACTGGCTCTGCGACATCAAGGATCGATCCTCCGGCGGCAGGAACCGGGTGTAGCCCCCCATCCGGCCACGGGGGATGATCGAAATCTTATGTACTGGATCCATATCACCCATGAAGTGACCGACCAGTGCGTGGCCGACTTCGTGGAAAGCGGTAATCCGCTTTTCCTTGTCGCTGATGACCTTGCTCTTGCGCTCGGGGCCGGCAACGACCCGGTCGATCGCCTCTTCGAGTTGCTGCATGCCTATCCGGTTGAGGTTGGCGCGGGCGGCGAGGATGGCGCCTTCGTTCAGCAAGTTTTCAAGATCGGCGCCGGTGAAGCCCGATGTCTCCTTGGCCAGCACCATCAGGTCGACGTCCTCTTCGAGCGGCTTGCATTCGGAGTGGACGCGCAGGATGGCCTCGCGGCCGCGAATGTCGGGCCGGTCCAAGATGACCTGGCGATCGAAGCGACCCGGGCGCAACAGCGCCGGGTCGAGGATGTCGGGGCGGTTGGTGGCGGCCAGGACAATCACGTTGGTTTCACTCTCGAAGCCGTCCATCTCGACCAGGATCTGGTTTAGCGTCTGCTCGCGCTCATCGTGGCTGCCGCCGAGCCCGGCGCCGCGCTGCCGGCCGACGGCGTCGATCTCGTCGACGAAGATCAGGCAGGGGGCGTTTTGACGCGCTTTTTCAAAGAGATCGCGTACCCGCGAGGCGCCGACACCGACGAACATTTCAACGAACTCGGACCCACTGAGGCTGAAAAATGGCACTCCGGCCTCGCCGGCCACAGCCTTGGCGAGATAGGTCTTGCCGGTTCCGGGCGGCCCGATCAACAGCACACCAGCCGGGATGCGGGCGCCGATCTTGGTGAACTTTTCCGGGTATTTCAGGAATTCGACCACTTCGGCCAATTCCTGCTTGGCCTCGTCGACCCCCTGCACATCCTTGAAGGTGACGGTGGGACGGTGTCCGGAGATCATGCGCGCCTTGCTGCGCCCGAACGACATGGCCTGGCTATTCGAACCCTGGGCCTGCCGCATCATGAAGATCAACAGACCGACGATAAACAGGATCGGCAGGAAGGAGCCGAGGATCGTCAGCACGCTGCCGAACTGGCCGGGCTGCCGGTACTCGACATCGACGTTCTGGCCGACGACCAGGCCCAGGGCGTTGAGATCGTCCGATACGTCGGTGTCACTCTTGATGGTTACCCGTTCCCGGACGATGCCGGTGCTGGTGACGTGTTCGACGGTGTTGCCAGCTATCACCAGCCTGGGCACCACGCCGCCCGTGGACTCGCTCTTCACCGAGGTCAGCATCTGCGAATAGCTGACCGCACTGCCCCCGGGTTCCTGGCGGAAGACCATGAAAAGAACCGCCAGCACGGCCACCACGACCACCAGGTACACAAATCCGTTGCGCATGAAGCGGTTATTCACCGACGTTGGTCCCTTCCGAGCAGCCCAGGTTGCTGGCGATTTGATGAGGTGATGCACGTCATTTTGGGAGTTCGGACAGCGCCGTCCACATCACCCAAATTTTCAACGGTGGTCGCGTCGACGCTGTTACCCGCATGACGTATTTGGAAAGATACGCACCCGCTACGGACCCCTGGTGATTGGCGAATCCTGAACCCGAACGGCTGTCGACCGCCCACCGGGACGCTCTCTTTCGTGACGGCAATGATATCACCGTAACGGGGATATTCTGTGTAATTTTCGGATCGCCGGGGGCTCGCCGCCGGGGCCGCCGACGGGAGCGGTTCAGGGTTGCCGGGGCCGCTGATCACGGTATTCGAGGCGCAGTTCCAGGATCCGGTGGCTCCCGGGGCGCACGCGGCAAAAGTCACCGATCTCAACGCCGGCAACCCAGGCGATCTTCGTTCCGGCGACCAGCAACGGCGTCAACGGCCGTCGCCAGGTCGGGACCCGCTTGCCAGCCAGGTAGTCGCCGAGCGCCACCGGGTCCTCCCGACCGAAGGCCTGGAAGACATCGGCGGGAAGACTTCCGCGGGCCAACAGCGGCCCGGCGATTTGGTCGCGATCGATGGCGGCGACCAGCGGATCACGATCCTGTCCGGCCTGGTCGATGGTCGCAGCCAGATGTGCCGCCGCGTCCCCTTCGATCGCCCGGGCAGTCAGGGTGGCGCCGAGGGCCGGTAGCTCGATCTGCCCGGGAACATCGAACGGGATCTCCGCGTCGGGTTCGGCGTTCCAGTCGCCCGCCGGGGCAAACAGCAGACGTCCGGCGCTACGCCGGACCTGCAGCGAGCGACCCAGACGGATCGAACCGCCAGACTTCGTCTCCAGGCAGAACGCGGCGGCAGCATCGACATCGGCGCGTGGAAGAAATTCGCCGGATCGCTGTTCGGCGATGTGGCGCAGAACGGCCCTGACTACCCCTGGTGGAAGCCCGGCGAGTGGATTACGGCAGATCTCGAGGGCGCCCTGCACATCCCGGGGATCGCAGCGTTCCAGGGCCTCGGCGGCGGCCCAGCGCAGGACCTCCACCTCGCCGTCGAAGGTGTCGGCCGTGCGTGCCAGCACCGCATCGACGCCGGGGCGGATGTCGCGCAGCGCCGGCAGCACACCGAGGCGAATGCGGTTGCGGTCGGCCGCCGGCAGGGCGTTGGTGGGGTCTTCGCGGTACTCGAACCCGGCGGCCGCGTGGTAACGGACGATGTCTTCGCGGCCAACCCTCAGCAGCGGTCGGATGATGTGCCCGGCAACCGGCCGCATGGCCCGCAGGCCACGCAGGCCGCTGCCGCGAATCAGTCGCAGGAGTACGGTTTCGGCTTGGTCGTCACGGTGGTGGGCGACGGCCACGCAGCGGGCGCCGGTCTCGCGCCGAACGGCGTCGAGGTGCCGGTAACGAAGCAGCCGGGCAGCCTCCTCGATGCTCAGGCCGTCTTCACGGGCAAAACCGGCGACGTCGGCCGCCACGGAATGGAAGGCTACGCCGGCCCTGGAAGCGAATTCGCGGACAAGGTCGCGGTCGGCGCGGCTGTCGGGTCGCAGCTGGTGATCGAAGTGGGCAATCTGGAATCGTGACCCGGCGGCAATTTGCAGCGAGGCGTGCGCCAGGGCCATGGAGTCGATCCCGCCAGAAACGGCCAGCACGACGACGTCGCCCTCGCTGAGTCCGGCCTCGTGGCGGTAAAAGCGGTCTACCAACTCCACCAGCGCCGATGGTTCCAACGGACGCCCTCCTGTGGCCTCCAGAGCTAGCCGGTGCTGCCGAAGCCGCCGCGGCTGCGGAGGCCAACGTCGTCGACCTCTTCCCACTCGGCGCGCTCGGTCCTGACGATGATGCCCTGAGCGATGCGATCCCCGCGTTCGACCGTGATGGCGGCGTCGGTCGCGTTCCAGACCTGGACCTTGATCTCGTCTTCGGGGCCGCGATAGTCGGAGTCGACCACCCCGATCCCGTGCGGGACGACCAGGCCGGTGCGGCGGGGGGTGCTGCTGCGCGAAGACACCAACAGCATGTGGTGACGGGGAAGTTGCACGACGACGTTGCCGGGCACGAGTGCGAACGATCTTGGCGGCACAGCGGTCGTTTCGCGGGTGATCAGGTCGAATCCGACCGAGCCGTCGGTCTCATAGCGCGGCAGTGGCAGGGAGGGGTCGATCCGCTTGATGTTGATCCTCACCAGGAGAAAACCTGTCGGGGGTTATTCGGACCCCGCCAGCTGCGCGATCCACTCCCTAATGTAACCGAAATCCAACAGGCCCGGCGCCTCCTCGACGGTGACCGCGGGGGCAGCGACCGCCCGGGCGGCGACGGGGCGGCGCTCCAGTTGCCCGCGCAGCTCGAGGGCCATGTCGTCGGCTTCAACCAGGCCGAGTTCGCGTTTCGCGGTGGAGATCACGAAGTTGTCGGACTCGCGAAACTTGACCAGCTCTTCTAGTACCAGGTTCTCTCGCCGGACCGCCTCGATCTGGAGCGCAAGCTGGGTCGAGCGGGCGTCGGCGCGCGCCTGGGCCGGCGATGCCCCGGACTGGGTGAAGACCAGAATCATCATCGCCAGGAAGACGATCACGGCCATGAGGCGGCCGCCGGATCGAACAAGAAATCGCATAGACCGAGTATCTGTCCCCAGGAGACTGACGACATCGACGCGGTTTGGATTCTAAGCCGGGTGCCAACTTTATGTCTAGCTACATCGGCCGCCGACGCCTGCCAGGTGGCCTCCCACACGGACCGAAATATCTCGACGGGACTAGCTTCGCGGATGACCCGAACCGGGGCGGCCGCGGCGCTGAACGAAGGAGCTGGATGATTGGCGCCGCCCCGGGATCGAGCGCGAGGCGGATCGCTTCGCCACCGATTTCCTGCTGCCCGAACGGCTGCTCGAGGCCTGGTGCCAGCAGTTTGAGGTCCGTGCGCCGGGCCGGTTGGCGCAGCGGATCGGGCTCTCGCGCGCCATGGTCGAGCGGCGTTTCGTGGAGATGGGATTGGCCCGGTCGGACTCCGGCCCCTAGTCGGCGAGGACGAACTCCACCAGTTCCCAGTCCCCGAGGCGGGGGACGATCGCCCAGGCGCAACCGTCGGCGATCTCCAGTTCCGCGGCCTCCCCGGCCGCGACCAGATTGGCCTGGACCGGCGGCCGCCCGGCCGCAAACGTCAGGCCGACCGCCACATCGGCCGCATCACCGGGAGAGCCGGCGGTCCGGCGCAGATGGGCGAATACCCGCGACTCGCCGCCCAGGACGTGCAGTTCGACATCCGGAGTGGGACGAAGTTCGACGGCAAAGCCATCGGCGGCCCGTCGAATCGCGTTGGCCAGCAGGCGGCCAATCCCGGGGATGTCGCCCGCTAGGGCGGTCCGGCCGATCTCACCGGCGCAATAGATGACCCGAAGGTCATCTGAACCGAGCAGATAGGGGATGTCGGTCGCGAGCCGCTGGGCGCGGCCGCGATACTCGAGACTCATCAGAACGCTGCGGTCTTCGGCCGGCCACAGGATCGTCTGACGCCCGGCGGCGGGAATCGCGAAGCCGGCCGGCAGACCGGCGTTCAGCCAGTCGTAGGATCGCGTGATCGCTACGTGGTCCGGCCCCGGGGCGAGGATATGGCCGCCAAACTCGGCGTTGACCAGGCCGGCCAAATCCCAGTTGCGGCGCGGATTCCCGCCGGCGTCGTTGAGGCCACTCGTGTAGCTAGCCAACAGGCCGCCGCCGCCGGCGACAAACCGCCGCAAGGCGCGGGACTGACGATCGCCGAGATCACGGGCGGCCGGCAGCGCAATCGCCGCGAAGCCCGCGAGGCGATCGATCTCCAACAGCGGCGCGGGCAGCACGGTGAAGGCGATGCCGTGGGCGACGAACGCCGCCGCGAATCCGAAGAACTCCTCGCGGGCCGCGGCGGCTTCGTCCCGGTCGGCGGCGACGTCCGGCCACACCAGCGCGACCGGGGAGCGAGGGGCCGCGCCGGTCAGTCGCTGATTCACCGTGGCGCGCTGTTCGACCAGCCGGACCTGCGCCACAAGGTTCGGGTCGCCCGACTCCGGCAGCTCCGGAAAGCGATGCCAGACGGCGCCGCCAGCAGCGAGGACACCGCCTGCCTCGGCCGGATCCGTCCCGGACGCTTCCCCTGATTCAGATCGAGGCATCTCGACCCAGACGGCGCCGTCGGGGTTGAGTTCGCGGCAATGGCGGGTGCGTACGCCGGCCGCCGAGACGGGAAGGGCGGCCGTTGGCGCGCGCAGCAGCAACAGATCACCAGAGCGGTGGATATCCGGAGGCTCCAGGGCGCTCGCATCGGCGGGGCCGGTGGTCAGGCCTTCGGTTTCCACGACTATCGGCAGAGCGGGTTCCACGGTGCGGACGGCCTGGATGGCGGCCGACAGGCCGGCGGCGGCGGTTGCTCCAAGCCAGCGATTCCATGCGGAGTGATCCGCTTCGCCGTCGCCGACCGGGGGGAGATCGGCCCCGGCGGCCTGTCGAAACTGTCGCCGGCAGGCGCCGCAGCGACACCGGTAGGCCGCGGGATGGTGGATGACCAGGGCGTCCAGGTCGTAGCCGGCCAGTTCCGCCAACGCCGGATGGGCGAGCTGCGCCCCCTGAAAGCCGGAGAGCGGGCAGGTGCGATAGCGGTTGTCATCGACCTTGATCGGATCGCCCGGTTTGTCGCGGGCGATCCATTCCGGCCGCAGCCGCAGGACGGTCTCGCCGGCGAGGCTGAAATCGGCGCCGGCGATGACCCGCAGGCCCTGGTCGTGGGCGATCTCGACAAGCCGGGCCAGCCGGTCAGGTCCGTCCGCCGCGAGCGCGGAGGGTTGATGGGCGAGCGCGCTCCGGTACCAGGCCGACGGCCCGGCGGCCCGCAGGCCGACGACATCGGCGCCGATCTGGCGGGCCGTTTCCACCATCCGCGCCGGTGTGAGACCGGCGGCAGCAGCGTCCGCCAGATCGAAATAGGCGATGGCACGGGTAGTCGTCCACCACCGTTCCGATTTCACGTGCGGTTGGCCTCCGCCGGGAAGTAGAATTCGCGAACTGGAAGATAGCAGAGCCGGGCGGCCGGCGGCCGGTAATGGGATGGGCGCGAGCCCTCCCGCCGATGGCCCGGTACGGGAGAGTCAAGTGAGTATAGAGTCGGCCCCAAAGCAGCGTGTCGCGGTGGCGATGAGTGGCGGGGTGGACAGTTCCGTGGCCGCGGCGGTGCTGGCCGAACGCGGCTACGACGTGGTCGGGCTGACGCTGGACATCTGGCCCGATCAGTCCAGCGATCCGGGCCGGCGCAACTGCTGCTCGCCGCGCTCGATCGACGACGCCGGCCGGGTCTGCGCGCGGCTGGGCATCCCGCACTTCGTGCTGAACTTCCGCGATCTGTTCGCCCGCACGGTGATCGATCGTTTCGCCAACGACTACTTCGACGGCCTGACCCCGAATCCGTGTATCGACTGCAACCAGTTTGTGAAGTTCGGGGCGCTGTGGGAAAAGGCTGAAGAGATCGGGGCCGATCTGCTGGCCACCGGGCACTACGTCCGCACCGACCGCGCCGGCCCGGATGGCCGCTGGCGGGTCCGGCGGGGCCTTGATGCCGGCAAGGACCAGTCCTACGTTCTGTACGTACTCACCCAGCCGCAGTTGGCGCACACGCTGTTCCCGCTGGGGGAATTTGCCAAAGCCGAAGTACGGGCGAAGGCCGCCCAACTGGATCTATCGGTGGCCGCGAAGCCAGAGAGCATGGACATCTGCTTCGTGGAGTCGGACTATCGCGGTTTTGCCCGCGATTGGACCGGGCGCGCCGGAACTACGGGGGCCATCGTCGACGGTGACGGACGGACACTCGGCGAGCACCGCGGGATCGAGAACTTCACGGTCGGTCAGCGGCGCGGGCTGGGGATCAACGGCGGGGCGGCGGTGTACGTATCCAGCATCGACCCAATCACCAACGTGGTCACGGTGGGGCCGCGGCCCGACGCCAAGGTGAGCCGCTTTTTCGTGGACGACCTGAACCCGGTATCGGTCGCGTCATTTAGTCCGGGCATGCCGGCGATGGTCAAGGTGCGCTCGCACGGCGACGAGACACCGGCGCGGATCTACGCCGACGGGGCCGGGAGCGCGGAAATCATTGCCGACGAGCCGGTCTGGGGGGTGGCGGCAGGGCAGGCGGCCGTGCTGTACGACGGCGACGTGCTGCTAGGCGGCGGGCGAATCGCCCCCCCGACCCAATCGTCAGAGTCCGGCGCTCCGATGGCGGCTAGACGAACCAGCGATGCTTGATGAGCGCCCACAACCCCTGCGGGCCGTCGATCCAGGGCACCAGCTTCTTCCCCCCCTGGCGCGGCTCGTAGGAAATCGGCAACTGCTCGATCCGGGCGCCACTCTTCAGTAGCTTCGAGGTCAACTCAACCTCGATCTCGAACCGGTCGGCGGTGAGATCGAGTCCGACCGCCAACTCGCGGTCGATCATCTTGTAGCAGGTCTCCATGTCCCGGAGGTCGGACCCGAACAGCAGGTTGGTGACGGCGGTCAGGAAGCGGTTGCCGACGCGCAGCGGCCACCGCTGTCCCTCGAAATTCCGGTATCCGTAGACGACCCTGACCCGGCCCTGCTCGATTGGCTCGAGCAACCGCACTAAATCGGTCGGGTCGTATTCGAGATCCGCGTCCTGGATCACGATCACGTCCCCGGTGGCCTGCGCCAGGGCGGTGCGCACGGCGGCCCCCTTGCCGCGATTGCGGTCGTGGTGGACGACGACCAGGTTTGGCTGTGGTAAGGCGTCGATCACCGCGCCGCTGCCATCGGCTGAGAAGTCGTCGACCAGGATGATCTCGGTATCGATGGGGATGGCGGCGACCCGTTCGACGACGGTCGCAATGGAGCTGACCTCGTTGTAGACGGGGATCAGAACAGAGAGCTTCAAGGCTTCGCGCGGCGCAAGCCGCGCCAGAAAGAGAACAGCTCCACGAAGGCCCGCAGGATGACGCGCGGGTCATTGCCGGTGGAAGAGCCGTACTGGCGCGGGTAGTGATTCACGCCCACCTGGGCGATGCGATGCCCGTCCCGGCTGGCCAGGGCCAGCATTTCGGTGGAGATGAAGGCCCCGTCGGCCTGCAGGTCGAGCCCCTGCACGACCTCGCGGCGGAAGAGCTTGAAACCGCAGTCGAGGTCGCGGGGGCGGACTCCGAAGAGGATGCCGATGAGCACCCCCCAGGCCCAGGCGGTGAGCCAGCGCGGCCAGCGATCGGCGCGGCGCAGCCGGTAGCCGATCACCATTTCGTGTCCGGGCAATCGCTCGAGCAGGCGGTCCAGTTCGTGCAGGTCGAACTGGCCGTCACCATCAGTGAAGGTGACCAGGTCCATCCGGGCGGCGGCAAAGCCCGTCCGCAGGGCGGCGCCATAGCCGCGGTTGACCGGGTGGGTGGCGACTCGGATGCGCGGATCAGCCGCGGCCAATTCCGCGCAGGCCGCCGGGGTCCGATCGGTGCTGCCGTCGTCAACCAGGACCACCTCGAACTCGCCCGCCAGGTCCGCCAGCGCAGCTACGGCGTTGCTCGCGGTCGTGGGGACGTTAGCTTCCTCGTTGTACAACGGGAAGAAGGCGCTGATGCGCGGGCGATCGTCGGCCAGAAGAACCACCTGCCTGCTCCGGATCGAGAAACAGCTTCATGGACCCGGCGGTACCAATAGTAGCGGCGCGTGCCAGGGCAGGGAACAACGGCTCTGCGGCAACGGCCAGCGGCAGGGGCGGACGGCCAGGCAAGCCGGTGCGATCGCGCTGGCCGTAGGGCGGGCTAGATCACAGGGAGCAAAGGGCCGATTGCGCAAGAAACTTGTGCTAGGCTTCGCAACCGTATTCACAGGAGTCAAACTCATCGGGGGGCAGGAGCGTCAAGACGCCCTTGGCTAGTCGCACCACTAAGCTGATGATTCCGGGTCCGATCGATCTGGCGCCCGATGTTCTGGAGACCCTCGGACAACAGGTCATCCCCCACTACGGAGCGGAGTGGGTGGGCATTTATACCAGTGCGCGCGAAGGGGTTCGTCGCTACGCCGGGACCGAAGGCGATGTCTTCTTGCTGTCGGCCTCGGGCAGCGCCGGCATCGATGCCGCGGTCGGCACACTCTTCGCGCCTGATGAGCGGGTGCTGGTGATTGTGAACGGATACTTTTCCGATCGACTGCTGCTGATCGCCCGCGGCAACGGCCTGCGGGCGGACCCGTTCACGGTCGGCCCCGGCGAGATCGCAACGCCCACCGCGCTGCGGCCGCTGCTGGCCAGCGGGGACTACAGCGGCCTACTGGTGTGCCATTCCGAAACAGCGACCGGCGCGCTGAATCCGGTGGCCGAGATCTGCAAAATGGCCCGCGAATTTGAGGTCACGATCCTGGTTGATTCGGTCTCATCGCTGGGCGCCTGCGAAACGAATATGGACGAGTGGAATGTTGCGATGTGCTGCACGGCCTCACAGAAGGCACTGGGCGGACCGCCGGGGGTGGCGCCGATCGCGGTGGCACCGTTTGCCTGGGACCGCATAAGGAGCCACGAGGCGACCGGCCGCGGGTGGTACACCGACCTACGAACCTGGAAGAAATTCGTCGACGGCATGCCCGACTACCACCCCCAGCCAGCAACGATGTCGGTCAGCGTCATCCGGGCGCTGGCGACCAGCATCGCCAGTCAGCAATCGGAGACGCTGAAGGCGCGCTACGCACGGATGGCGCGGTCGGCAGCGGAGTTTCGGGCGCGAATGCGCTCGCTGGGCTTCAGGTCTGTCGCCGCCGAGGAATACGCTTCCCCGTCGGTGACGGCCTTCTTCCCACCGGCCGGCCGCGAGGACG
>MPLZ02156903.1_pt1 | contig 14818 bp, 10 predicted proteins | sample 1617311 | NCBI WGS metagenome assembly MPLZ02 (sample SAMN05944806, study PRJNA350692) | marine metagenome | biome: marine; feature: ODZ; material: water; isolation source: 160 m water sample filtered on 0.2 um supor filter | place: Pacific Ocean | collected 2012-04-08 | depth 160m m | reverse complement strand
TATTATCGTCTGCCCAGTTTAATACATTGCCAGATTTTTGTAAAGCATCTCCTGCCATAATTGATCCAGCTAATGAGAATAGTGACCAATCGATTTCTGTAGTACCAAAAGTAATTGCACTATCTTGTGTCATTACCCAACCAGAATCTGCATTAGTTGTACCTTTACCTACAAAGGTGAAAGCACCACCATTAAATTCTGTTGCTGTATCTGCATCAGTAGTTCTAGTAAGTACTAAAGTTGCACTTACTCCTGAAGCGGTACTAACATAATAAATACCATTTTCTTCTGCGTCATCTTGGTCTTTAACCAAGACTCTTTCACTAGTAGTTGCTGTTGCAATTCCATCAATAGTTACTGCTCCATTTCCTGAAGCTGTAAGAGTTGCACCTACACCACTTGATCCGTTGCTATATGTATAGCTAAGATCTGCTGTCGTTGCCATTGTAACTGAATTTTTAACATCTAATCCAGTTTTTACAGCATCAACATATGATTTCGTAGCGGCGTCTTGTGCACCTGAAGGATCTGTAAGACTTGTAATTCTAGAAGAATCTACATCAATAGTACCTGATCCATTTGGAGATATTGAAACATTACCATTAGTATCAGTACTAGTAATAGCATTACCATCTAGTCTTAAATTATCAATATTATATTGACCAGTATGTGTAGTTATACCAGTAGTAGTTTGAGTATCATCTGAAGCATTACCAAGAACAACTGCACCGTTAAGAGTTGCTGTTCCAGAAGCAGTTATTGCTGCTACTGTAGAATCACCTGTAACACCTAAAGTACCACCTACTGAAGTATTTCCAGTGTTAGTTAAATTATCTGCTATAGTTGTTTCTGAAGTCGTATGTCCAATAGTAACTGCTATACCACTTGTTTCAGTTGCGAGTTTTAATGCTCCTTCTGAATTAGTGATATAAGAATTAGTACCATCATGATAAAGTTGTAAGTCATCACCAGTACCTAATTTGATATTAGCACTATCTGGCATATCAACATGAGTAGTTGAACTGATAACTCCAGTAACTCCTAATGTTCCACCGAATGTTGAATTACTAGATAATGTTGCAACTCCAGTAACTCCTAAAGTTCCACCAACTGAAGCATCTCCTGCTACAGTTAAATTATCTGCTATAGTTGTTTCTGAAGTAGAATGTCCAATAGTGACTGCTATACCACTTGTTTCAGTTGCAAGTTTTAAAGCACCAGTTGCGTTAGTAATATAAGAATTGGTACCATCATGGTAAAGAGTTAAATCTGAAGCATCACCTAATTTAATAATATCACTATCACCAAATACGGCATGAGTAGTAAAGGTTGCTACACCTGTTACACCTAGTGTTCCACCAACTGTAGTATTACCAGATAAGGTTGCGGTTGATGAAGCTGATAAAGTTGTAAAAGCACCTGTTGATGCTGAGTTCGCTCCGATTGGAGTTCCGTCTATTGCACCACTATCAATATTAATATTAGTTGTTGCATATCCACCAAAGTCAGAAACACCATCAAGATCTATAGATCCATCAATATCAACTACACCATCAAATTCTGCTTTTTTACTAAAGAGTACTTTTTCAGAACCATTTGTAGAATCAAAAGATACATATGCGTTACCTGCTTCTTTAAAAACAAGAGCTGTTGAACTATTATCGATTACTAAAAATTCTGTTGCTTGTGCTGCTGTACTCATTGTTGCAGCAGTAAAAAGAATATCTCCAGTACCGTTTGTATTAATGGTTAGATCACCATTAGAATTTGTAGTTTGAATTGTATTGCCATTTAGCTGTAAATTATCAACTAACAAATTATCTATTTTTGAACTTGCGTCTACAAGAATTGCTGAACTAGCGGTAAGTGTACCTGCTGTTTGATCCAACATATCAGTGTATAGTTTACCACCGATAATACTAGTAGCATTACTACCTGCGTTAACTGCAAAAAACAGTTTATTTGAGGCTTCTGAATAAGCTAATTCTCCTTCCTGTATACTTGCAGGTACAGCAGTACTAGTACTTCTTTTAATTTTAATTATATTTGCCATTTATTTTTCCATTTGCTCATTTGAGCTGCTCAGATAGATTAGAATCTTCCTCCATCTAATTTATCCATTAAACTTGTTTGACCTGATACGTATCCTCCTGATACTAAAGCCTGCCATTCGTAACTGCCAGCTGATATTTCTCTATATACCCTTAATTCTTCGTTTGCAGTATCGTACCATAAATCACCTTCTGCCAAATTAGTTCCTGAAGGAGTAGAAGCACTCCTAAAAAACTGATCCGCTAATTGTTCTAAAGCTGCTTGAATATTTGTTGCAGATATTGGACCATAAGCAGTAGAACCGATAGCTGAAGCAATAGTACTTGCTGGTACTACAGAGACCTCTACTTCTGTAGTCTCTGCTGCAATTTCTATAGTCATTGCGTCTTCACTTGTTACCGTAACGGTTGTTGTATCTTCTACTACTGATACGTCTATTCCTACTGGCTCTGGCATTTTCTACTCGTATATCTTTTTAGTCTCGGGGTGTTTATCGTGCTCCCATTCTAGTTCTTCTCCTAAATCTTCATAGTAAGTCATTGGTACTCCATCATTTGTAACCTCATGTTTATACCACAAACTTTTAAATACTAATTCCCATAATTGAAATGTTATAGCAATAGCTTTATCTCTAAAAGCTTTATCACCCCATAAGTACCATATATTATGATATTCTTCATTTATTTTGCAAATATACAATTCAGGATCATAATTTTTATTATAATTCTCTCGAATATGTAATATTGCTTTAACTCTTTGTCCTCCAACTATCGGCCACCAACTTGGAAGGCATAAAAATGGATTTCTTAAAGGTTCTTTTAATAAGTTCTCAACTAAAGGTTCATTTACTGGAATTTTATATAAGTTATCTTTAACTGTAGGTTGATCTAATAACCAACTTGCTTTTTCTATAGTCCAAGTATGGGGCGGCATTGCCGCTAACTTCGCAGAAGTTTTCCCAATCCTATGACTTGCCATTATCGAGTAATTTCTCTAGTTAAAGTTAAGTTACCTTCTATAATTCTAGTTACAACACCTGCATTAGATTCTATTTCAAGAGCATATAAATATTGTCCTGCTGCCATATTAGAACTCGCTGTAGAAGTTAAAGTCATAGTAACCTGTCCTGCTGCTCTATCAGGAAAAGTCATAGTAAAAGGTACATAATTAGTAGACTCTTTAGTTGCACGTATGTGTGCTCTAGCCGTAAAATCTGTTAAATCAATAGCTGAACCCGACTTTTTAAGTGTTAAAGTCGTTGCATAATCAGAACCCTGATCAAGTACTAAGTTATATTTTCCTGCTGGCATTTTTCAAAATCCTCCATTTTATATATTATACCAAAAACTATATCCCCTGTCAAGAAACATTTTTTATAAGGTACAAAATTTTCATACCATCATAATTTCTTTGTATCATTTTTAGGTTAGGTTAAGGTTTTGGGTATTTATCTTTAACAGCTTTTAATTCAGTATAAAAACTACTAGTCTTAGCATCTGCTCCAAATTTATCATCATCAATAGCATGATATAAAAGATCAAGTTGCTCTACTCCCAAAGGATAATAAGTTGATCTTTTAGTTGCATAAGTTGTTGGTAATTTTATTAAATCTACATTCATTCTCCTCTCCTTTTAACTGTAATTGTAGTACCATGAGTTACAAAATGAGCTTTTTTTAATTCTATTAAAAACTCTCCTGATTGAACTGCTGTTATTGTTAAAGTACTATCAGACATAGTTCCTGCTGATACACTATCTAAAAATACTTCAGTTCCACTTGATAATCCTGTTATATTTATAACTGTATCTAGATCGACTGAAGTTGCACTATAAGTGGGAGAAAAAGTAGAATAAGCTACTATATCGTCTCCATCATTATTAATATAATATTTATCTATATCTAATAATTGATCTGTTTCATAGCTTAAATGATCAAGATTATTGCTTGATTTTTGTTCAGCAATAAGTTCTGCTGGACATGCTGCAAAACTCGTCCATGCTATATCTTTATCTGAATTATAAAATATGTTTAAAGTTGCCATCGTTTTCTCCTATAGTGAAAAACCACCAGTAAAATCTGGTGTTTGAAATATTATGTATGCATAGTAAATAACTTGAGCTGCTACATCTGTATATGCTGGGGTAAGAACAGAATGCTCTATACCAGATTCAAAATTATATAAAAATAAAGATTCATCAGTCATAACACAATCTATTCCTCCATTTGCAGTATCATCATATTGAACCCAATTAATCCAACTAATATTGGTCATAAGAATATTGGAAGGATTATACATTCTTTGAGCTACTCCATTACTTAAATCAGAAGCATAACACCATCTAACTGCATATGCTGGTATATACCCTAAACTATGAGAAATTGTACCTTGTATATATCCTGAAGTAGGCGCAGCTAAACTACCCTCTCCTTTGAGAGGGGTTGCTCCTGCCACAAAGAGAGACCCTGCAGCTCTTGAATCAAAAGATAAATTAGTTGCATCAGTTGCATCTTCTACATCTTCCCCTGGCTTAGATACAAATAATCCATAATCTGATCCTCTTTTTCCTAATAAAACTCTATTTGCCATTTCTTTCTACCATAACGCGTCTGTATTCAGACCTTTAAAAGTTGATACCCTATAGGTTTGAGTTGGACTAGCATAAGATGTACCTGCCCAACTATAGGTACTAGGATTTGCAATAGATACTGAAGTATCTCCAATAACATAATTACCCACACCATCATTTCCTTGTCTTCCCGGGAAAAAGGGTATATGACTATCTCCCATCTCTGTTAAACTTACACTGCCAGAATTTCCTGCAGTTATTTGAATAACTTCTCTAGCTCTCCCACCACTTGATGGAACTGTTTGAAAAATTCCTGCATCTATTACGGCTCCACTACCCTTATCTGTATTAAATATTAATTCATCTGCAGTACAAGTTAATACATTTATATCATTAGCTTTTCTGGAGATATAACAACCATACCCCGGACTTCCACTTGAGTGTCCATGATTGGTGTTAGTATTTTTTCCTAATAAAACTCTATTTGACATTTTTTAACTCCATAAATTTGCATCAGTCATCTTTCCATATTGACAAGGTATTTTAAGTACCCAAAATTTAACATTTGTTGCATTTAATATTCCCACTCCACTAGATACTCTATCATTTTCAAGAAAAACATGTTGACGATTACTAAGTCTAGCATCAAACATCATATTAACTTGTGAAAGCTTTGAACTTGTACTACTCCAAGTAGACATATTCTGTACATAAAAATAATATTTAGGTAAATTATATGAGTAAACTATATTAGCAGCTCCCCCCATCTGATCTTCTATAACAACAATTAAAGGTATATAACCTAAATCAGGATGATCTGAATCTGTCCAAGTTAATCCTGTTGAATTACTAATTGAACTTTGATTTCCACCTCTATAAATTCCAGCAGTTCTAGCAACTCTACTATCAAAAGATAAATCTTTATCAGCACAAGTTGTTACATCTACACCATGAAAAGTTAATAGTTCTTCATCAGCTATAGTTTGAGCCGCACTTAGTGTAAGAGATGTTCCAGATATAGCGGATACAGTAACACTACCAGAAATATCATCACCTGTCACCGTTTGTCCCACTTTAATACTAGCATTTGCAGCATCTAAAGTTACACTAGTAGAATTACTTACCGCTCCATCTACCTCCGAATTTGAAGTAGGGCTTGATACAAATAATCCATAATCTGAACCTCTTTCTCCTAATTGTACTCTTTCTGCCATAACTTAATCCGATATTAAAATTCTATTATTAGTACTATCTAAAGTAATATTATCTGAAGATATAGTAGATGAATCTAAACTCCAACCACCTATTGCTCCTGCTGTGGCTGTTACTGTTCCTGTAATAGTAGCACTTGTAGCTATTAAATCTCCTTCATTGTTTACCTGAAAAGGTGCAGAACTTTCTGTAGCATGACCTGACCATATGTCTCCATCTGTATTTACTTTAAAGACAGTATTATCATTTCCACCTACTGTAAGAGCTTGTGTATAAACAAAACCTGAGGTTAATTTAGCAGCTGCTAATGTACCGTCAACAATTACAGAGCCATCAAAAGTTTCTGTTACTAAAGAACTAAAATCAGCTGCATCTGCTTCTGCTTCTGTTCCAGTTGCACTTCCAGTATATATTCTTGTACCTGCTTTACTTGCACTAGTATCTGTAACAGTTATTCTATCATTTGGTCTAATATAATTATCTGCAGCTAATGCTATTACTGCTCCTGCAATATCATTTGCATTTGAATCATTAAGAGTTCCTACCCAATTAGTAACATTGGCTGCACTAACATTACTATCTGTACTTTCTTCAATAGTAAATATACTATAGCCACGAGGCCCAGCAACAGTACTATCTGACCCTTCAATCTTAGTCCAAGTATAGTCTCCCGCTGTAGTGCTTTCTGTAGCCGTTGTCTTATTAAAAGCCATACCTATATAAAGTGTAGTCCCTGCTGAATAAGTATCGGTTAAACCTGCACCAGATGAGTTAGTTCCGTATTTAACCCAAGTATAAGTTGTAACTCCGTCTTCACCCTCGATTTTAGTCCAAGTATAGTCTCCAGCAGTAGTACTTTCTGTAGACGTTGTCTTATTGAAAGCCATTCCTATATATGTTGTAGTCCCTGCTGAATAAGTATCGGTTAAACCTGCCCCAGATGAGTTAGTTCCGTATTTAACCCAAGTAAATTTATTATCAGCATTTACACCTTCAAGTTTACTCCAAGTATAGTCTCCAGCAGTAGTACTTTCAGTAGCCGTTGTTTTATTATAGGCATGCCCTACATAAGTCGTAGTACCCTCTGTATAAGTATTAGTTAGACCTGCTCCAGAAGCATTAGTTCCATATTTAATCCAAGTATAAGTCGCCTGTCCTTGTTCACCTTGAAGTTTATGCCAAGTATAGTCTCCAGCAGTAGTACTTTCTGTAGACGTTGTCTTATTAAAAGCCATTCCTACATATGTTGTAGTACCTTCTGTATAAGTATCAGTTAAACCTGCACCAGATGAGTTAGTTCCATATTTTGTCCAAGTATAGGTTGAAGTTCCATCTGTTCCATCAGAGCCCTCTAATTGTGCGCCATCTTGCCAAGTAGTTATGTAAGTAAAGGTACTATTACTATAAACCCATTCAGTTACACCTTTAGTTACCCATATTGGATCACTTCCATTTGGAACATCTCCAATATCATCATACCAATTAGTTGGTACATCTGGATAATTAGTTGTTCCTAAACTTGTTGGTTGGGAAGAAGCTCTTTTAAATGCCCAATTTACATCATTATGTGGATAATCTGCTACACTAGGAGTTTGCCAAGTTATAGCATTAGAGGTATTATCAGTACTACTTTCTGTTACTAAGGCTTCTGACTTATAAATAAGATCTGCCATTCCTGTTGTAGGTCTTGTTTGTGTCCAAGTTACATTACTTTCAGTTGGAAGACTCGCTATTACACCAGAACTAAAATTATATGTTCCTGTTGAAGGAGTGTTGGGAGCACCCCACGATGTAGAATCTGTTGTAAATGTTCGAGGATAATAAATAGTTAATTCTGCTACTTTTCTACCTGCATCACCAAATGAAGTAAGAAGTTTTGGTTCCGCCCATTCACTCTCTGAAATAGTATCAGTTGCTTCAGATGATATAGCTGTTGCTGTAGTCACCCATAAAAATTTATTAGTTGAATCAACACCATCATTGTCTACACTCCAACTGTTAGCATCAGTCATAACTAAGCCTCCTGTTGAAAAAGTATAAGTAGAATCTCCTTCAGGATTACCATCATAAGTACTATTATCTCCTTCTGTTGGAGCACTATTTGTTGTCGTCCGTTGATATAACCAAACAGTAGCAGCATTTAATCCAGTTCCAGTCCATAATACTGGGTCTGTCCACTCATCTTCACCTATAGTATCAGTGCTACCAGTTCCACTAGCTGTAGCAGCAATAATATATAAAGCATCGGTTCCGCTTGGAATTTCTTTATACCAACTATTTCCTAAAGGATCAGCAGTTGTTATCGTTCCAGCATCGTCACCTGTTAAAGCTACCGTAACAGTAGCGTTTGGATCATCAGTACTAGCAAGAGTTGTAGCTGATCTTTTATAAGCATATACTATTGCGTTGCCTGTACCTGAAGGACCTGTTCCTCCAGCTTTTGCTTTTATTAAATATTGACTTATAGTAAAATTAGTAAAGCTATCTCCCTTTCTAGCCTTACCAGATATTGTATATGTTATTGTATAATTATCTGTACCTGTTGTTACACCTGTATGATTTCCTATTGTAGCATATGTACCATTATCTGTTACACCACCTTCAGTTATATCTGCCGTATTTCCAACAGAAACAGCCCACTCACCTGCACCAGGTGTTCCAGTTACAAAAGCTAAAGCTGTAGATCCCTCATAAACTCTTATGTTTGTTCCACTACCTACCGCTTGTGTATTACTTACTGCACCATCACTATCTGCAGGAAGTACATGAGATGGATTAGATAATACAGCTATTATATTTCCAGAATTTTGTACTAATCTTACAATATTTGTTTTATCTACTATAGAATCACAAGTAAGAGTAACCGTTACAGCAGTATTTGTTCCATAATCCGCCTTCCTCATATAAACAGTATCACCCGTAGTAACAGCACTTCCACCAGTAGTTGCTGCATATAAGTCAACACTTACATTATTTCCATCTATATCTGTAGTTGTCCAATTAGCTGTAGCTGAAGTATTTTGTTTAACTGCGTCAAATCTTATATAATCTGGTGTTACTGTTCCTTCAATATCTTCTACAAAGACAAAAGAACTTGCTCTTAATCTTATTGTTTTTGCGGCTGTGGTACTACCTGCATCTACTCTTGGAATAGCTATAGTTTCAAAATAAGTATTATCCGCACCCGCGGTTCTTTCTCCCGATGTAGAAGTTACTGTAGCTGTTACAGATACACTATCACCACTAAAATCACCCTTTCTTAAATATACTGATGTTCCTGAAGTAGTAGCGCTTCCACCAGTTGTAGCAGCATAGAGATCGACTGAAGGAGATGTTGACCATACAAATGCACCTGATAAATTAGTTTTTGCTGCAGTAAATTTAATATAATCAGGAGTTTGAATTACACTACTCTGATTAGCACTAAATATTTGAGCATCTGAAGTTACTACTACTGAATAAAATGTTTCTGGAATTGTTGTTGTTGCCGCTACACCTGCTGTAGCACTTGTAGGATGCCACCCAGAATATTTAGGTACACTATTGGAAGTAAATTTTTTGTGTCTTATCCAATAATACTTAGCTTGAGCATCTTCTCCAACACTATGTTGATAACTTCCTGTATTATCAAAATTTAAAAGTACATTATCAGCAATTGTTTGACTAGAGCTTAAAGTTAAACCTGTTCCACTAATAGCTGATACAGTAACGGTTCCACTTATTCCTGTTCCTGTAATTAATTGACCCACTAATACCCCGTTGCCTGAATCTAATGTGACCGTACCACCCACACCACCTTGACCACCATTACTTACTGCACCATTTACTCTTTGTTGAATAGAAGATGAACAAGGTACTTCAGTTAAAAGATTAGCCTTTGTTCTATCATCCGATGAAGCTACCCAAATCTCCGTTTTATTAGCAGGTGCTACGTTTGATCCATTTATCCAAGTTAAATCAATATTTCCCATAGTAACTGTATCTGCAGCTAAACTATTTGGAGTTCCTAAAACTGCTGGTACCGGCCCTCTAATATCCTCATTTATTATACTGGGTAATTTTGGAGTTGATATAGTATAAAAACTATCATCATACTCTGCTGCAGTAATACTAGCAGTACAATCAGTATTATAAGTAATATTAGAAATTCTCCATTTTTTGCCTGACCAACCAAATTTATCATAAGTTATAGCTATAGTTTCTCCTGCCAATAGTAATAATGCTTTTGGTCCTAGCTTAAAGGTTATTTTCATACCAAATCTAGATTTTCTTAATGCATTTTCAACATTTATACGAGCGTTAAAATAGCTATGACAAGCAGGTTGAGTATGACTACCTGATTTTATAACATTTTTATCTGTTCTTAAAAATTCTGAATCATAAAAACTTACTTGCTTTCCTTGAAATCTACTACCAGGATCACCTATAGTAGATGTCATAGTATTATAAGCTTTCTTAGGTCCAGGATCTGTTACTTTTATACTACCTATAATATCATCATTTGTAATATATCTAACATTTTTTTCTACACCAAGAGTATATCCTGATTCTGCTGTTTTATCTGAAGCAATAGTATCAGAAGTAGTTTCAATTTTAAGAACATATAAACCACTTTCATAACTTAATAATCCATTAAATTGTCTTAAAAAGCCATTAATATTATCAAAAACAGAAGTAGCAGTATCAAGTGTACCACATAACTGATGTCTAGTAACCCATCTTTGATGGTGGTCTTCCCAACCTAAATATCTCCAGTATTTAACGAAATCAGAATTATATATACTATAATCAGTATAATCAGAATAAATACTATCACTAACATTTTTAACAGTAATCGTAGTATTTGATAAATCATCTAATTTTCTAAGAGTTACGCCGGTAAGAGGACCTGTCCAACCTGTAGGATTTGATCCTGTAGGTTCTGTAGATTTTGTCCCAGCACTAGTACATCTGTAATATCCCGAAGCAGTAACTACTATATCTCCTACTACATAGGAGTGTCTATTCTTCATAAAAGTTTTACTAAACTTGCCGAAACATTCTTCCATTATTACAGTAGTAGAACTAGAAACTGTAGATTGTACCCTACCCATAGCAATAATATCGCCATCAGCATTACCATTAGAAGTTAATACATATCTATCTCCAGCTGTAGCACTAATACTTGAGGCTGTTCCACCTAAGGTTTGAGTACCCCTACTATCACAAGTTCTTGCTGCAAGTAACCAATCTGATAAAGCTATATCTTTATCTATATCAAGTCGTTTTCCATAAGTTTGTGAAGTCATATAATCCAGCAATTGCATAGCTGGATTTATAGATACTCTTCTATCTGTTATAGCTTTTATATTGTAAGTATATTCATATGTAGTATTATCTCTATAAGGTTCTTTTCCTTTATCCCATAATACATTTACTTGTGCTATTCCTGTACCGCCATCATAATCTACAATTTTTCTTATATGTGTCGTAGTATTTCCTGTACTTCTATTTTCTATATTTAATGTTATTGTCATATCATTATAATAATCATCATTAGCGTTAGGACTACTAACTAATTTAATTGCATCTGTACGTATAACAGAATCGGAAGTATTTTCTTCAAATCCTCCTGTAGAAGTATATCCTGTAAGAGTTAAAACTGTATTACTAGTAGAAGTGACTGGGAAAGAATCACTTTTATAAACGAGATCAGTATCTGTAAAAGCTATTGGAAGTTGATCAGAAGAACCTAAATAATCTGGAAAAATATCTACCCACCCAGGATCGCTAGTAAGTTCTATTTGAGGTAATCCACCTACTATTGAAGTTTCTCCCGTAGCAGTTAAAGCCTCACCTACAGTACCACTATTTTGTCCATGATTATAAGTAACCATATGCCAAGTCTTACTACCTGAATTTTCCATATAAAAAGAAGTAACACTTGGTACACCATTACTATAACCAAGCTCAGGTGCATCACTAAATCTGAATCTGGTTTCTAATCCATCAGGACCATACATAGTCCATTTATCAATAATGATTACATCATCATTTATTACAGTACCAGCAGAATTTTTTAAATCTACTGTATCTCCTACACTAAAATGAGTTGCAGCTTCAGCTCCCGTAATTGTTACTGTGGAATCATGTACATAACTAAAGTCATAATTATAAGAATTTACATATTTTCCTCGTACAACATATTCTACTTCAGGAACTGTTGTAGCATCTTGTGCAATTTCACAATCCATTACTACATAAGCAGTATCAGATAAAGTATGATTTGGTGTCCAATATATTTGACCAGCTTCTGAAAAATAATCAGCTTGTCTTTTAAATTTATCGCCCTCAGCAATAGTTACTAAAGTATTATCAGCTGCTTGCTCTGTGCTTCCACAGTGTATTGTCCATCTCATTCGATTAGGTGAAGTTATATTTACGTATTGACCATCTAATACTCCTGATCCATCTGTTGCTTTTGTAGTTTTATCTAAATCTAAATCATTCCAATTAGGCTCATTCAATCCTTCAATTTCATAATAATGAATACTTAAATTATCTAATTCCGGCCCGCTCCTCCATTTATAATGAGAAGCTGCACGATTACTAGCAGCTGATGTACCACTTACATTTGTACCTCCAAGAGTTTCTCCTTTATCAGCTCTACCCCTACAAACTACATCTATTTCACTTGCACTATTCGTAGCTCCATTTGTATCTGTTCCACCTACATTTCTATCGTCCCAATCTTCTAAATTTGAACAAATTGAAGGTTCATCTTCTATGTATAAATCATATATACCTCCAATTTCTCCTTCAGCTAAGGCATAAACAATAAAAATATTATTTGGATCAGTTGATTTTGTATCTACAAAAATAGGTATACCAGTTATTCTATCAACACCATATACTACGGGAATATATTTAGCGCTTAAAGCCCAATTTAAATCTACTTCTCTTTCTACTTCTACATCTACTTCATAGGGTATTAAATATTTAGTTCTTACTCCGAAGAATCCTTTCTTTTTCTTATATTTAGTTTCTTGCTCTATAGCTGTATAAGTAGCTAAAATATGCATTGTTATATCGGAATGTTGAAATCCCATATCTTTTGCATAAATCTCTTTCAAAGCTAATTCAGGTTGGGGTATTCCATCTTGATCTAAAGCTCTATGAACAGCATCATTAGTCCATCTTCCATTTACTGAAGTAAAATCTCCCCAGTGACTTGTAAGTTTCCAAGATACTCTCATAGATTTACTAGGATCTTCTTTTAAGGCTGCTGAACTTATTATACCTTTAAATACAAGATTAGGAGCTCCTATAATACTATAATCATCTGGATCTAAGAAAGCTTTATATATAAATACATCTCTATTATGATATGATTTTAAAGTAGCATCATTCATTTCTAAAAGAGGCCCTTTGAGTTCATCTGATATTATCTTTAAAGTAATAGAAGTAGCTCCTTGAGCAACTAAAGTACTATCTATATTTTCTATAATTAGTACTGTATTATTAGTTTTTATACCAGTAATTTTAACCTCTTGTCCATCATTAGTACCGCTTGTAATAGATATTTTATCTCCCTCTCTAAATCCTTCTGTTACAAAATCTACAGTGCTAGCCGTAATGGTATTAGGTGAAACCGCTGTAACCATACTAGCGGTAATTGAATTATTTAAACTTTCAGCCCCTAACTCAAGCGTCATTCCTGTTGCTTTTGCTTGACTTGTTTCAGAATAAGATCCTATTTTATATATTTTATCTGCTATATAAGTTTGATTACCATTAGCTGTAGTTCCATCTGTTGCATAACTTCCATCATCAAATACAATATTTACCATTCCATCAGTTAAATAAGCATATCTTTTTGCATCAGTACTATGCTTGCCACTAACATCAGCAGCAGCAGGACGCTCATATTTAATTAGATGCGCATAAACAAAAGGCTCATTATTTATAAGCCGTTTCTTTAAGGTTGTATTTAAACTTCTTTCTGCCATTATGCTTGTGCTTCTTCTAAATTCAAAGAGAAGGTATATAAATTATTAGTACCTAAACTAAACTCTTGAACATCATTTTTAAGTATTACTCGAATTTGTGGATTAGTATAATTTATTGTAGAATCGTTAGAAGTAGCTCGTTGAAGGTTTGGAGTAAAATATATGTATCTTTCAACATCAGCGGGTACTGATCCAGATAAATAGTTATCTTCATTTGTGACTCTAGTAACTCTGTATGATTTAGTATGTAAACTATCAGAACTATCTGTAATTGTAAACATATCTCCAGGTTGTGGTTGAGTTGCGGGAGTAGTAGAATATCCATCTTGTTTCATTACCTCTACTCCAGCATTTAAGGCTCCATCAACTGCTATAGCTCTATTTGTGTTTGCTGCTAACCAAGTTACAAAATCACTATTTCTAGATTCTTTTTGATTAGGTAATACAACATAGAAAGGATTTAATCTTCCTTTTCGTTGAAGTAGAAAACTATAAACAGGTTCAAATTGATCACGAGTCATGGGATTATATGTAATATTTATACCCCATTTATGCCCCGCAACTTGTCTAGTAATAACTCTGCCACTATTAGTTCGCGATATTTGTACGGGTGAATTTGAAGAAAGCTTAATTGATTTAAAACCTGGCCCAGCAGTATAGCTACTTGCATGTCCAGCTCCTGTAGTATGTATAGTCCAATTTGGATCTGGTAATCTATTTGTAAATGTAATTGCTCCCATTAGTAATCACCTCCACCTGAAAAATCTCCATAAGTAGTTGTATCAATATCCTCTAAAAAATTCTGTCCATAATCATTTGCTGCTGATCTTATCATACCTATAATATTTCCTCGTTGTCCTAGTAGTACTTCTTCTACTCCTGCTGCATCTATTGCATGTATTGTAAAGTTTGCATTAATTTGACTTTTTGCTCCTTGATTTGCGGGTATTACATTTAATCCTGTTAAAGGTGTAATAGTTTCTGGACCTCTTTCTCCT
>MPLZ02144507.1_pt1 | contig 14820 bp, 13 predicted proteins | sample 1617311 | NCBI WGS metagenome assembly MPLZ02 (sample SAMN05944806, study PRJNA350692) | marine metagenome | biome: marine; feature: ODZ; material: water; isolation source: 160 m water sample filtered on 0.2 um supor filter | place: Pacific Ocean | collected 2012-04-08 | depth 160m m | reverse complement strand
GGCTCTATGTGGCAACCAATGATGGCGGAACCTGGTCATTAGAACGCGCCAACGTGACCAATCATGATTTCCTGACCCACGTGCTGGCTGTCCTTCAGGATCTAAAGGGCAATGTGTATGCCTTGACATCCGAATCCATGGGGCCGTACGGCTCTCGCGATACGGTGTACAAGATCGTTCCTTAGATCAAATCTAACCGAACAGGTTCCTTCTTGCCCGTAGGCAAGCAGGAACCTTCGGCTTTGCTGAGCGATGTCACTCGTTTGTACTGTTTAATTTCGAAACGAAAAACAAATAATGATGAAGAATCTTCAATTCTGGAACATACCCGCGAACCTTTGTTTCCCCCCTCGTCCAAGCGCCCTCTTCCAAAGACAACGGAGAGCGTCCTCATCCTTGATTGGCATCACCCTGGTGCTTCTTATCCTCATCATGGCAGGAGTTATCGGGAGTGCAAGTGCATCACCCGAGGCCAAAGCGCTCTTGCAAGCTAAAGCGTGCGGCGCCTGCCATGTTATCCCGGGTGTTGACGGCGCCTACGGTAAAGCCGGACCCTCTCTCAAGGGCTTGCATGAGCGCAGGCGCATTGTCGGGGGCACCCTGGAAAACAATCCAGACAACCTAAAGGTATGGCTCAAGGATCCTAAATCCATGAAGCCGGTCTCTTTCATGCCCGATGCAGGCCTTACCGACGAGGAAGTCGAAATCCTGATTCTATATTTCGATACGATCTAGCACGCACTATCGTATCAACTATTCCCATAACAATTGTTGAGAGATTCAGAAGACTTGCCCGGACGGCCATGTTGAACTATCGCCAAATGAAGTTTTGTGCCACTCTTTTAGTTTAGGCTGTTCATGATCTCGATCATCTGAAATGGATGTGGGACGTGACAACGATCCAAGATACAAAGATCATTAATGATAATCAAAAAGGCGTGAATTCAAGCCGCTATTCATCAGGACCGTACAGTGAACATGAACTCTCGACGACAAATTTTATTGCCTGGTACTTGTGGCGGCTATCTGGGCGCGCCGACACTGAATGCCCGACTAAGGAAGCCAGGTTTTTTTACGAAAGAATGTCTTAGGGGCTAACCTAGATCTTGTAACAAAAACTAGAGCGATGATCAGAGTTTTTTCTTAGGGATGGTGCGAATGTTAAGATCAGTGATCAGGGTTGAGACATAACTCGATACCTCTTTTTTAGTGCCCTGACGGTAACCGGTAACTGTGGATACTGAATTGGCGACGGTATACTTGTAGCAACGACCGTTGGAGCCTCCGCTGGGCAGGTCGGCTTTCTCGATTTCGATCATTCCGTATTCGAGGTGGGCAAAATTTTCAAGATCGAGCACTATAGGTGCTTCGCCTTTTCTGTGTATTGTCTTTATTTCCGCCATTTCAGACCTTGTGTTGATTTAGATTTAGGAGTGATTAAAGTCTGTCGGCCACCGAAGAGAAGTCTCTTTGTCAGTCGAAAGATATATTTATTAGCCCAGACACATCGTGCAATAGGGCAACTGACAAGTATAACATTGCCGTGTCAATTAGACCAGAATGCGGGATGAGGGGCCACTATTTGAGCTGAGAACAGGGTGGATTTGATTGAATTAGCTGGTTGGTTCTGTGATTCTTGGCATTCTTCACGTGGCTGACTATTTCCAACATGATTATTGAACAAGGTTATTCGGGATTTGGCGGTGCAGTGACAGCGCCTCATCACCTGGCCGCGCAGGCGGGCGGACGGGTGCTGGCCGATGGCGGTAACGCAATCGAAGCGATGATAGCAGCGGCGGCTTGCATCGCTGTGGTTTACCCGCACATGAATGGGTTGGGGGGTGACAATTTTTGGCTTATACACCCGGGTCGAGGCATTAAACCAATTGGCTTTGATGCTTGTGGTGCTGCTGCGGAGCTTGCTGATACAAAGTGGTATCGTGAGTCAGGATATGAGCACATGCCCACTCGCGGGCCCAAAGCTGCGTCGACAGTTGCCGGTGCAGTATCAGGCTGGGGAAAGGCCTATGAGTGGAGTAGCAGGTACTGTGACGGGAAACTGCCATTAACACGCTTGTTCGAGGACGCCATCTACTATGCCAGAGCTGGATTTTCCGTAACGGATACGCTGGCGAGGAATGCACACCTTAAGCGGAGCGAGTTGGAATTTGTTGAAGGTTACAGCAATCTATTTATGCCCAGTGGCTCGACCCTGTGTCCAGGAGAAAGGTTTTGCCAACCACAACTGGCACTAACACTTGAGCGGCTTGCGGCCAGTGGCTTCGATGATTTTTATACGGGTGAACTGGCGCACGATATTGCTGAAGACCTGAAACAGGTGGGCAGCCCGCTACGAGTGGCAGACCTTAATCGGCATCAACCCATTCAGGTAGACCCTTTGCAGTTGAGTTTGGGTGAGACTGTGTTATTCAATATGCCGCCACCGACCCAGGGTATATCATCATTGATGCTGTTGGGGATATTTTCAAGGCTGGGCGTTGAGTATGCAGATCGTTTTGAATACATACACGGTTTATTGGAATCGACAAAAAGAGCGTTCAGTTATCGAGATCGCTATCTGACAGATCCTGCGCATATGACTGTCGACCCACGACAATGGCTCTCTGATGCTTTGCTTGACCGTAACGCTAGAACCATAAAATGGGAGCAGGCTGCCCCATGGCCTGCCAAAGAGGACGGCGGCGATACTGTCTGGCTAGGATCTGTCGATGCGCAGGGTCGGGTAGTCAGTTTTATCCAGAGTCTTTATTGGGAATTTGGTTCCGGCGTTGTGCTGCCGCAGACAGGTATCACATGGCAAAACCGGGGGTCCAGTTTTTCATTGGATTCAGGTCACCACAACTGTCTGAAACCCTTCCAGCGCCCGTTTCACACGATTCAGCCGGCGCTTGCACATCTACCCGATGGCCGTGTTGTGGCCTATGGGACGATGGGCGGGGATGGACAGCCGCAAACCCAGGCGATGATTCTTTCGCGTTATGCATGGTATGGGCAGGGTATTCAGCAGGCCATCAGCGCCCCACGTTGGCTTCTGGGGCGGACCTGGGGTAGTGAGGTCACAAATGTCCGAATAGAAAACAGATTTCCGGCCGAGGTTCTTGATCGACTGTTGTCTGTTGGTCATGAGTTGGAGGTGATTGGCCCTTACGACGATATCATGGGGCATGCGGGTGCAATTGTGTTACATCCCGATGGACTGATCGAGGGTGCCAGCGATCCGCGTTCAGACGGCTCAGTTGTGGTGGTGTGAGTCCATCAATTTAACGATTCGTGATATGTATCGCGCGGCCGTGTGCCGACAGGGCAGCTTCATGGATTGCTTCTGACAGGGTTGGGTGCGCATGTATAGTTTTCGACAGGTCAGTGGCTGTAATCCTCGACTTCATCGCAAGCACGGCTTCGCCTATTAATTCAGAAATATGTGAACCAATCATATGTATTCCCAAAATCTGGTCAGTAGCGTTATCCGAGAGAATCTTAACGAAACCTTCGGTTTTGCCTTGGGCTTTGGCGCGTCCGGTCGCCGCAAAAGGGAACAATCCGATCGAATAAGGCTGCTGGGCTTGTTTAAGGTCGAGTTCGGTTAAGCCCACCCAGGCTATTTCAGGGTCCGTGTAGATAATCCAAGGAATCACATCACGATCAATGTGGCCTTGACCGGTCGCAATTCTCTCAGCCACAGCCACACCTTCTTCAGAGGCCTTGTGGGCCAGCATGGGGCCGTGGACTGAGTCGCCGATTGCCCAGACGTTGTGTTCACCGGTCAGACAGTTTTCATCAACTTCGATAAAACCGTGGCTATCAAGGGTCAGGCCAGTCGCCGGGTCGAGAAGCCTATCCGTGTGTGGCTGGCGACCTATCGCGACGATCAGTTTGTCGACCGTAAGTTTCTGTTCCTGTTCTCCTTGAAGATAGATCACCTCGCAACCATTGTTCTTCACGGTGGCACTTGTCACTCGACAATCCAGGTGAATATTAAGATTTTGTTTCTTGAACTGGCGTTGGGCTTCACGTGCAATCTGTGGGTCAGCCGCGGGTAACAAAGTCTTTGTTGCTTCGAGTATCGTCACCTTCGCACCCAGGCGGCGCCACACACTGCCGAGTTCCAGTCCAACAACGCCGGCACCGATAATACCCAGTGCCTCGGGAACTTTGAGCAGTGACAGAGCAGCAGAAGAATCAATAATATGCTCACCATCGAAGGGTAGGCCAGGTAGGGCCATCGGCTCAGCCCCTGTCGCGATGACTACGTGTCTGCTGTCTAGAATGTTGGGCGTGTGACTGCCTGTTACTGGTGTGACTTCGATACGGAGTTCAGGTAGAAGTCTGCCGTAGCCGTGAATCGCAGTCACGCCGTTGGCCTTAAAAAGCGTGCCTATCCCATCAGTCAGTTCAGCGATGATCCTGTCTTTACGTTCCATCATCTGTGGAATGTCCAGCTCTACGGTGTCAACAAAAATACCGTGCTTGGTAAATTCCTGGTGCAATTGTTCAACATGCAGCGAGCTGTCCAGCAGTGCTTTTGATGGAATGCAGCCCACATTTAGGCAGGTCCCGCCAGGTGCAGGCTCGCCCGCATTATTTATCCGTTGATCAACGCAGGCAGTGCGTAAACCGAGCTGAGCACAGCGTATTGCGCAAACATAGCCGGCGGGTCCGGCACCGATGACGACAACATCAAAAGTGGCTTCAGCCATCTTCAGTTCTAGTGATCTGGTTTGAGGATGGATTGGTTACGCTTACAGTACCGGTGCGGTCGAATCCGAACTGTCCGGCATATCGTGAGATGTGTAATCAGGCGGTGCCAGTGTGCCCGAAACCTCCATGGTGTCGATCACTTTTCTCAAAGGAATCAACGACTTCAAAATCAACTTTCACAAGCGGCAGGAATGCCATCTGGGCAATTCGATCCCCCGGTTCAATGCGGAAATCCAATGAACCACGATTCCAGCAAGACACTTTGACTTCACCCTGGTAATCGCTGTCGATCAATCCCACCAGGTTACCCAGAACGATGCCGTGTTTATGGCCCAGGCCGGAACGGGGCAGCAGTACAGCACAGATATTAGGGTCAGCGATGTGAACGGCCAGGCCTGTTGGTATCAGTTCGCAGCCATCGGGTTTAACGGTTAGGGTTTCTTCAAGACAGGCCCTGATATCCATAGCAGCCGAACCGTCTGTTGCGTAGGCAGGCAGGCCAAACGTCCGAGCAAGGCGAGGGTCAAGTACTTTCAGCTGGATCTTTTGCATGGAAACGTTTCGCAATTTCATCGATTAGATTTACTGCCAGTTTGACCTTAGTATCTTGGCCCAGGTCGAGTTCTGTATTCCGATCAACAAGAACAAGGGCATTCCGATCACTCCCGAATGGCTTGTCTTTGCCTTCTATAAGGTTTGCAACAATCAGGTCGACTTTTTTACGTTCGAGTTTACCGCGGGCGTTGTCGATGGTTCTTTCGGTTTCAGCTGCGAAACCAACAATGAATGGCGGTGACGGTCGAGCGGCCATTGAAGCGAGGATATCGGGGTTACGAACGAGTTTGATTGTCATCTCGGGCGCGTCTTTTTTCATTTTTTGGGGCATGCTATCCGCAGGGCGATAGTCTGCAACGGCGGCAGCACAGATCAGGATATCAGTTGAATCAATTTTTGATTCAACAGCGGCCAGCATTTCTTGTGCAGAAACAACACTTTCGACCTGTACACCCGCTGGTGGTGCCAATGCAGTTGGGCCGCTAATCAGTGTGACTGAAGCGCCTGCGATTCGAGCAGCAGTTGCCACTGCATAACCCATTTTTCCAGAGCTGTGATTGGTCAAGGCCCGTACTGGGTCTAGAGCTTCCCAGGTGGGGCCGGCGGTCACCATAACCTGAAGGCCATCAAGACTGCCGGGAGATCGACTCTGTGCGAGATGTTGAACGATTTCTTCTGGCTCCTGCATACGACCGGGGCCAACTTCACCGCAGGCCTGTGGGCCTGTTCCTGGATCAAGGACGGTGACGCCCCAGGTACGTAGGGTGTCCACATTCCGCTGAGTAGCGGTTTTTCTCCACATCACATGATTCATTGCGGGCGCAATGGTTATCGGTGCTTCCGATGCCAAGCACAAGGTGCTAAGGAGAGTGTCGGCAAGACCAGTTGCTAAACGCGCGATGAAGTCAGCGCTTGCCGGTGCGACAATAATCTGATCCGCCCACCGGGCCAATTCGATATGTCCCATCCCAGCTTCGGCGCTGGCATCCAGCAGGGAATCGTGTACTGGATTTCCGCTGGTCGCCTGGAGAGTCAGCGGCGTGATAAACGCCTTACCTGCGGGGGTGACAACGACGCGAACGTCGGCACCCTCATCTCGCAGCCTGCGGGTCAGTTCCACGCTTTTGTAGGCTGCGATCCCGCCGGTAATACCAACCACAATGTGCGTGCCAGCAATAGCGCTCATAAAGGGAAGTCTAACGGTTGTAGATCGAGCGGGAAACAAGGTATCTGCTGATAATGGCCCGTTGTGCCTTAAGGGCCTCATTTTTCGCGGGACTTTCAGAATATGTCGATTTCTGGTATAAATCCCCCCCCTTGAATACTGGAAAAGAGTAACAGGTCAATGGCTAGAGTTTGCCAGATAACAGGGAAGCGGACCGTGTCCGGCAACAATGTTTCCCACGCAAACAACCGAACGAAGCGTACTTTTAAGCCGAACATTCATGATCGGCGATTTTGGGTCGAAAGTGAAAAGCGCTGGGTACGGCTCCGAGTGTCTCACAAGGGACTGCGGATAATCGATAAGAAGGGCATTGAGTCAGTGCTGCAAGACCTTCGCGCTCGTGGTGAGCGAGTTCGATAACAGTATGCTAAGAGCATCAAGCTCAGGGAGAAACAGGCATGAGAGACAAGATTCGACTGACCTCATCAGCTGGCACTGGTCACTTCTATACGACGACAAAAAATAAGCGGACAACACCAGATAAGATGGAAATTAAGAAGTATGATCCGGTTGTGCGAAAACACGTGATCTATAAAGAAGGCAAGATTAAGTAAAATTGTTTATCGATACGTCCGAAAGCCCTCCTCGCGAGGGCTTTTTAAATTCAGCCCCAAACCGGGGATCAGTCGAGTAGCAGTCGGTATCCTTTGAGCTTTTCTGCAAATTGTGCGAGTGAGTCGATGCCCGATGATTCAGCATGTCGGCACCAGTTGTCCAGCTGCTGAATCAGTATCTCACTCGACTCTGAAGAGCGTTGCCAGATTTCCTGGAGCCGAAGTTTTGCATCGTACACGGTGCTGATTCGTGGCGACAAGGTCAGGGCATAAGTGAGCCTTTGCCGAGCGTGGGAGTTCAATTTGGCATTTTCACGTAGGATCAGTTTTGATGCTTTTTGGAACATCCTGAACTTGGACCGACTGATGTTCCGGATTGCACGGGCTTCATCTTGGCATACGGTAGTCACAACTTCCCGCGCGTAGTCAGCCATGATCTCGAATCGGTTGCCGATCAACGCACGAAGTGTTTCGATATCGCAGCAGATCGCATCTGATCGTGTAATCAGCACCGGTGGTTGCCTGGATGCATTTGCAAGGCTGAGGTGTTCAAGCATTCTGATGTAGACCCACCCAAGATCTATTTCCCAGAGTTTTGCCGAAAAGCGAGCGGATCCAGCAAAGGCATGATGATCAACATAATGCTGGGTGGAATCAGGATGCCTAGCGGTCCCGAAGCCGCAATACAGCCGCAGGAGAGTGAATTCTTATAGCCCTGTTTGATCATGGTGGGCAAGGCTAGGGCGGTCATCATAGTGACCGAGGCACCGATAATGCCTGTCATCGCGGCCAATACGGTGCCCATGATAACGACCGCAAGCGCCAGAGAGCCTGCGACCTTCTTGAGCAACACTTGCACGCAATAAAGAAGATCGTTGGCAACACCACTGCGCTCCATCATGACACCCATGAAGACAAATGCGGGGACCGCAACCAACACAAGGTTTTCTGCTGCTTGAAACCAGATGCGCGGCATAAAATTGAAGAATTCGATCAGGGAGAACATATCGAGGAAGTACCCGATAATGCCGAATGTAAATGCGAGTCCGCCGAGGATGAACGCGACTGGAAATCCGGAAAAAAGTAGGATGGCCAGTGTTAGAAACATGATGATCGGCAGAAAGTCCTGCACGGTGTAGAGCAGGTCTTCTTGCTGGTCCGGGGTCATCCCAAGAACACGTGCGTAGATAATCGCCGCAATCACCAGAAGTACGACAACCACTGTCACGCCCTTGCGGCGGGTTACAGCTCTTAGGATCGCTTCGATGTTTCAGGCATAAAAAACAAAGCGTAGTGTTTTGACCAAAAAACAGCCGGAGCCCAGAAGAAGGGCTCCGGCGTTTTCCAGTTTTACTTCACAAACGTTAAGAAATAAGCAGCTTAGTTCAGGTAAGTTGACTTAAGGGATTGTGCAGCGCCCCATTTCTTATAGTCTTTACGAAAGCTGAAATAGCTGTCGGCGACCTTCTTAAACAGAGGATCCTTGGCCGAATCTTCAGCAACGACGTCTCTCCAAGCTTGCTCAAACACGGCAATTTGGTCGTCCGTCCAGCGACGGGTGACTACGTCGTACTTCTCGCCCATTTCGACCATGGCATACGGGTTGACGTATTCGGTCTCAGTGTAGATGTGCATAAGGCTTTCACCGGCACCGATTTCAATTAATGCCTGGTTCTGGTCTGACAAGGCCTTCCATTTGTCCATGTTAATCAGCAAATGACTAACGGAGACTTGCTGGTGCCAGCCCGGGAAGTAGTTGTTTTTGGCGATCTGGTAAAAACCGTATTTGATGTCCATAGCGGGCATCGAGAACTCGGTCGCGTCGATCACACCTTTTTCAAGGGCAGGAAAGATGTCGCCACCCGCCAACAACTGGGTCGAAACACCGAGCTTTTGCATGACGCGGGCACCAAGACCAAAGAAACGCATCTTAAGACCTCTCAACTGCTCAAGGTCCGTGATCTCTTCCTTGAACCAGCCGGATGTTTCCGGACCGATTGCGAGACAATCGATTGCATGGATGCCATGTCCGGCATAGATTTCTCTTTCTAGCTCATTACCACCACCAAACTTCATCCAGGCCATGTATTCTCCGATCGCGGGACCAAAAGGCACCGCCGTGAAGAAAGACAGCGCGGGGTACTTACCGGTGTCGTAGCCGGCAGTGGTCCACGCCATTTCGATCGAGCCCTTGGACGTCGCATCAAAGCCTTCATTCGCCGGAATCAAGGCGCCGGGCTCGAAGAACTTCACTTTGAAGTCACCGCCTGACATGCGCCCAATGTTGTCAGCAAAACGCACGGCGTTTGTGCCCAGATGTGGCACTTGGCTGCCCCATGCACTATGCATTTTCCAACGAACTCGGTCCGCTTGCGCTGTGGTTGACAGCGCCGCTACCGTTACTGCTATGGCCGCAAAGGCCAGTCTTCTACCTACATTCATGAATGTTTCCTCCTTTTACAGTGAAATTTTCTGATGTGGGTGAATGGGTTGCTGAATATCGCGAACCACATGTCGTAGATCACCAGTTAACCGAACTATGAGCTGTAATAGTCTCGACTAGTGCGGGCGCTTTTATGAGTACCCGCAAAATCCTCCCTATGGCTGCTCAGTTACAGAGGCAGGAAGTCGCCTCCATCAAACCTACGCTAGCACTAATCTTCTGGTGAGGCAAGGCAATCTTTAGGAAAATCCCGGTTGAACCACTTCACAAAACAATCCAGACGGCGTTTTGCTCATGCCAGTTGTTCCTGCAGGCCCTGTGAGGGTCCTGCGCGGACATGACGACGACATCCCCCCCTCCGGGGGGCCCCAGTGTGCCCAAAATGGTGCGTAGTGCAGTCTGCGAGCTCTCCTCACTGAATCACAATGGCGTCACGATCGGCCGCTTGGATAAGGCTCTTTATCAGGTAACCTGGTACACGGAAATATTCGGGTCGTATTGATGCTTTGAGAACGTAGTCGTCTTCCCCCTCGATCGCCCCAAATTCATAGACCACAGTGTCATCATTGATGGTCTCAATGGCCAGTGTGAATTGTGGCGGTGTTAGCTCATAGACAGCCTTTAAGTCTCTTCCGAGTACGTCGACGATGCGTAAGACAGAAATTTTCTTTGCCAAAGTATCTGCACTTTCCTGTTGGATTGATTCGCCGGGGCCGAGTTCAGGAGAACTCCAAAGTTCTGGAGCAGGAGTAGCGCCGGCGTTCGTACTGGCGCCAGTATCGGGAGTGCGGTTTCTAACCAAGTTGACTACGCCCGGGACAACGATTGCATCAATATCTGGATAGGGTACTTGCACCACCCGTTCGTCCTGCCACTCTTCCGACTGCACAGGCAATTCGTATGTGGCTAATTTGACCTCGAAAACTGACGTGTCGTTGCTGCTTCGCGCATGCGCCATGCGGGCTCGGGGCGATGTTCCAAGGAAAATTTCTGCGATGAGCACTTCGTCCGAATACAGCGTAATTCGGCGTTCAAAACTATTTTCTTCCACTTTAAATCGTTGTAGCGCTGCGGGGGTTGTTCCGATCGGCAGTCCACGTTGCAGCTCTCGTAATCGTTCGAGAATATTTTCCACTTTCTCTTGATCAGCTGGAAAATCACCGTCAATCGGGATGATCCAGAATCCATGCGCCTTGCGAAAATTTATCTGATCGCCGTCGGCATCTTCGATGGTCAGTTGATCAATTTCAACATCCCCGCTCGTAATTAGGAGCGTCTGGGAGGATGGGGCAGACAGACCAGTGTGGATTTGGTTAAGGCCAAATGCAAGTCCGAGCTGCAGCACAAGCAACACAGCCAGCAATTGCCCCAATCTCGTCATGATCTAACGTTGCACCAAGAACTTTTGAAACCGAATTAAGCTCGAACGCTTGGCCCACCGTCGCCAAAACCAGATCCCAAGCAGGCCAGCGAGGGCGACTCCATAGTTGAGGTATTCCCACAAGGCCTGTTCACCCGAAACCATTGGCACGAGGGTCCGAGAGAATTGACTTCGGCCTCGGATGCTGAGAAGCCCCTGGTCCTCGAGTGACAGGTCAATTACATTTTGCATGAACTCGAGCTGTTTTGAGTAGAACGTACCCATCCCTTCGGAGACCAGCGTCACTGCGAGATCACTCGCGAATTCATTGGAACCGACCAAGACGATTCGAGCCGACGATGGCGAATGCTCGATCACACTGCCGACTACTGGGTTGTTAGTTTCGGTGTTGTTAGAACCGCTTTCGTCGCTCTCCGCCGTCTTTTGATCAATATTGCTGGAAGTTGCGACGAGCGGGGAGATTTTGTCTTTGAAGTAGGACTCAAACGACCCCTCTATAGCGACTGCAAGCGGTTGACTGCCCTTCTCTAGAGGGGCCGCAAAGCCGCTGTCCGGGAATTGGTTGTAGTCCGGGATCACCGAATCATCGGGTGAGATCCAGCTGTCGGGAGAACTTTTTAGCAGCACGATTGATTTGCGGGTGCTGTCCGGAATTTTGTCAATGGAAACCGGGGAAATCCAGTTAACGGTCAGTTGATCCATGCTGGAAGTAATGACGCTGTCCGGACTCAATTGGTCGCCCCGCAGGTCCGGGAAAAGAGGATAAGGCAAACGCTGGATCTCTCGCACGGGGGTCGTCCCGACATATCGCTCTACCGGGACTGGGAACTCGGTATTCACAGGGTCCATGACCAAACCAGAAATAACCTCTAGGCCATGATGCGCAAGCCACTCTTGGAGACCGGACTGATGCGCACGCACTTCAAGATTGGTTTCGACGTGGATGTTTCGTGCGGAGGTGGATAGGAAAACCGTGCCTCCCTGCATCAAGAATTGATCAATGGCGAAAATCTGTCTTTCGTCAAGTTGATACGGCGCAACGACCATAAGGAGATCTGCGTCTTCTGGTACCCGCCCACTCCTCAGATCAGTGTTGGTCACTCGGTTGTTTTTCATCAACGCACTGCCGAGGTATTGGTATCCGACAGAGGTCGGTCCGGCGGGAGGCTCAAACAGTGCGACGGTCTTGAGAAAACCGGGCGCCAATCGTTTTAGACTGGCAACGAGCGTACGTCGAATTGCTTCTTGCCCCAAGTCTTCTGGCATTGGCACCTGAATTGCTTCCCCTCCACGCTCCATCAGCATCGAAAACCAAAATTGTGATTCATTAGAGAGATCAGCACGCTGGGGGCGAAAGCCATAACGTTCACTGATTTGCTGGGCTAGGGCGCCCCCCTTTGCGTCTGGGTCAGAGATGTTTATGATGAATTTTCCGTCTGATTCGTTCTGTAGGTCGGTCAGTACCAATTCCAGGTCGTGGCGGAGCGTGGACAGTCCATCGGGAAGGTGTTCTGTCGGTGAAATGTATCCTCTGAATATCACTTTCCCAGTGAGCGAATCAAACGGACTCCCACCTGTGCGATAACTGGTCAATGCCTTTTTGATGCTGCTAGTAATGGAATATTCGGGGTTTTTGAGTGCCACCTCCAGATCGTCACTGCTGCCCGCTTTGAACTCGGTGAGTTCTTCGAAATTCAGCGTTTCAGTTTGATCCCCATACGATACGACGATGTGAAAGTAGGAATTCACGACTCCAGATTGGTGCCGACTCGCTACCTGGAACGGTATCGGTCTAATACCGTACTTGCTTGCAGCTTCTTCTTCTAGCGCTTGATTTTTGTGTGGATCAATAAATTCGACTCGCACCTTGCCGCGGCCAAGCTCGGCATATTCCTCCAACAGATCGTGAATTCTGGGAACCAGTGGGGCCAATAACGGATGAGTCTTGGCTGAGAAATATCCACGGATCAGTAGTGGTTCCTGCAGCTGACCTAAGTACCGTTCCGTGGCTTCCGAGAGCGAATACATTTGGTCCCTAGTGATGTCCACTCGGGCCCAGCTAATTGGCTGAAGCCAGAAATTGGCAGCAACAAGATTGGCCAGCATGAGGACGACTGCGATCCACCAGTTTGCGTGATGGCGAGACGCGGGATTTCCCGCCCAGCAGATCCGCTCTAGCGAAAACAGATTGAGTGAAAGGAAGATGCCAACAATAGAAGCATAGAAATAGAGATCTCGTAGGTCGAGAACACCTCGGGTCACCGAATCAAATCGAGTGCCTGTTCCAAGCAGCATCAGGAACCCACCGATGCGGTATCCAAACAAACCGGTAATCATTGGCGATCCGACCAAGTAAAAAACAGCGCAGACCGTTGTGGTCAAGATCCAGGCGACGATCGGGTTGTCTGTCTGGGCGCTCATGTAAACACCTATCGACAGGTAGGCGCCAGCCAGAAATAGTGCGGCTAGATAGCCACCAATGACCGGGCCCCAATCTAGTGGCCCTAGCAGCGAGATCGTGACGGGTAATGGAATCGTCAAAGCAAGCGCCACCGCCACGAGTAGTAGGCTGGCGAGGAACTTGCCAAGTACCAGATGCAGTCGGTTGACTGGACTGGTCAACAGATTCTCAATTGTTCCTGCTCGACGTTCTTCTGACCACGTTCGCATCGTTAGGGTTGCTGCCAGGAAGATGAGCAGCACTGGCAACCACTTGAACAATGGTCGCGCGTCGGCGATGTTTCTCGCGAAGAATGTTTCCATCCAGAAAAACAGAAAAAGCATCATCACCAGAAAAGCGCCAAGGAATAGCAATGCCGCCGGTGAGGCGAAAAACTCGGTAAATTCTTTGCGTGTGATTCGTGCGACTACCGACATCTTACGGTTCGTGCTCACGATTGGGTTCATTGACGGCAGAAAAAACACTTTCCAGGGTCCGTCGTTCGGGCTGCAGAAGATACAGTTTTAAGGCCGCCGCATGAATCGCTTCCGCGATGTCCGAAGCACAGTCACGGGACATGTCGATCACGTAGTGAACGCGGCCATCATTAGTAACCCGCTCCTCAATATGCTGGATCCCTTCGATACCATTCAACACGCTTTTCCCGTCGGCACTAACAATGACCAACAATCGTCGACTCTGTTCCAGGTCTTGGATCTTTGAATCAAGTTCAAGCCGTCCTGCACGCAGGATTAAGACTCGTTCACAGATCGCTTGCACTTCCTGCAGGATGTGAGTTGAAATTAGGATGGTCGATTGAGTGGCTAAATTTTTGATAAGTGAACGCATCTCGTAGATCTGAGTCGGATCGAGTCCATTTGTTGGCTCATCTAGGATTACGACTTGCGGCTCGTGGAGAATTGCCTGGGCTACGCCCAGTCGTTGACGGTACCCGCGGGACAACGTTCGGATCATTTCCGTTGCCTTGTCCTCTAGGCCCGTTCGTTGCAGTGCACGAACAATTGCTTGATCGCGGCCAGACGGAGCCAGACAATGCAGGCAGGCCTGATAATCGAGATAGTCAGTCACATGCATGTCCGGCCAGATCGGGCAGTTCTCAGGTAGGTAGCCAATGCATGATTGGGCCAGCCGGGTTTGCTCGCCAATGTCCAAACCATTTACAGTAATCTGTCCGGCAGTGGGTTCGAGAAAGCCAGTTAACATTTTCATGATCGTAGTCTTGCCAGATCCATTGTGGCCAAGCAATCCGACGATCTCGCCTTGAGCAATTTCGAAACTAATGTCATCTACGGCAATCGTACTACCATAACGACGGCCAAGGTTTTCGACTCGGATCATCCTGTGCTCGGCTTTATATGATTTTGGTGAAGTGGTTCGAAATGATTCATCGGCTCGATCATTGCCAGCCCCAAACCGGGGATCAGTCGAGTAGCAGTCGGTATCCTTTGAGCTTTTCTGCAAATTGTGCGAGTGAGTCGATGC
>MPLZ02212765.1_pt1 | contig 14850 bp, 13 predicted proteins | sample 1617311 | NCBI WGS metagenome assembly MPLZ02 (sample SAMN05944806, study PRJNA350692) | marine metagenome | biome: marine; feature: ODZ; material: water; isolation source: 160 m water sample filtered on 0.2 um supor filter | place: Pacific Ocean | collected 2012-04-08 | depth 160m m | reverse complement strand
TGGCCAACAAACGGCAAGTGTAATGTATTGATTTGACTCGTTATTATGCTCTTATCGGAAACCGCGTTTTTATCAAGTAACAAGAAAGACGGCACAGGTTTTCGGCTTGGAGTCATATTTGCTGGTAATAAGTATTTCAAATCAGCAACAACCTGAGAGTTGTCAAAGGTCACATTCCAGGCCTTGAACAGTTTCTCAAGGTTGGAACCACCTCCCAGCCCCGGTATGCGCATTTGTGGGTTTTGACTGCCAGAGTCGTCACGAGTTGCTAGCGGGTCAACAAACGCTAGCAGTCGGCCTCCTCGAAGTACGAATTGGTCCAGGGCATACTCAGTTTGCTCCGAAAGGTTCTTCGGATGAATGACCAGCAAAACATCAACATTTTTATCAATATCAGTCGTTGCAGGCTCAATTCGTTGCACATCGTAATCCTGACGCAACGATTGAATGAAAAACCAAGACGGCTGCTGTTGCCCTCTGTTCATCATTGCCATTGGATTGCTCATGTCGGGGCCACCCCAAACGTTCAGGCTGCTCATTACTCCAACTACTGTTTTCTTTGGTTTCAACACCTTTGTGATTCGACGTGAAATATCATATTCCAAGTTGCGTTCACGGCGTGGATCAAGTGATGCAATGGTCTCAACGCTGTCAAGATAGCTGATAGATATACCAAGGTAGAAGACACCCTGAATTGAAGAGATGCCATCTTTTACTGCTAAATCCTCCTCGTCAGTATCTGGAGAGGGATTGATTTTTTCCAAATCCAGATTGCTGCCTGCTTCTTCCTTGTATTGATCCAATAAATCCTCAACCCGCTGGGCGAAGCTGCTGAGAGTTACGGGTACTTCATTGTTGCCCTTAGTGCGGTAGAAGCGAATCTTTAATTTAGCTGAATCCGAATCGCCACCGCGATCCTCTTTAAGATTTGTCATGATTTTTCGAGTGCCCTCGGACAAAGTGAACACTTTACCTTCGGTGAAATCCACACGGAATTTCATCTGGGAAGACACAATGTTGAACAATACGATGCAGGCAAGTGCTACCGCCACTCCGCCGACACCGTATAGAAAAACGTCTATCTTATTTTCCTTTTTCATTGGTTATAGTATTAGATTATTTGTTTATGAACGAAGGTTTCTGATAATGACACTCGTGGCAAACAAGGGGAATCCAATGAGTGAAATGAAATAGATCAAATCCCTCGAATCGATCACTCCTTGTTGTAGGCGTTCGAAATGAGGCATAACACTGAAAGCTGCGACGCCCTCAACCATCCAATTCGGTGCCATCGTTGCCAGTGGGTCGGTTACCGGAGGCCAGCCGCATAGCACAAGGAACAGGCAGATCACCACCGATAGAATGAAGCTAATCACTTGGTTGCGTGTCAGGGCCGATGTCATGCTTGTGATAGCCAGATAACCACCCGCCATCAATGCGCTACCGATATAGCCGGTAAAAATAGCCCCGTTATCCGGTGATCCAAGATTGTTTACCGTCCACCAAATTGGGAAGGTTAACGATAGCGCCAAGATTAGGAATCCCCATGAGGCAATAAACTTACCTGTAATCGTTTGCCATGGACTAATAGGCATAGTCAAAATCAATTCCAGAGTGCCCAAGCGCCGTTCTTCCGACCAGAGACGCATCCCAACAGCCGGTACCAAAAACAGGTACAACCATGGATGCCACATGAAGAACGGTTGCAAGTTTGCCTGGCCTCGTTCAAAGAACTGGCCAATCATGAAGGTGAAAGCCCCGGTCATTAAAAGGAAAATAACTAGAAATACGTAGGCTACTGGAGAGTTGAAATAACCGGCAAGTTCCCGTTTTGTAATGGTCCAAATGCTTTTCATTGATAAGTAAATTATTGGGATTAGGTGTCGGAGAGGGTGATGTTGCGGAAAACGTCGTCCAGTCGGCCCTCTTCCTTCTTGATTTCGTTGACCTTCCAGTTGTTTTGCGAAGCAACGTCAAAGATTGCCTGGCCAAGCTCCCCATCACTGCTGGCGTTCTTGGGGAATACCCGGGCGACGACGGTTGGCGGCTTGTCGTTCACGATTGTTACCTTGGACGACTGGATGACAGAGTTAAGCTTGTCGCGCACCGCAGCGGCCTCGGTGCCGCTAATGGAGACAATGTACGAGTTGGCCAACTCGGACTTGGCCTTGAGTTCTTCCGGTGTGCCGTTGGCAACAACTTTGCCTTGGTCGATGATTATTGCCCGCGTGCAGGCAGCCTCGACTTCCTCGAGAATGTGGGTCGAAAAAATGATTGCCTTGGACTGGCCCATGCGGCGGATAAGCGAACGCACCTCGTGCTTTTGGTTGGGGTCGAGCCCGTCGGTCGGTTCGTCCATGACGAGGATGTCCGGGTCGTGAATGATCGCCTGCGCGAAACCGGTACGATGCCGGTATCCTTTCGAAAGGGTGTCGACGCTCTGGTGGCGAACCGACTTGAGAAAGCACATGTCGACGACGCGATCGATCGCCTTGCCTTTGTCCGCTCCGCCGATGCCGCGCACCTCGGCGCAAAAGCCAAGGAAGCCTTCGACGGTCATGTCGGTGTAAAGCGGCGCACTCTCCGGCAGATAGCCGATCAGCCGCTTGGCCTCGATCGGTTTTTCCATCACGTCATTACCGCCGACTTTCACCGCACCCGCTGTCGGGGGGAGGAAACCGGTGATCATTCTCATGGTGGTGGATTTGCCGGCGCCATTGGGCCCGAGGAAGCCCAGAATCTCTCCGCGTTCCACGGAGAAAGAGACATCGTCCACGGCCACTTTTGGGCCGAATGCCTTGCTCAGGTTCTCAACTTGTATCATCTCTTTATTTGTATGGTATGGGGAACGTCCGCCTCGGGCTGCGAATCGGACAGCACATGGCTTGGATTTCCCGCGAAAATCCCTGTTTCCCCAAAAAGGGGGTGGAAGTCTACCCTACCTGTCAAGGGGTTTCGCCCTGTTTGACGCGAGAAATTCGTTATCGGTCAATTTTTCCGGTTCACGTCATAAGGGCGCTACTTCCCGATCAATCGGTCGTGCTCTAGGACGACGAATCGATCTGTCATGCAGGCGAGGTGATCGCAGATGGCACGCTGCAACCCGTGGCTGGAGATCAGCGACTGAACGTGGCCGCCCATCGCCTCCGGGTGTTGCTCGTAGTGGCGAAACAGTTGACAGAGCAACGTGGTCGCCCGGATGTGCGGCTCGTGTACAATGTCGTTATAATAGAGATTCTCGTACAGATAGGCGCGTAGTTTCAGGTTGGCCTCGCGCCGCGCAGGGCTGTAGGCGACGAGTGGCTTGGCCTGCATGCGAACCTCGTCGGCCGATGCCGCATCGGTAGCTGCGATGTTGGCCTCGGTTGTCTGGACGACGTCGTGCACCTGGTCGTCGATTAGGCAGCGAATGATGAAGTAGTGCCGACACTCGTCTGCCAGGTCGCCGTGCTGCGAGCGCATGCGTTCGGAGGCGTCCCGCCAAAAGGCGATGTCGCGCTCCAGTTGTCCCTCGGTGAGCAGGTCGCAGTCGAGTCCGTCGTCGAGGTCGTGGCTGTAGTAGGTGATCTCGTCGGCGAGATTGGCCACCTGCGCCTCGAGAGAAGCGTTGTGAAATTCAGCCTGCGCTTGGCCAAGCGGCGGCTCGGGCGCTGTGTCGTGCTTGGCCAGGCCCTCCATTGTCTCCCACGTGAGATTCAACCCAGGGAAGGCGGGGTACTTCTGCTCGATCAGCTCGACGACGCGGCGGCTTTGTTTGTTGTGCTCGAAGCCGCCGTGGTCACGCATCAGGTCGTCTAGCGCCTCTTCGCCGGAGTGGCCGAACGGGGGATGGCCAAGGTCGTGGCCAAGCGCGATGGCCTCGGTGAGGTCCTCGTTGAGTCGCAATGCGCGGGCAATGTTTCGAGCAATGGCGGCGACCTCCATTGTGTGCGTCAGCCGTGTGCGCAAGTGGTCGCCGCTGCCGCTCAGGAAAACCTGAGTCTTGCAGTCGAGCCGGCGAAAGGCCCGGGAATGAATGATCCGATCGCGGTCGCGTTGGTATTGTGTGCGCCATTCCGGCGGTGGCTCATGGATGTTCCGGCCCCGTGAATCCGCGCTTAATTGAGCATAATGGGCCAGTGTATCGCGTTCGCGGGCCTCGAGTTCTTCGCAGTTGCAGGGCATCCGCTTAATGGGCCACTGCGGCCGCGGCTTTCACTTGGATGGAACTGAGCACCTCGCTGGCCGGGGCACCGCGCAATTCGTATGTCCGCAGGATGACTTTCTCGATGAGGTTGTTCGGACAGGAGGCGCCGGCGGTGATGCCGACAGTCAGTTCGCCATCGGGCGGCAGCCAGTTTTCGGCGAGCTTCATCTCGTGCGTGTGTTGCAGAAAATGGCGGAGACGTTCCGCCGACTCCATCTCGCTGGCGTCCTTGATGAAATAGGTCGGCAGTTTTCCCTCACCCATCTCGGCGAGGTGCGACGTGTTGGAGGAATTGTAACCGCCGACGACCAGCAGCAGATCCAACGGCCGGCTGAGCAGGTCGCGCAGGGCGTCCTGCCGGTCCTGTGTCGCGCCGCAGATCGTGTCGAAGAAGCGAAAGTGATCACCGAGCGCATCCTCACCGTGCTTTTCGGCCATGGCCGACCGCAGGCGCCGCTGCACCTCCTCAGTTTCGCCGCGCAGCATCGTGGTCTGGTTGGCCAGGCCGATGGCGTCGAGGTGCCGGTCCGGGTCGAAACCGTCCGACATGGCTCCCTCAAACTTTTGGAGAAACTCCGCCCGGTCGCCGCCCTGGGTGATGTAGCGGCAGACGGTGTTCGTCTCGTCGAGGTCAAACACGACGAGATAGTGGCCGTTCCCGAACGCCTTGGCCTGCGAGCTGGTGGCCTTGGTTTCCTCGTGCCATGCCTTGCCGTGGATGATGCTGGTAACCTGATCGTGCGCGTTTTGGCGGACGCGCTTCCAGACACTCATCACGTCACCGCAGGTCGCGTCGATGACCCTGCAGCCCCGCTCGTTGAGCAGTTCGGTGATCCCGACCTCCGTGCCGAACGCCGGGATCACCACCGGGTCGCCCTCGCCAAGGTCGTCGATGTCGGCGGCCTTGCGGCTGCCGGATAGGAAGGTGACCCCCATGTCGCGAATCTGCTCGTTGACGTGTGGGTTGTGGATGATCTCCCCGAGAATGTAGACTGGCTGTTCCTTGGGGAAATGCCGCCGTGCCGCGTAGGCCAGATCGATCGCCCGCTCGACCCCGTAGCAAAAACCGAATTCCTTGGCCAGACGGATGCCGGTGCTGCCGTGGACAAATGAGCAGTTGTTGGCGCGGATGTGCTCGACCAGCGCGCTGCGGTAATGCGTCACAACCTCGGCCTTGACCTTCTCCATGATGTCCGGCCGGCGGACGTTGATTCGCTTTGGATTTTCCGCGCTCGGCATCGCGCGGAGTGTCGCACCGGCCGGTTGCCGTTGGCAACGGAATTAACCGGCCAGCCAGGCGAGGATGGCCTTCTGCGTGTGCAGCCGGTTTTCGGCCTGGGTGAAAATCGTGTCGGCGTGCGCCTCGAATGTTTCCGCGTCGATCTCCTTGCCACGGTAGGCGGGGAGACAGTGCATCACGAGCGCGTCCGGGTTGGCCAGGCGCATCAGTTCGCCGTTGATCTGGTAGTCGGCCAGCTTGGCCAAGCGCTCCTCCGACTCGGCTTCCATGCCCATCGACACCCAGACATCAGTGTACACCATGTCGGCTCCCTCGACGGCGGCTCGCACATCCTCCGTGCAGGCAATGTTGCCGCCGGCCTTGGCTAAGGTCTCCGCGCTTGGCTGGAATTCCGACGGCGCGGCGATACGCAGTTCAAAGTCCAGCGCCGCCGCCGCGTGTACCCACGAGACCGGGACATTGCACGCACCGTCGCCGACGAACGTAACGACCCTGCCCTGGATTGGGCCGCGCCATTCCTGAAAGGTGAAAATGTCGGTCAGGATTTGGCATGGATGCTCGTCGTCGGTCAGCGCGTTGATGGTCGGGATGTTCGAGTAGTCCGCAAACTCCTCGACGTCAGACTGCGCGTAGGTACGGATAACCGCCCCGTGCACCATCCGGCCCAGCACGCGAGCGGTGTCCTTGATCAGTTCACCGCGGCCAAGCTGTATGTCGTTCGCGTTGAGGAACATCACCGCGCCACCGAGTTCGCGGATGCCGACCTCGAACGACACCCGCGTGCGAGTGGAGGACTTGGTGAAAATCATCGTCCACGTCTGCCCGTCAAGCGGCTTGGTTTCACCGTCGCCACGCTTGGCCTTGATGGCTTCCGCCGAGGTGAGGATTTCCTCCATCGCACCCCTCGGCATGCCCTCGAGTTTCAACAGATGTTTCATTCAATTACCTTCTGTACAGTTTGTTCAAACAGATCGAGACCGGCTTGGGCCTCTTCACGGGTCAAATTGAGCGGCGGCAAAAAACGGACGACCGACGAGCCGGCCGGAATCGTGAGCAGTCCTGCCTCGTGCAGAGCCGACACCCATTGCACCGCCGCCGGTTTGCTGTCGTCAAATGAGCCAAACCCGTCGCCCATTTCGATGCCGATCATCAGGCCAAGCCCTCGCACCTCGCGGATGGCCGCCGGATATTTCTCCTGCAGCCTGCCCAGTTGATCGAGGAAGAATTGGCCAAGCGCCCGGGCGTTGGCGGCCAGGTCGTCGCGGTCGATCACCTCCAGAATCTTGTTCGCCACCGCGCAGGCTAGTGGGTTGCCACCGAAGGTCGAGCCGTGCGTGCCGGGGCCAAGCACGTTGGCGTGTTGCTCCGAGATCCACACCGCGCCCATCGGGAAACCGCCGCCGAGCGCCTTGGCCATGCCGACGGCATCCGGCGAAAAGTCACCAAGTTGCTCGCCGAGGATTGACTGAAAACTTTGAAACGAGCCGGTGCGAAAATGCCCGCACTGCACGCCGTCCCACAGCAGCAGCAGGTTGTGCTCGTCGCAAAGCCGACGCAGGCCAAGCAGGTATTCCGCCGACACCGGCCTGACACCGCCCTCGCCCAGGATGCCCTCAATCATCACCGCCACCGTGGCCGGAGAGATGGCCGAGCGCACGGCATCGATGTCATTGTATGGCACATGCGTGAAGCCGTGGAGCAGGGGAGCGAAGCCCTCTTTCGCCTTCGCCTGGCCCGTTGCCGAGATGCCAGCCATTGTCCGGCCATGAAACGATTCTTCCGCCGTGATGATCTCGAACCGGCCCTCCGCTTGGTCAAGCCGCCGCGCAAGCTTGATCATCACCTCCGACGCCTCGCCACCGCTGTTGCCGAAAAACACACGACCCGGGCCGATGCGCTTGGCTAGATTTTCCGCAAGCCGCGCCTGGCCCTCGAAGTGGTAAAAATTGGTGCAGTGCATCAGCTTGGCCGACTGCCCGGCGAGCACTTGGCTGATCTCGGGATGCGCGTGGCCAAGGCAGTTCACCGCGATGCCACCGCCGAGGTCGAGGTACCGCTTGCCGTCGGTGTCCCACGCGTACACGCCCTCGCCGCGATCGAGCGTGATCGGGAACCGCCCGTAGGTAGGGGCGACGTATTGCTTGAAGCGATCCTGAATTTTCCGGCTCATTTCTCAACAATCTCCGTGCCGACTCCGGCGTCGGTGAAAATTTCTAGCAGCAGTGAGTGGCTCATTCCGCCGTCGATAAAGAACACCTTCTCAACCCCCGCCGCGACGGCGCTCACGGCGCTGTCCACCTTGGGAATCATCCCTCTCGAGATTACGCCGTTCGACTTTAGCGCCGCCACCTCCGCCAATGGCAGGTGCGAAATTACGCTCGCCGAATCGTCCGGGTTTTGCAGCAATCCCGGCACGTCGCTCATGTATACCAAGCGCTTGGGCTTGATTGCTACGGCCGTCTGGCCCGCCGCCACGTCGGCGTTGCAGTTGTATACTTGTCCATCCTCGCCGGTTGCCGTCGGGCTGATCACCGGCGTGATGTCCTGTGCGATGCAGTCGAGCAGCGGCTCCGTGTTCACTTCAGTCACCTCGCCGACTCGGCCGATGTCGAGTGGCTCGTCCGCTTGGCCAAGCGGACGAAACGATCTGCACCGAAAAATATCCGTGCCGGAGAACCCACGCGCCTTGCCGCCAAGCTCGTTGATCATCGAGACGATGCCGGGATTGACCTCCCGCGACAAAACCTGCTCAACGACTCCGACCGACTCCGGCGTTGTTACGCGGTGCCCCTGCTCGAACCGGGTCTTGAAGCCGGCCTGATCAAGCGCTTGGGTGATCGCCTTGCCGCCGCCATGCACGACCACCGGATTGATGCCGACTGCCTCTAGAAAAACGATGTCCCGCGCCACGCCGCCGCGCATCCCCGGATCGGTCGAGTCCATAAAACTCCCGCCGTACTTGATGACAAATGTCTCCCCCCGAAACCGCTGCACATATGGCAACGCCTCAAGCAAAGTTTCCGCCTTGGCGATTATATTATCCATGTCTATCCCCCGAGCGATGCAAGGTCGCTGATGTCGCCTTTGTTGAACTCGACGTATTCCTCAGTCAGGTCAGCGGCGTACAGGACGGCTTCGCCTTTGCCGAGATTCAGGTTGATGTGCAGATCGAACTCCCTCGACTCGACCGCTTTGCAGAGTGTCCCGAACGCGGTGCGAGTGGGGCGGCCCTTTTTGAGGGAGTAGATTTTTTTGCGTGAGTCGCTCGCGCTGTAGGCGATGTCCACTTTTTCCTCGACGACCTGGGCGGGGGAGTAGCCCAGCGCGTCGATGATTCGGCCCCAGTTCGGGTCGCCGCCGCTCCAACTTGTCTTGACGAGTGCGCTATTGCCGATCGCCCGAGCCGCCGCGTCCGCATCGGCAAACGAATTGGCCCCGGTGATTCGGACAGTGACGACGCGGCTGATGCCTTCACCGTCGCGGACGATCATTTTCGCCAGTTCAAGGCAGACGTGGTTTAGTGCCGTCTGAAAGGTTTTCAGGTCGGCTGCGCTCAACTTGCCGTTGCCGGCCAAGCCGTTGGCCAACAGCAGCACGGTGTCGTTTGTGCTCATGTCGCCATCGACGGTGATGCGGTTGAAACTTTGCGCGACGGCCTCGCGGAGACACTTTTTCAAGTTGGCCGCATTGACGTTTGCGTCGGTGGTGAGGTAGGCGAGCATCGTGGCGTGCAGGCCCTGCGTCGCTGAGGCGGGTCGCGTGCCGGTTGGACTCATGCCGGGCTGGATCATTCCCGCGCCCTTGGCGATGCCACCGAGTCGCACTGTTTTGCTCCCAAGCTGAAACAAGACAGCGATTTGCTTGGACTGCGTGTCGCTGGTCAGGATGGCCTCGGCGGTCTGCGCGGCGGCGGCCTGGGTGGGCTTCAGTTGCTCGGCCACGGCGGCGATGCCATTGCGGAGGTTTGGCATCGGCAACGGGACGCCGATCCGGCCGGTCGAGCCGACGAGCACGTCGGTGGTTTTCAGGCCAAGCGCCTGGCTGGTGAGCGCGGCCATCTCGCGAGCGTCGGCCAGGCCCTGCGGGCCGGTGCAGGCGTTGGCGTTGCCGGAGTTGACGACGACGGCTTGGGCGCTGTTATTTCGCAGATGCTCGACGCAGAGCTTCACAGGCGCGGCGCAAATCTGATTCGTTGTGAACATCCCGGCGGCCTTGGCCGCCACGTCGGAGACGATAAGCGCGAGGTCGCGTTTTTGCCCCTTGTCGCTGCCTTTACCGGTGCCGAGTGTCTTGACATCACAGAATAGAGCAGCCGCCCGGAAGCCAAGCGGCGCGGTGATAGATCCCCTGATTTTTTTGAACTTGGCCATGGCTCAGATCAGCAGGCCGGCGGTTTCGTCGAAGCCAAACCGGATGTTGAACGATTGCAACGCCTGGCCGCTGGCACCCTTCACCAGGTTGTCCTCGGCGCTGAAGACGCGCAGCCGCTGGGTGCGTGGATCGGCGGCCCAGCCGATTTCGATCGTGTTCGTGCCGGTCACATTCTTGGTGTCGGGTAACCTGTCGCTGCCGGTGAGCCGCACGAACGGTTCGTTAGCGTAGCGCTTGGCCATGCAGCCGGCGATGGCGTCCGTCCATTGACCAAAGTCCTCCGCTTGGCCAGGCGCCGGGGCGAGATAAATCGTGGTCAGGATGCCGCGGTTCACCGGAACCAAGTGCGGCGTGAACTGGACGGTGACCGGCGAGCCGTTGGCCAGGCTCAATTCCTGCTCGATCTCCGACAAGTGTCGGTGCTTCGGCACGCCGTATGGCCGGAGACTCTCGTTGCACTCGACGTACAACAGTGGCACGTCGGCCTTCCGTCCGGCGCCGCTCACGCCGCTCAGCGAGTTGGCGATGATTTGCTCTGGATCAATCAAACCGGCCTCGAGCAGTGGGATGGCTGGCAGCAAAATACTTGTCGGGTAACAGCCGGGTGAGGCGATGAGCGTCGCGTCGGCAATGGCGTCGCGTCGGATTTCGGGCAGGCCGTAAACAGCCTTGGTCAGCCACTCCGGCGCAGGGTGTACGCTGCTGTAAAACTCTTTGTAAATGTCGGCGTTGTTGAGTCGGAAGTCGGCGCTGAGGTCGATCACCGTCACGCCGCGCTCGGCCAGCGGCACAGCAAACTCGGCGGCGACGCCGTGGGGCAGGGCGAGAAAAACAGCTTCGGCTTCAACGGCCAAAAGGTCAATCGACGGCTTGGAGAAGGACAAGTCTCTTGCACCGGTGTATCCGGCGAAGCGAGGGAAAACAGATGTCAGCGGCTGGCCGGCGTATTGCCGCGATGTCAGCATCGACAGGTTGACGTGCGGATGTCCGAGCAGCAGGCGCACCAGTTCCTCGCCGGAGTAACCGGAGGCGCCCACGATTGCGGTATTGATTTTTCTGTCTGACATATTGCCTGTTTTTGCGGCCAACGCTTGGCCAAGGTTGCTTGAAATGACGGTATCTGAAAACAGAAAGCCCCGCCAGCGTTTGAACCAGCGGGGCTCGAAAAGGGTTACAATTTAGCGTTTGCTGTATTGGAAACGTTTCCGTGCGCCGGGCTGGCCGGGCTTTTTTCGCTCCTTCTTTCGCGGATCGCGGGAGAGGTGGCCGGCGTCCTTGAGCGGTTGGCGCAGTTCGCCGTTATATTTCTCGAGTGCGCGGGCGATGCCCAGCCGCACCGCACCAGCCTGGCCGGCGATGCCGCCCCCTGCGACTTTCACGCGGACGTCAGCCTTCTCGTTCATTTCAACGGTCTCAAGCGGCTCGACAGCGAGTGAGCGCTGGTTTTCGACAGTGAAGTAGTTCTCCACGTCACGCCCGTTGACGGTGACCTTGCCGGAGCCGCTGGCTGACAGGCGCACACGGGCAACCGCAGTCTTGCGGCGGCCTGTTCCCAAAAATTCCTCGGTTTTTGCCATGTAAAAAATCCGTGTCAGGCCAGTTCCATCTCGGCCGGGGCTTGCGCCTTGTGCGGGTGATCCGGCCCGGCGTACACCTTGAGCTTCTTGAAAATCTGCCGACCGAGCCGGTTGCGGGGGATCATTCCCTTGATGGCCCGCTCGACAAGCCGCTCCGGATGCTTGGCCCGGACGTCCGCCGGGGTGAAATGCTTCTGGCCGCCGCGCCATCCTGAGAAGGAGGTCATCACTTTGCCGGTTTCCTTGTTGCCAGTCAGCACGACCTTCTTCGCGTTGATCACCACGACGAAGTCACCCGTGTCGAGGTGCGGCGTGAAGGTTGGCTTGTTTTTGCCACGCAACAGGTCGGCCGCAGTCGTGGCCACCTTGCCCAGCACGGCGCCGTCGGCGTCGATCACGTGCCACTTGCGCGGCTGCTCGTCAACAGTACGGTTCAGCTTGTCTATCTTTGGTAAATAGGTCTTCATCCAGAACCCCCCGGAAGCAAAGGGGCGGGAACAGTACCAAAACGCAAAAGCGAGTCAACATGTTGTTTAAAGAAAAAAACGCCTTTTTGGGCTGTTTCCGACAAAAAAACTGTATCCCCGTATTGACTCATAAGTACTCACGCCTATTTTTCGCGCTGTTTCTGTTTTTATGAGATTTGAGCCGTTAAAAACCGGACGCCGATTTTTTCTGTTGGTGCTATCTGCCTTGGTGACAGTGCCTTACCGGGCTATGGCCAAGCGCTTGAGCAAGGGGCCGCTGGTGTACCTCACTTGGCGGATCAATCCCACCACCACGCTTGTGGTTAATTGGATGGACGGCGACGCACGCAGTGCCGATTACGTGATGTACCGTCGCTTTGCCGCTCAGCCTGGGACTCGGTGGACGCTTGCCCGGGGTTTCAAGCATATGCTCGCTGATCAGAAAAAACGGATAGTTCATCACGTTGAACTCCGGGGGCTACAACCAGATACCGAGTATATTTTCACGATCCGTTCCCAGACCACGACTCGCGGTGGGCAATACTTCAAGTTCCGCACCCTGCCACGCACTCTCCCGCCCAATTTCCGTTTTGTGAGCGGTGGAGACATGATGCACAAACGTAAATACCTTGATGTCATGAATCAGCGCGCAGCCCAGTTGAACCCGTGGTTTGCGTTGCTGGGTGGCGACTTGGCCTATGCCAACGCCAGTTCGAAGGAAGTAACCAGGTGGGATGACTGGCTTGAGTCGTGGATGCTGAACAGTGTGCGTAAATCTGATCGCTGCCTGATTCCGATGGTCGTGGCGATTGGAAATCACGAGGTTGCCGGGGGCACAGGAAAGAAGCCGAAGGACGCGAAGTATTTTTACAGCCTGTTTCCGTTGCCGGCCAAGCGCGCCTTCTATTCGATGGACTTTGGCAACTACTTGAGCCTGATCGTGCTGGACTCCGACCACACCGAGCGGATTGAGGGGGAACAGGCTGCCTGGTTGAACCAGGTCTTGATCAAGCGCGCTGGAAAGTTCCCCTTTATTTTCGCTTGCTATCACAAGGCAGCCTACGGAACGGCCAAGCCGCCCAGCGGGACTAACGATTCATCCAAGGATCCTTTGGCGCAGCGGATAATCAAAAACTGGTGTCCGTTGTTTGAGCGGTTTCGCGTGACGGCGGTTTTTGAGCACGACCACCATACCTACAAACGCACCCACCGGCTACTGGCCAACAAGGTCGACAAGAAAAACGGCATCCTTTACCTCGGCGACGGTTGCTGGGGTGTTGATACCCGTACGGTGCCCAAGCCGGGCGAGTTGTGGTACCTGGCCAAGGCTGTGAGCAAGCGACACCTGATTTCGGTCACCCTGAACGTGGGCAAGCCTTCATTCACGGCCTACGATGCTGATGGAAAAGTGATTGATCAATACCCGTAATGAGGTAAGCTTCGTGACGACTTATAGCATAACCTATTATGCCCATTTATACGTATGAAAGCATCCCTCAGAAAAAGGGACAAAAAGTTCGCCGCTTTGAGGTCGAGCAGCGTATGAGTGACGATCCGCTGAAAAAGGATCCCAAGACCGGTCTGCCGGTGAAGCGCATCATCACCGGTGGCTCCGGCACCATTTTTGGCGGGCTTAGTGTGATGGCGATGAATCGGAAGAAGGGCAAATAAACCCCCAGCCATGAAAATAAATCCGTTTGTGCTGGTTGCGTTGGCATTCTTGGCGGGTGTCTGGTTCGGCAGCAAGGCCAACGCCGGAACACTTTTTGCGCGCGGAGCCAAGTGGAGTTACTACAAGGGCAACGATCATCCCTCTGGCGGTGACCTGGAGTGGACTGAGCCGGACTTCGACGACAGCGATTGGCCAAGCGGTGCCTCGCCAATCCGTTACGGAGACGGCAATGGCGGTACGGTGCTAGGCGACATGCAAAACACATACTCCACGATATTTTTTCGTCGCACCTTCACCTTGGCAAATGCCAATCAGGTTTCCGCCCTCGACCTGCTGGTGGATTATGATGACGGGTTCGTTGTCTGGATCAATGGTGAGCAGGTGCTCAATGTCGGGGGGGCGGCTGATCTGTCGCACGATTCTTTTGCGAGCATCAGTCATGAGTCCGGCAATTTCGAGACGTTCGCCCTGGACAATCCTGCTCAGTTTCTCGTCGATGGCAAAAACCAGATCGCCATCATGGGATTCAACACCAACCTGACCAGCAGCGACTTCATGATGAACGCTGAGCTTCGGAGTTTTCAGCCGGACGAGTCGCCGCCGAAAGTGGCGTCGATCGATCCTGCACCGGGCAATGTCAGCCTGCTGCGCGAGGTCACGGTCCGTTTCGACGAGGAGGTCACGGGGGTGGACGCCGATGATCTCTGGCTCAACGGCGACCCGGCGGTGCAACTGCGCGGCAGGAGTGCCCTGTGGACATTTACATTCGCGCCGGGCGACTTTGGCGGGGCGACTCTGTCGTGGAATCCGGACCACGGCATCGCCGACACAGCGCGTCCGCCCAACCTGATGGACGCCGCCTCGGCGGCGGCCACGCACCAATACCGCATCGTTGATGACATGCCGCCTGCGCTGACAACCATCCTGCCGCCGCCGGGCAGCACAGTGCGCGGGCTCAACCGCGTGCGCCTGTTTTTCAGCGAACCGATTCGTGGGCTTGAGGCGACCGATCTGCTGGTGAACGGCAAGGCGCCGTCGTCGATCGCCGGCGTGGCGAGCGGTCCGTGGCAGATTGAGTTCGAGTCGGCTGGGAGCGGCATCGTGACGATCGCCTGGGTGGTGGACCACGGCGTGACCGACTTGGCGGCAGAGCCGAACAGGCTCGCCGCGGAAGGTTGGCATTACAACGTGGACGCCAACCACGACTTTGGCCAAGTGGTGATCAACGAAATCCTCGCGGCCAACCGCGACGGCCTGAAGGACGAGGAGGGCGAGGCTGGGGACTGGATCGAACTGCGCAACACCGGTGATGCCACGGTTGACCTCGCCGGTTGGTC
>MPLZ02153076.1_pt1 | contig 14896 bp, 6 predicted proteins | sample 1617311 | NCBI WGS metagenome assembly MPLZ02 (sample SAMN05944806, study PRJNA350692) | marine metagenome | biome: marine; feature: ODZ; material: water; isolation source: 160 m water sample filtered on 0.2 um supor filter | place: Pacific Ocean | collected 2012-04-08 | depth 160m m | reverse complement strand
TTAGGTTGTCACGAGTTCCTGGTTTACCAGAGTGGTCTCCAAGGGGAGGCCACCAGAGCGAGTCATTACGCGGATCGACCCGTCCCTGTGGGGTCCCATCGAAGAGTGGAAGCAGTGCCTGACGGAGGAGGAGGAGAGGCTCTTCCCCTACGGCAGGAAGCACTTCGACAACATCGTCTCCGCCTTCCACAGGCAGTCGGGCGTCGAATGGCGCAGGAACGGGCTCTACCCATACCGCCGCTGGTCGATCAACACGATGATTCGGCTGGGGGCGGACACCAACACCATCAGGTCGGTCTCCATGCACCAGTCCAACGACTCCATCCTGGCCTACGTGTCAGAGCTGTCAGAGCGAAGGTCGAGGAAGGAGGGGGTGGGGCTCCTGCAGGGCAGGCTGAGGTCGATCTACCGAGGCGATGACGCGCACGACGACTCGCTGGGCACCCTCAGCGAATTGCAGGTCGACCTGTGCGCGCTGATGGGGTCCATCGGCGACGGCAACTCCTCTGCCTACGACGATGCGGACGGGCTCGTCCGCTTCGACTTCGAGCGCATGTCCCGCGTGAAGAGGCGGGGCGGCAGGCTCAGGCAGATTAGCGTGGAAGTGGCGGACCGTGCAGGATTCGAACCCACGTCTCCGGCTCCGAAGGCCGGAAGGATATCCAGACTACCCTAACGGTCCACGCTTACCATCAGCCCGGCCGACCCATCTTCAATCCGCCGGATGGCAGACCACCACCAGTCTCGATAGGCTCCTGTGGACTCTGATGGGGGAGTTGAGCACGACCTGCCACCCGGTCTCCCGAATCAGATTCCTGATCTCATCCCAAGTCCTGCCCATCACGACCTGATGATTCGAGACGGGGCCCCCGAGGGCTTCGGGACTAGTGGGGAGCATTGTGCATACCGAACCCTCGGGACTCATCATGCGTGCCGAGGCGAGCGCGCCCAAGAGCAACTCCAAACCATCGTCAGAGGCCCATGCATTCCTGCCGTATGGAGGATCGAATACGAAGGAGCATCCCGGCCTCTCCCCCCACAACTCATGAATGCGGTCTGCTGCGCATTGTTCCACAGAGTGATTCTTCTGGCCCCCGATCCACTTGAGGTTGGTCCTCGTGCCCTCGACCATCTCCTCATCCAGATCGCTCGCCAAGACCTCCAAATCGAGCAGTGAAGCCTCGATCGCGATGCCGCCGGTACCGCAGAACGGGTCTACCACCACTGTCGGCGAATGACCCCTCCTATGGGATAGGGAGACCATGAGACGGGCGAGACGGGGGTCGAGGGTTACTGGTTTGAAGAACGGGCGCTCGGTGGGAGAGGTCCCGGTGTAGCCTCCTTTGGAGTTTCCATCACGAATGCCCCATAGCACGATAGGGCTGGTGGGCACGGCATCGTCCCAATGGGTAGACCCATCCTCTGGACCTGCGAGAATTACCACGACCTCGTGGGTCGGTTCTTCCAAGTCGACGGGATTGACGTCGCTTGACAGTTGAGCGCCCGCCTCGGACTCTATACGACTGCACGAGAGGTCATCGATGCCTCTGCCGAGCTTGCGTGTTCGGATAGCGAAGCTGCCCTCGGGCAGGCTGGTGACCGCCCACTGGGCGATATGGCCAGCGAGTTCGCCAACGGAGAGGGGCGAGGGATCCCACAGCCTCGCTGTGCTGATGAGGGCATCGTCGACGAGGGCGGTCCCAGAGAGCCGGTGCAGGGCATCTTCGTCATTGGTGAGGAAGACCGCCCTAGGATGGAGGACCTCAATCGGGCCGGAGAGCGCGCTCACCTCGGCCCTGAACAGTGAGGGATGCCATCCGCTTCCAATCAGCACTAGGCTCCGCATCGGCACACCTCCTTCGGGTCGGCGGCGGGCTTCAACCCTAAATGCCTCGACCCTCCCCAGAGTTTGCAGCAGCAGGGGGAGAGAAGAATGGGATGCAACCTTCGCGACCTCGTATCGCCCGAGCCCATCGAACTGAGTGATCTCTCCGGCCAGAGGGTGGCTGTGGACGTCTTCCTGAACGCCTACCAGTTCATCACCTCGATGACAGGGGAAGATGGGAAGCCTCTTTCCTACGAGGGCAAGCCGGTCGCCCACCTGATGGGTTTCCTCGATCGCGCCACGGTGATGATCTCCGAGGGGATAGACCCTGTGTTCGTGTTCGATGGCAGGCCCCACGAACTGAAGCGGGAGACCCTTGATGGGAGGAGGGAGCGGAAGCTGGAAGCCATCGCGCGCTGGGAGGCTGCGATGGAAGATGAGGACATGCCCGCTGCCAAGAAGCTCGGACCGCAGACAGCCGAGTACACACCAGAGATGGTAGAGGAGACCAAGCGTCTGTTCGAGCACATCGGAGTGGTCTGGCTGGAGGCTCCGATGGAAGCCGAGGGCGCGGCTGCGGTGAGGTGCGCTAGGGGAGAGGTGGGGGCGGTGGCGAGCCAAGACTGGGACACGCTGCTCTACGGCGCTCCCGTCATGGTAAGGAACCTAGCCAGCCACGGCACACGTAGGTTCGGAAGGGTCCTCCATGCAGAGCGCATCGTCCTATCGAAAATGCTGGAGACCCACGGCATCTCCCGCGAGCAGTTGGTTGACATGGGCATCATGATCGGAACTGATTTCCATCCAGGCATCAAGGGCATCGGGCCCAAGACCGGGCTCAAGCTCATCCAGAAGCACGGCACCATGGAGGCAATCGCCGAGGCCAAGAGCTTCGATCTGCCCGAGAACCTCGATTCCATCCGGGAGTTGTTCATGGAGCATCCAGCGGACTCGGCCCCGCTTCCTGATTCCGCCATGGCAGTGGAAGAGGGTTTGCGGTCCTTCCTGCAGGGGGAGCGCGGCTTCTCAGAGCGCAGGATGGACCGGGCCATTAACCGCCTGTCAAAGGCCGGTCGGCTGAGGTCGGTGAGCCAACCCACCCTCTTTGATTTCTGATTGGGGCGGCTCGCCCGGGGACGCTTCCGCCCCCGGGGAGCCTGTCACCGCCTACCGTCAGAGACGGGGCGGGCCGGTAGAACGCACTCACACCGCTTCAAGTGATGTCGAAGTCGTTCTCGTTGGCATCTGGGATACCATCGCCGTCATCGTCATCATCCATGTTGTCGGGGATGCCGTCGTTATCGTGATCGAACTGGCCGGTCATGTCCCAGCCGTCATTCTGCTCGAACCAGTCAGAGAGACCGTCATTGTCATCGTCGGTGTCGTAACTGTCCGATAGGCCATCGTTGTCGTGGTCATATCGGTAGATGCCGAAAGCACCGTCAGACTCGTCGACATCCAAGATGTCATCGTTGTCATCGTCGGGGTCGACTGCGTCGTCCAGACAATCGTTGTCGTGGTCTCGCGATGCGACCTCGTCCTCGTCGCCGTCACCGTCGCAATCAAGGAAATCGTTCCAGTTGTCTATCCCGTCGTTGTCGATGTCGAAATCGATGTCGTCCCGCACGCCGTCGTTGTCATGATCGTAGATGCAGGTCAACGGATTGCCGTCACTGACTTCCTCGCGATCGTCGATTCCGTCGTTGTCGTCATCGTCATCGAGCCAGTCTTCGACTCCATCTCCATCGTGATCTATTGAGGACTGTAGAGATTCCTCTTGTGTATTTGGGATACCATCGTTGTCATTGTCCCAGTCAAAATCATCTGGAATACCGTCACCATCGTTATCGAAGTTGCCATTGTCCCTCTGATTATCCAATATCTGATTCGCGGCCAATGCATGACAGCTTGATCCCTGGCCCTGGTCATCGCCCTGAGTCTGGCCCTGCTGCTGCTGGTTCTGACCATTCTGGTTGTTTCCATTCTGGTCTTCGCTCTCCTGGTCGCCTTGCTGGCCACTCTGTTCGCCACCGTTCTGCTGCTGGCCCTGTCCGTTGTCCTGCTGCTGGTCCTGCTCACCCGGTTCGCTTTCCTGGCCACTTTGGCCGCTCTCGTCGGATTGGGAGCCCTCGTCCTGACCCTGGCCCTGCTGGCCGTCCTGGCCTTGGCCTTGTCCTTGGCCGTTCTGCCCTTGGCCCTGGCCCTGTCCTTGGCCCTGTCCTTGGCCCTGACCCTGTCCTTGGCCCTGACCCTGTCCTTGGCCTTCGCCTTCGCCGTCCTCACCTTCGCCACCGCCTTCGGTGCCTCCTTCGCCTGTGCCGTCTCCGTTGCCCTCGTAGTCCGGGTCGTAGGCATCAGGGATGCCATCGCCGTCGGAGTCCGAGGCGGCCCCATCATTGGGGTCGTTGGGATACGGGTCGTCCCCGTCGTCGGTGCCGTCTCCATCGGTGTCAGCCGAGTTTGGGTTTGTCCCAGTCTCGTACTCCTCCGAATTGGTCAGGCCGTCCCCGTCGGGGTCGCCGCTGGCATCGCTAGCCGAATTGGGATTGAGGCCGTAGTTGACCTCCCAGCCGTCTGGCATGCCGTCGTTGTCGGTGTCAGGGTTGTTCATATCAGTTCCAGCGTCTTGCTCCTCGGCGTTGGTGAGACCGTCTCCGTCCCAATCGGCCCCGCCATCAGACGGGTCGAGGGGGTCGGAACCATCGGCGTTGACGCCGGTGGATCCCGCCATGAGCACGAGGAGAAGCGCTATCAGCACACTCGTATTCTTCGTTCTCTGCATTTTCATTTTCACTTCCTAAATTTAGTTTTCAGTATAGGGAACCCGCTGTTCCCTCTGTCCGGGCGTGGCTCGCGCTGACCTTCGCGCGTATTCCTCGATTCGGGAGGTACAGATGGTTGCTGGAAGCGAGCCTGCGCAACGGTTCGTCAACCGTCATAACGCTGCACTGAGCGTAATTCCAGTTGTTTTCGAACTCGTCCTTACTTGTCTTGGCTACCCCTCTTCTGTCCATCCAATCTCACGGGCTTTCTCAGGGAACCCACTGTCCCCTCTGACCTCGGAGAGCAATAAGCCGTATTTCAAGCATTCCCGTGGGCGATTCAAGGCGTCAAGCGGGACAGTTCGGCGTTGAATCTCGTGCTCCGCAGGAAGTGGATGACGGGAACGATTAGGGTGCCTAGGGCCAAGACGACGAAGAAGATGCCCGACCAAAGCTCGATTCCGCGGCCAAGGGCCAGAAACAGAAGCCAACCGATGAGGACCGAAAGCCATGGTAGGTGTCGGAGTGTGAACAGTCCGAAGCGCGCGTTGAGTATCTCGTCAGAGTAGTACTGGGGAACGTCCTCGGGATTGGCTAGGCCATGCTCGATACCACAGCGGACGCAGACGAGGTAGCGCGGTCCGTTGCCGCTGATGAATTGGCTCTTCGGGTAGTTCTGCTTGCACATCCTGCAGGCCGGCATACGCTTCGGTCCGACCACCTGTGACCGCTCCTTCAAGGCTACGGTCTGTAGGTTGCTAGGCGTGCTGGGCGGGGTTTCAGTTCATATCAGTCATCGATGGCGTCATCGATGAACGATGTGTCAATCACCTCTTCCTCGGAATCATCCGCTTCCAACTCGTCGGCCATCTCGTTGAGGTCGTCAAGATCGACCTCTTCCGACTCTGATTCCATCAGGTCCCCAATAACTACATCGGGAACTTGCAAGGATTGATCATCAGGGAACTCGGACTCTTCCGAGATTGGGGGCAGTGGAGATTCCGATGGACTCGTTTCGGTGATGTCGAGCATCGAGATAGGGGAGACGTAGTCCTCGTCCTCATCGAAGCCAGACGCCTCGCGCTCCAACTCCTCCTCCATCTCAACTTCAAGAGTCCCAAGCTCCCAAGGCTCGGGTGCCGACCTCTCCTTCGGCTTGATGATGAGCACAGCACCAAGGAGTATCATCAGCGCTGAGATGAAGGCGATGAATATGTTCAGATCGCCTTCCATGAGCTGGTCGAACCAAGACACGCCGACAGAATCCGGATTCAAGCCGTCGCCCTCGAGAGAGTACTCGGCCAGTGGTTTGATCTGAATCGGCTCCACTCCGAGCCTGTGCACCTCTCCGTCTGATGCGACCACGGCGATCCAGTACGTGCTAGAGGGGCTAATCGGAGTGGGTCCGAGGGCGTCGAAGGTTGCATTCGAGGCTGTGACTCCAGAAGTGACCAGCATGGCCTCCCTGGTGTCCGAGAACTCGGTCGTGCTGGCGTAGACTGCAAAAGAGATGACCTGTGGATCATCGGGGGCGTCCCACAGGATCTCGATGTGCGAGCCAGAGGGGTCCCAATAGGCCATGAACTCGTAGATCCCAGGCAGATGGATTCCTGGATCGAGGGCAATCTCATCCACGGGGCTGATCATCGTGGTGGCGAGCTTGTCGAACCAAGCGTTGCCGGAACTGTCCACAGCCACTACAGCGACCCATGTCGGGACGTCGGGGGCGATGCTGTCTCCGCCAGACAATTCTTCGAGCAAGACGGGGGTCTGGACGCTGCGATCGACTATCAAGGCAGGCTCGAGGTGTTCAGCGTTCTCGAACGGATTGCCGGCGACCGCGTAGATCCAGTACTCCCCTATGTCTGGGGCAGTGCTGTGAGCGAAGTCCACGATGACTCCGTCTCCGGAGTCAGGCGACCTATCTAGGAGAGACGGGGCGGGAATCCTGTCCGGAGGGGAGAGGTCCCCGCGGTTGTCTAGGGGGGTCACGAGGACCATGTTCTCACCCAAGTCAGTGAGTTGGACATTGCCGGCGATGTCATGGACGGTCACCGTGACGTATAGCGGCACAAGGGGGACTATCTCTTCGGAGACCAGGCCATCGGCCTCGGTGCCGTACAGCGCCCTGCTGATCGTAACCTCGAGCTGGGGGGAGTTTCCTATCTGCCTCTGGTCGATCGTGGTGAGTCCGCACTGCCCGGAATCCTCGCAAATCGACGAGATGAGGGTGAGGTCGTCAAGGGGGTAGTCCGAGGCCCATACCGTGTAATGGCTGAAATCGTCAGCTATCGATCGGTCCCACCTCACATCGATGGCAGTTCCGTCATCGGAGGGATGGTCCCAAGCAAGCAGCCCGGTTACTAGGTCGGGAGAGACCCACTCCAGCGAGTCGAGCTCGGAATACGGGGTCGTCTCCACCACGAGCACGTCATCGACGTTCTGGTTGCCCCAATCGTCGACGGCAACGACCCCTATCCAGTAGACGATGCCGTTCTCAAGAGAGGAGTTGCCGATAGAGTCGATGATTAGCTCGTCGGTGGTGCAGTCAGGGACGAATGCAGCGATGGGCCAGCCGTCGACCGTGGTCGGTGCGGTCCATCCGGAGGCCGGGAGCACGTAGATCACATGGTAGGTGCAGTCCTCCTCGTCGTTGGGGATCCAAGTTACTAGGATTCGCCCTCCCTCGTCTTCAGGTGCGTCATTCGCCGTGGTGTCTGCGACAGGTGCTGGGGCGATGCCATCGTTCAGGCCTCCCGCAGCGACCACCGGGCCCACGACGGTTGCGTTCACGGGATCGAACTGCCCTGCCTCATCGACGCAGACGATGGCAAACCAGTATGGCGTGTTGCTCTCCAATTCCAATACCGTCGTGTTTCCTGCCGCGAAGGCGAAGTCCATTGGATCGGATAGAGCGAGGGCGTTGGTGATTTCCTGCTGTACGGCCCAAATCCTCGTCAGCGAGGGGTCGAGCTCCCTGCAGGCCGTCCACTGTGCTGAGAGGGTTCCAGGATTGCCGCCGGAAACGGGTTCGACTGTCAGCCACTCGGGTGGCGGGGGAACCTCGTCGGTTGGCGTGGCATTGCCAGGCCAAGCGATGGGGTCACCAAGGGATCCGTCGGGGTACTCTATGGTGATTGCAGCCCGATACTGGCGAGACTCAGAAAGTGGGACTTGGCTGCCGTTACTGTTCCCGGTAGTGAAAACCGCTGTGGTCTGAGACCAGTATGGTACTCGCTGGTAGTCAGGGAAGTCGTCCAAGGCGTCCTTGGTCGGAGACCACTCTGGGTCGTCGGTTGAATCCCACAAGTATACCCTGTAGGCTGTCCAAGCCGCGTCCTGGGCCGGCAGCCATGAAGCCTGCAGAACACCCCCGCCATCGTTCGGCCTGTCAATGAGGTCGGTAATCATGGTCGGTGCCTCCAGCCTCTCCCAATCGTAGGTGAGTCGGACCTTGATGCGCCCGTCTAAGGGAGACTGCAACTGAAGGTGAATAATCGAGGACATGGATCCGGGTGGGGTGTTGAAGATAGCCGTCTGGAACGCATTCTCTATGCCTGAGTCATAGGATGCCAAGTCCCACGAACCACTGTAGTTCAGCAAGGTCGAGCGCGCCCATACCCACGCGCCACCCTGAGGTGCGGTTAGGGTCAGAGCACCCTGATAAAGCAGAATTTCCGAGGAGTTGGCTTGGTTCTCATGTAGTGGAATGAGCATTGGGGAGTCGGGGCTGGCTAGAATCGTGGCCATCCCCGGGTGAGTCGTTTCCGTGATGTCAACTGACTTGTCCACGAAGAGGGCAGTAAGGGGCTGAGCCCTCCTCTGGGACTCCCTTGGCATCTCATTGAGTGTCTCCATGGGCTGGTAAACGTGTAGGCCATCGGTACCGAGGGCCGCTAGCCTGCCATCTCTGGCATCGCCACCTAAAGCCCCGGCTAGTTCTCCGACAGCAATGACTCCATGATCGCTGCCAACCTTGACCACGCTGATTTGGTTCGATGATATTGCCGCCAAGTGCGTTCCGTCTGTGGTAAGGTCAATGATGGGCCACGCCTGCAGCTCTAGCGCCCCCGCCCCCGACTCCATCATCATCGAAGTTCCGTTCCAGTGAACCAGTGGCTGCATAGAGGTCGCTATGTGGACCCCCCAGTCATCAGTTGCCACCGAGCGAACATCGTTGCTTGGAATCATATCGATATTGTAGGTTCCATTCGCAGTGTCGGTGGCCAGATCCCAGGCCGCGACACCGGGGCGGGTCGCGCCTTGGCCGTTGTGCGAGATGAACAGAGCGGCGTCATGGTGCAGAGTCGTGGACGTGCCTGTTGATGTGTCGTTGACCTGCCTAGTCACTGCCTGTGCGAAGACGACTCCCGCAACGGCATTGCCCACCAAGCCGTCCGCTCTGCCGATGGTCCCGACCAGTGAGAGGTTCTGGTCGAGCACGTTGAGTCCAGCTGGACCTCCGGTGAGAACCGTGCCGTTACCCATCAAGGACGATGGTGGGACGAAGAGGTGGTTGATGATTTGCGAAGGTAATCCATCTACGGTGGTGATGGGGTCGTCCCAGTCAGATCTTGAGGTGTTCCAAAGACCGATTCCACCATGAGTGGCTACTAAGATGTGATCATCATATTCGGCGAAGTCAGTGACTACGTTGCTCGGCAGACCTGCAATCAGGCTGCCGTGACCCCACGATCTACTATCGGGGTCGAAGGTCTGGTATCCGGCCGAACTCCCATCGAAGCCCATCAGTCCAACGTACATCTGACCCCCATCCATCAGCAATCCGTCCATCTGGTTATGGAGCGATATAGACGTGGATTCGAAGATTCGCTGACTCAGGTTGACTGACCACAGACCCCCTCCAAGAGTCGATAGCCAGATCTCACCATCCCCAAGAAGAATCTCGTTTATCGACTCGAACTGGGCGTCGAAGCCGTACTGCCAGTTGACCGATCCGTTCTCCAGCAGTTCCCCTTGAAGGATTGTTGAGCCTAGGAAGGAATTAGGACTTGACCCTACAGTCACCCACACGTGGGTCTCGTTGGAGATCATCTCGTGGACTATTCCGGAGGGAAGCCCCACCAACGCATCAAATCCGCCATCGATCAGGCCCGTGGAGTCGAGTCGATCGACCCTGTTGATTCCCGAGGTGTCTCCAGATCTGCCGATCGCATAGGCCCTCGAGGTCTCCGAGGGGGCACGTACTATGGAGCAGGCATCCATTCCGGTTCCGAGAATCTGACCGTTTGAGGCAGCGTTTCCCGAGGTGATGACACGGGTGATTCCCCCTGAGCCGTCATAGTGCGCGACTAGGAGAACGTTGTCGTCGTGCAGCATGCCTCCCGGGAAGACCTTGTCTCCCGAGACGCCTCTATCGGGAGTCAGAGTAGCGAGGAAGTTGTTGGAGTTGTAGTTGAAGCGGTCTAAGCCTTGGTCCTCTGTATCGAAACCGATGTAGAGGATGTCATTGGCTTCGTCGCAAGCAAGCGCCCTGGCATCCCTGTCGGCAATGTTCGAATTGTCTTCAATGAGAGGGGTTATCCACTCGTTAATTATGCCGTCTCCGTCGTTGTCTGCAAGGTCGAACCTAGCGACTCCGCCACCATCAACCCACCATTGCCAAGTGTCGAATCCGATGGCAATGTGGACGATGTCATTGCACAGGAGTATGTCTGCAGCGTACCCATTGGGAATCTCATCAGTGTTGACCTCCCACGTCGACCAATTGCTGTTGTTTCCTGAGAGTCTCATTACCACTCCGTCGGCTTGGTTGCCCGAACTGGCCCAAAGATCATCGTCAACTACGGCCATCGAGTAGAAGTCAAGCTCTGCTTCCTCGGGGAGGCCGTCCCCAGGAAGCCATGATGATAGCCATGATTCATTGGAGGGGTTCCACCGGAGGATGCCGTTCATGCTCGCGAACAGGTACTCGCCGTCGTACTCGACCATTCCCCTGATTCTGCCATCTACATCGTTCCATTGGTTCAAAAGCGTCATATTTCCGGCGGAGAATCTTCGGAGGATGTTATCGCCGTAGGCCACCCATAGCTCGCAGGTGTCATTGAGAGGGAAGCAGTCACCGAGGTACTGTGCGTTGACGCGACCGACTTCGCCAATGGTGTCCAGATTTGGGTTCCAAGAGCCAGAAGATGTATTCCACCTCAGAATCGTTCCATCGTCCCCACTGCCACCCCAGCTGGAGGTCTGGCGAACGCCAATCCACAGTTCGTCACCTATGTGCCCCACACCATGGATGATGCCGTTGTACCCCAGACGATTTCCTGCGTCGATGTTCGGGAGGCTGGAATTGTTGTTCAGATTGATCCTGTGAATTTGGTCCCTCGAATTCCAAGAACCAGCCCGCTGCGGGGAGTAGTACATGATTTGGCCTATTATGACAGTCTCCGCAGGTGGATAGTCCGGCAGTGTCGGTCCGTTCTGGTTCGAGCCCCGGTTCCACTGAATCAGGACCGTCTCGTTGATCACGTCAATTAGAGTGAGTCCGGAATCGCCTCCGGCCCAGATGGTTCCCTCCTCGAGCCCTTCGATCAAGGTGGTGATGTCATCATCGCTGATGATGCCCTGCGTACCATCCCAGGCAGGAAGCCATTCGCGAGAAGTGAGATTGTAGCGGGCGATGCCGATATTCTCGAGGCCCAAGTAGACAATATCACCAAACTTCACGACTCTGGCCCTCTCGGTGTCATCACCGGCCGTCCAGACGTCGATCACGGTGCCGTTTGCCGTGTTGATTACGGCTGCGCCCTCGGTTGTTCCGGCATAGAGCCGATCGGTTCCGATGACATCCACGGAGATGACCCAGCGGGAGGGTATGCCTGATCCACCACCTCCTGGGCCGTTGCCACCGGAACTCCAACAATCTTCGAGGGTAATCGCTGACTGTGTGTCGGAGGCCCAGTTCCACATGCACGCCCCCCTGTTCGTGCCAGCGTAGATACCGTTGGCATCGCTTGTGATGTCGTAGAACTCGAAGGGATCATTTCCCCATCCAGGGATGCTAGTCGGTAGTAGTTCCCAACTGGAGCCGTCCCAACGTGCTATACCGCCGTTGCTACCGGCCCCGGTGTTCTGGACCTCTGAGCCCACAAGCAGCCCGCCATAGTAGTCAATGGCAAGGGTGTTGACATCAGCGTCGGGGATTCCGTTCTGGTCATCCGGGGTCCAAAGATCTATGATATCCCTCGTCAGTCTATCGATGATTAGGATTCCCAGCCCAGGAAGCCCGAGGTAGATGGTGTCGCCATCAACAGCCACCGGAGTCTGTTCGAGGTTGTCGGCACCGAGGGACTGCCACGACCCGATGATAGTCGGGCCACTCAAGTCAATTCGCATCACGCCTTTCTCCTGCGTGGCGATGTAAGCCACGCCGAACCTAGTCGCTACGTCCCTAATCAAGTCGGATTCCAAACCGTTCTCCGCAGTGAAAATCTCGGTGACTGTCCCTGCGCTTGTGGAATAGAGTGAGATGCCCGACTCTTTGTGTCCGATGACGAGGATGTCGTAGTTGGTATCGAAATCCATACTGGAAACGTGGAGCGAGCTGAGTCCCTGTATGTAGCCGAAGAATGATCCGTCGGCACTGCTGAATCTAAGGGCTCCTTTGCCCGTGGTGCCTACCCACACCCAGCCATCGTCATCCTGAGTAATCTCTGTGATCGAACCGGGATCAGAGACGTGTTCGGAGAGGTCGATTTGCTCCTTCCAAACGCCTTCTCTCCTGTCCATAATGTTGATGATGCTGCCAGAGGCAATCCAGAACTCCCCCTGTTGACCGTCATCGATGATAGCGATGACTTCCACGTCATCGATAGAGGGGCTGCTAACCACGACCATGGAACCGTCGGGGCTCTGCCTGAGAATTCTCCCAAGCGTCCCAGAAGCATCCCCGACAAGCGCCATCGAGGAGGCTGGGGCCCTTTCTAGGTCTCCGGGCCATGCACTGATTGAGGCTCCCGAACCGGTGAGCCCGATGTCGGAGAGAGTATGGGCGGAGCGAAACAGCAAGATGTCGGTATCGTATGCCTGGACCTGTTGGTCGCCAAGGATATGAAGCCACCCTGGGGTTACAGCCAAACCGATGACGGTGTCGGACGCGAGCCAGTTGTTCGAGGTCCAAGAACCCAGCCATGAGAAGGAGGAGAGATCGATGCGATCGATTCCAGAGTCCGAGGTGGCGATGTAGAGGATGTCATTGGCGATTGCAATGTCGGCAATCGAGTCGCCGGAGAGGTAATTTGACGCGTCCCACGATATGTGTCTGTCGATAGTAATCGGTTTCATTGAGCCCGGACTGGAGGTATTGTAATCGATGACGTGAACACCGTGACTCTCGGTGGCGAGGAAGATTCTGCGACCTTCAACCAGCATGTCGACAGGGGTCCCGGTTTCGTTCCCAAGGCAGAAGTCCTCAGAATTCCATAATGAGCCCGTGCTCGGCATGCGGTAATGCAAGCCGCACTCAGTCGCCGCCCACGCCACACCATAGACGTCAACTGCCATGGCCATAATCGGGTCCGAGTTTGTGCTGTTGACATCAGTGGGAACGCCTTCCACAGTGGTCGAGTCGGAAATCCGCATGGCGTGGACATTCCCATCAGCGGTCCCCATATAGAGAACGTCGCGACTGCCATCGGCGACTAGGCTGCGACCGGCGACATTCTGCTGGATGTCTATTATGCGTTTGTTCGCGTTGTCATCGAGATGCAGTAGGTCATCGTCTACCAGTAGGTACAGCCTTCCATCGAACGGATTGAACGCACTATCGTGAATCGTCACTGTTAGAGGGGTCAACGAGATCTTGGGGTCGACCGGCCTTAGTGCCTCTATGACGAGGTCAGTAATCTCAATGCCAGTAGGTAACTGCCAAGACGCGTCACTGATCGAGTTCGGTTTGAGCGAGGTGTCGAGGACACCGTCGATAAGGGTAGGTGGATTTTCGAGGAAGTCATTCTGACGGCCTAGGTCGCCCAACCCGTCCCAATCGAGAATCTCGGTCTGGGTGTTCATCAGGCTCAATTGCGGTTGATTGGCCCAATATCCATCGCTCCCATTAACGGCGATTTCAAATGTCAGATTGTTGATGACAGCGCCTGGGGCGAATTCAAGCATCAAGTCCCCATATGCAGGGGTGCCGTTTCCCGGGTCCGCCCCATCCGCGATTAAATCAATCCAGCCGGTGTCATTAGTCCCATTGACGCCCCATGACCTCGAGGTCACTGACCTCTGTGGAGAGGTGTCGTCGAAACTACTGAAGAACTCGGTTCCTGAGGTGGCCATGGAGCACCAAGGAAGCAATAGCATTAGGAAGACTAAGGATATTGCATGACCGCGACGCATGCCGCTAGGTGAGCCTAGGTCCATAGACACGAGACGACCCCCTCATTGTGCAATTTATGAAAGGTATGGGTGGGTGTCTGCGTGCTGCTCACCATCCTGTCCATGCCTGTGATGCTACCATTTCGTGATTGGAACACACCAAGGACAGTTTTGGTCATCGAATCGGTAGGTCGAAGATATGTTCATGTTTGAAACCATGAAGATTTATTGAGATTGCAATACCCTATCAATAGCCGTTCCAGATGTGTGAAAAACAGTGAAAAATCTCACAAACCCGCACAATTGGTGATGATTTGAGGTAGACGTCCGCCACAGTAGAACATCCCAGACAGGACAACCCATGCCACAGATAAGAAATCGAGTTATAAAGCCCGTTTTCTCAATTATGGGCGATGAAATGGGTCTATTTGAGATAGGATAGCATCATAGGAGACGGTTCAACCGGGAGCACCCGAGGTGTGACCTCTGGACAACAAGCGACTACGCGACGACGCTCTCGAATACCACTCATCCCACCCTGCGGGGAAGATTACCGTTAAACCCACTAAGCCCCATGGGACACAACGCGAACTCTCTCTTGCCTACTCGCCTGGCGTGGCTTATCCTTGCGAGGAAATTCAAGCGAATCGAGACGATGCCTACAAGTATACATCCAAGGGTAATCTCGTGGCCGTTATCAGCAATGGAACGGCTGTCTTAGGTCTTGGGGACATCGGGGCTTTGGCCAGCAAGCCAGTGATGGAGGGGAAGGGGCTACTGTTCAAGGCCTTAGCCGATATTGATGTCTTCGACATAGAGGTAGATCGTACAGACGTAGATCAATTCGTCGATGCCGTCAAGGCGATTGCCCCGACCTTCGGAGGAATCAATCTAGAGGATATCAAGGCGCCTGAGTGCTTCGAGATCGAAAGGCGCCTGAAAAAAGAGATTGACATTCCCGTGATGCACG
>MPLZ02021852.1_pt1 | contig 14931 bp, 11 predicted proteins | sample 1617311 | NCBI WGS metagenome assembly MPLZ02 (sample SAMN05944806, study PRJNA350692) | marine metagenome | biome: marine; feature: ODZ; material: water; isolation source: 160 m water sample filtered on 0.2 um supor filter | place: Pacific Ocean | collected 2012-04-08 | depth 160m m | reverse complement strand
TGAGAGGAGGTGATGCTGACCCACACGGTTCAATCAGCAGTACATCAGTGTATCGGAAATCAGTTTGCAGAACGTGTCACTTAAGGAGGAACAATCTACGATGAAGACACGCATGTTACAGGTATTGAGTGTAATGATGGTACTGGGCCTGGTGCTATCGGCCTGTCAGCCACAGATAGTAGAAGTTGAGAAGGAAGTGGTGGTTGAGAAAGAAGTCGTAAAAGAGGTCGAAGTAGAGAAAGTAGTTGAAGTAGAGAAAGTAGTTGAAGTAGAGAAAGTAGTAGAGGTCGAGAAAGCGGCCGAGGACGCACTCGGTTTTGTAGATATTGCTCCGGGCGAGCCGGTGCACATTGCCTACATGCTGGCGACCTCGGGTGCGGTGGAGTTTCTCGGGGCAGACTCATTGGGTGGCATTGAGATCGCCATCGAGGAGTATGGCCAGCTACACGGTCATGACATCCTGCTGACGGGTGAGGACTCACTGTGCAGTGCTGAGGGTGGACAGACGGCTGCGGTGAAGGTAGCTGCTGACCCGACGATCCTGGGTGTCTTGGGCACGAACTGCTCGAGTGCCGGTACAGCGGCGAGTGTAGTGATCAGCGAGGCGGGCATGGTAATGATCTCGCCCACGAACACTTCGCCGGCATTGACGGATCCAAACGAGACCTGGAATCCCGGTTACTACCGCACTGCGCACAACGACAAGTTTCAGGGCGCAGTAGCTGCTGAGTTTGCCTACAACGAGTTAGGCGCCCGCACGGCGGCCGCGCTACACGATGGTGATCCTTATACTGAGGGGTTAGCTAGCGTGTTTGCGGAGGTATTCGCTGAGATCGGCGGGACAGTGACATCGTTCGAGGCGGTAAACAAGGGAGACACGGACATGCGTCCGGTGTTGACCACGATCGCTGCCGGTGGGCCTGAAGTACTGTACTTCCCGATCTTCGAGCCAGAGGGCAACTTTGTTGGAGCGCAGTCGCAGGAGGTACCTGGGCTGGAGAACGTCACTCTAATGGGAGCTGACGGTCTACTGGTGAAGTCCTTCGGGCCAAACACCGGTCCGGCTGCGGTAGGCATGTATCTATCCGGCCCGTACATTTCTGATGACATAAGTGCGTATGCGAGTTTCCTAGCGAAATACGAGGCGAACACGGGTGGCCCACCGCCGGCTGGATTTGCGGCGCATGCATATGATGGAGCCAACATCCTTTTGGCATCTATTGCGAAGGCGGCGATAGTTGATGATGACGGCACATTGCATGTTGGGCGGCAGGCTTTACGGGATGCTGTGGGTTCTACGTATCGTTATGGTGGTCTGACGGGCATCCTGAGTTGTGATGAGTATGGTGACTGTGCTACTGGTGAGGCCTTGGCGGTCTTCCAGCTGAGTGCAGACAACGTGGCTTCTGAGGACAACTGGCCTCCGCCGGTTGTATACACACCTGCAGGTGGCAAGGCAGGCAGCGCGGAGGCAGCAGGCCCCAAGGAGCCGATCCTGTTCCACGACGGGAGCTGGCAGAGTATGTGGATTCTGAACGCGATCGCCATGTACGTTACCGAGCACGGCTACGGCTACCCGGTTGAGGAGATCACCGAGACCACCGATGTCATGAAGGTGGGACTGCCACTGGGAGATGTACATGTCAATATGGAAGGATGGCGGATGAATACCATGGAATGGTACAACGAACAGATCGCTGCCCGTAACATCGTGGACCTGGGGCAGGTCTTCGAAAAATCCACCCAGGGCTGGTACATCCCGCTGTACACCCATGAGGAGCATGGCATCACTACGATAGACGACCTGCTGGATGCAGACGTGGCGCAACTGTTCCAGGACCCCGAAGACCCCAGCAAGGGTGTGTGGACGAACTGCATCGTCGGCTGGAACTGCCAGAAGATCATGCGTGTCAAAGCTACTGCCTACGGCATGGATGAGTTCTACAACGTGATGGAGCCCGGCTCGGCGGCCGGCATTGATGCTTCTCTTGCCAGTGCGGTCGAGAACAATATGCCGGTGCTTTCGTACTACTGGGAGCCGACCTGGGTTCTGGGCAAGTACAAGATGTGGCAAATCGAGGAGCCGACCTACACTAAAGAGTGCTGGGACGCTATCAGTGTGGCCACAGAATCAGATCCCTTCGGCACGGTGGATGAAGCCTGTGCTTACAGCGTGGACGACATCCACAAACTGGTACACGCTGGCCTGCTGGATCGCGCCCCGGATGTAGCGGCGATGCTCTCGAAGATGTTCGTGGGTACGCAAATGGTCAACGATCTCGGAGCCTACATGGAAGAGAACGACGCCTCCGCGATGGATACCGCGGTCTACTACCTTCAGACTTTTGAGGATGAGTGGACACCGTGGGTGACCGAGGAAGCCGCTGCAGGCATCAAGGCTGCCGTGGCGGCCTACTGAGGCCTGTCCGCACGGTCAAGCAACCGGCAGGAGCAACAGAGCTGTTTTCTTGCCGATAACAAAAAACGGGGAGGTGTTCTATAAGACCTCCCCGTTTTGCTTTAAGCGAGTGCCCGCTTCAAGCAGGCTCTCCAGCTGACTCGCGACCCGGCTGGAGCCCCCGCGTGACCCGGTCGATGATGATGGCAAGCAGCGTAATGCTGAGCCCCCCGTTGAACCCCTGGCCCACTTTCAGGCGTGCAATTCCGTGCAGCACTTCAATTCCCAGCCCCGCAGCGCCCACCATTGAGGCGATCACTACCATCGCAAGCGACGCCATGATGACCTGGTTGATGCCAGCCATGATGGTCGGTAACGCCAGCGGCAGTTCCACCTTGAACAGCATCTGCCGCGGCGCTGTGCCAAAAGCGTGTGCGGCCTCAATCAGCTCCTTGTCCACCAGGCGGATGCCCAAATTAGTCAAGCGGATTCCCGGTGCCACGGCATACATCACCGTGGCCATGATGGCGGGCACCTTGCCGAGGCCGAAGAGCATCAGCGCCGGTACCAGGTATACGAAACTGGGCATTGTCTGCAGCAGGTCCAGGATAGGTCTAATCCCAGCCTGAAGACGGTCGCTCTTGGCCATGACAATGCCGGTCGGTATTGCCACCATTATGGCGATCGTGGTCGCAACCCCCACGACAGCCAAGGTTGTCATGGCAGCGTCCCATAAGCCAACCACACCGATGAACATAAAACCAGCCATGGCCAGTTCTGGCAGACCCGGCCGGCGGCCGCCCACAGCCCAGAAGCCGCCGGCAATTGCCACGGCCGCTGCCAGCAGGGAGCGGCCCGCCCATTCCCAGGTTCCATTTGATGCCGACTGCTCCTGAGCCAGACCTATCAAGGTCAGGCCAAGGCCTATTGCAGCCGCCTCGGCGAGCACAATGAATAGCTCTTTGCGTGTGCGTTTATGGCGCACAGACCACCATGCCAGCAGAGCAACCGCTAGAATGATGACGGTCACGGGCAGCCACTGTAGAAACTTCTCAAGGCGCACCAGCGGCCAGAGAATTGTGGCGCTCACCCCTCGAAAGAAGTGGAAGCGCCAGTCGGCGGTCAGCCACTTGACGAAGTGGTCAATCAATTTGTCCAGTTGAAAGTCAAATGAGGGAAAATCAATCATGTTCGTTCACCCTTTGAATTGCCGGCAATTCGCGCAATCCGGTCAGCCACTGCATCGTGACGGCAGCGCAGACGGCAGGTGTTCACTCGCCGCCGAGCAGCCAATCACATTTACCCCGCCCGGGCGGCATGACTCTCGGCCAGACTATCGAGCACGATCGGCCGGTCAACCTCACCCAGGAGGCGCTTCTCGTCCACCACGGCTATCGGGTGTCGGGTTCCGGCCACCATGGGAATGAGATCCTGCACTGATGTCTCCGGAGACACGGAATCGGCGCTGTCATCAATCGCGGCACTCAAATCTGAGGAACCTTCATGTTCCGCCCGCGAGAGACCCTCGAGGGTCACCATCCCTGCGTAGGAACCATCGCTTTGCGCCACAAAAGCCGCGTCAGCATTGTTTTCCCTCAGAAGCGTGACCGCCGAGTGCAGACGCTGTGAGTGTTCAAGCACCAGCGCCGGCGGGCGCATGATGCTGGTCACTCGCATCACGCGGGCTTTGGAGACGTCCTTCACGAATTCCTCCACGTAATCATCAGCCGGGGTCATGACTATCTGTTCCGGAGTGCCCAACTGGACCATGCTGCCACCCCTGAGGATCGCGATGCGGTCTCCTAACTTGAGCGCCTCCAGCAGATCGTGGGTTATGAACACGATGGTCTTGTGTAGCTGCTTCTGTAATTCGATGAGTTCATCCTGCATCTGGCGGCGGATGAGCGGATCAAGACCACTGAACGGTTCGTCCATGAGCAGGATCTCGGGATCGAGCGCCAGGGCGCGGGCTATGCCCACTCGTTGTTGCATACCGCCGCTGAGTTCGTCCGGATAGGATTCCTCCCACCCCTTCAGGCCGACGCGCGCGAGCACGTCCAGCGCCGTCGCATAGCGGCTCTCCTTCTCTATTCCCTGCACCTCTAGACCATAGGCCACGTTGTCCATGACGTTGCGATGCGGGAAGAGGCCGTAATGTTGGAAGACCATTCCGGTCTTGTGCCTGCGCAACTCGATGATTTGCTCCACGTCGTACTCCAGGACGTTCTCACCATCGATCTCAACTATGCCCTGTGTGGGTTCGATCAGCCGGATGAGACAGCGGACCAGAGTGGATTTGCCGCTTCCGGACAGACCCATGACCACAAAAACTTCCCCGACGTGGACGTCGAAAGAAATGTCGCGGATGGCAATGACGTGACCGGTCTTTTCCTGCACCTGCTCCCGCGAAGCGGACTGCGCCCAGCCACCGTCCTCCTGTAGCACGCGCTGGCCGTCCGGGCCGAAGACCTTCCACAGGTCGCGCACGGCGACACGTATCTCTCTGGAATTATCCATCAACGTCACAGTCGTCCTTTCAGCAGCTGACAGCATGACTGAAGAAGATCTCCGGACGCAAGCAGCCTGCATCGCAGATACCCGGCCCGACTTGCGGGGGATGATCGGATATCTAGAAGCTGTTTGAAGCCAGCCAATGCTTGCACCAGGTATGCCTCACTATTCTGTTATGTTGCCAGAGAGAAGCTACAACTGCGACAGATACATGAAACAGCATTGTCGGTGATTTGTCAAGCTGCGGCCGACTACCAGAGCGACCCGCCCGAGAGCGTCAAATCCTGCATGGTCATGGCAAGGGCCTCCTCGCGGCAAAGGTACAGGGCAAGCGCGGCCACTTCTTCAACTTGAATCAGGCGACCCTGCGGGTTAGCCTGTTCTGCATCCGCGATGTACTCCTCGCCGCTGCGCTTTTCCTGCACCACTGCTATATCGCTCATCCAATCACGCCCGAAGTTCGTGTCTGTCCAGCCCGGGCTGATGGCATTGCAGGTAACGCCGTAAGGCGCTCCCTCCAGAGCGACGCAGCGAGAAAGCCCGACCAGCGCCGCCTTGGAAGCGCAATACGCTCCTGAGGTGGCCGCCCCGACCGAAGCCGCCGTGGAGGCGATATTAATAATGCGACCCCATTTGCGCTCGATCATTCCTGGTAGCGCTAGCCGGATGGTGCGGAAGGCGCCATCCACGTTGACTGACATCACCTTTCTCCACAGCGCCTCCGAATGGCCACTGATGGCGTGCTCCGCGGTGATGCCAGCCGCGTTCGCCAGAATGTCAATCTTGCCCAGCTCCGCGATGGTTGTGTCGCAAAAGGCCTGCACCGATTCCGTCTCGGTGACGTCCAGACCCAGCGCCAGGCAGCGCACACCCAACCTTTCGATTTCCCCCCTTGCGGCCTGCAACTCATCCCGCCCGGGCAAAAAAGAAAGTTCTCCACCAACCTTCATATTCTCCTTGTCCGCCAGCAGAGAGCCGATGGAGATGTCCGCACCGGCACGCGCAAAGGCCAGCGCCATCGCTCTTCCCATGCCGGATGCGCCTCCGGTTATCATAGCTGTTCGTCCGGTAAGGAACTTTTCGCTCAATTTGATTACATCAGGTCGTTCATTTCCGCTCACAGCACTTGCTCAGGATTATCGCTGCAAACGACAAGTCAGGCAAGACGCTAAACTGCTGCACGCACAACCACCGGTCTGCGCAGCTAAAGTCGGTATTACCCGTCGCATCGATATATCCTAATCCGCGACCAGCCAAGTCAAAGGAGCAAAGGCGAGAACCTACACGACTTTATCCAGAACAAAGATGTCAGATGTACTACTGGGCATCAAGCGCGGACATGCTACGTAGAACCGTGCGCTCTCCACAAATCTGTTAAAATCCGAATTGCGTTTTTTTTCGCACCAGTATGTGGTCGACCTGATGTCGGCGTTGATTTCCACCGGGAGAGTACCACATGAAAGCAGCCGTCTGTTACGAATTTGGCCAGCAACTTGTGATTGAGGAAGTTGCAATAGACCCACCCAAAGTGGGGGAAGTGAAAGTTAAGCTTGCGGCTTGTGCTATCTGCCACAGTGATATTCACTATGCCGAAGGCGCCTGGGGCGGCACTCTGCCGGCCATCTACGGGCACGAGGCCGCTGGTGTGGTCACGGAGGTGGGTCCGGGGGTCAAGCTGATCCAGCCGGGTGCCCACGTGGTCGTCACCCTGATGCGCTCGTGCGGGCGCTGTTATTACTGTGCCATAGGTGACCCGCATCTGTGCGAGACTGAACTCGCCATAGACAGAGAACAGCGCATTCGCAATGAGAAGGGTCAACCGGTTTTGCAGGGGCTTCGCGCGGGTGCTTTTGCCGAATACGTGGTGGTGGATGAATCGCAGCTTGTGTCGTTGCCGGCGGACATGCCGCTCGACAGCGCTGCTTTGTTGGGCTGCGCCGTAATTACCGGTCTGGGCGCAGTGATGAATACAGCGCGGGTGTCGGCCGGCAGCAGCGTGGTCGTGATTGGCATAGGCGGCGTGGGACTTAACTGTGTGCAGGGCGCGAGGTTGGTCGGCGCGCAACCGGTCATCGCCGTCGACCTCGCCGAGAAAAAACTGGAAGCAGCCAACATGTTTGGGGCAACGCACACAATCAATGCTGCGACAAATGATGTGCGGGAGGTTGTGCGAGAGCTCACCGCCCAGTGTGGTGCGGGTCATGTATTCGTCGCAGTGGGAAACGTGACGGCGATGGAGCAGGGACTGAAGCTGTTGCGCAAGGGGGGCACGCTGGTGATTGTCGGAATGCCGGCTTCCGGAATCAAGATGCAGTTTGAACCGGTTATTCTGGCTGACAGGGGTCAACGCATCCTGGGCAGCAAAATGGGTTCCGGCCGTCTACGCGTGGACGTGCCTAAACTGGCTGAGCTGTACCGAGAGGGACGGCTCAAGCTGGATGAACTGATAAGTGCACGCTACCCACTGAAAGAAATCAATGCGGCAATTGCCGCTGTGAACAGGGGCGAGGCGCTGCGCAATGTGATTGTGTTCTAAATTCAGAGATGATGAGAATCCAAAGCATCGAAACATTCTGTAACGAATACGTGGGACTGGTGCGGGTGCGCACGGATGACGGTGCAGTGGGCTGGGGGCAGGTTTCCACCTACAACGCGGACATTTCGGCGCTGGTGCTGCACCGTCAGGTTGCACCTTGCGCACTGGGCGCAGACCCACTGGAGATCGATGCAATGCTCAACAGGATTGTGGAAATTGAGTTCAAGTTCCCCGGATCCTACTTGCGGCGTGCGCTGGCTGGGTTGGACACTGCGCTGTGGGACTTGCGTGGCAAACTGGAAGGTAAGAGTGTGTGCGAGTTGCTGGGTGGGCAGCCGCGTCCATTTGCGGTGTATGCCTCCAGTATGCGCCGCGACATCACGCCGGAAGCGGAGGCGGAGCGGATGGCGCGGTTGCGAGCTGCCCATGGCTACACAGCCTTTAAGTTTCGCATTGGAAAAGAATGCGGCCAAAATGAAGACGAGTGGCCCGGCCGCACCGAAGCTATCGTGCCTGCTATCCGCAACGCCCTCGGCGATGACGTCGCCCTGCTAGTGGACGCCAACTGTTGCTATACCCCTGCAAAAGCCATCGAAGTCGGCAACATGCTTACCGCGCACGGTATCTGCCACTACGAAGAACCGTGCCCCTACTGGGAGTTCGAGCAGACCGCCGAAGTCACACGCGCGATGCAGGCGCTCTCGATTGATGTGGCCGGCGGCGAACAGGATTGCTCGCTGTCGCAATGGCGCCGCATTGTTGAAACCCGGGCGTTTGACATTGTGCAGCCCGACATCTGCTATGTGGGCGGGCTAACGCGCTGCCTGCGCGTGGCCGCCTTGGCAGAACGCGCCGAGCTGCCGTGCGTGCCCCATTCGGCCAATCTGTCGCTGGTGACGGTGTTTTCGCTGCACATGATGGGGGCAATCCCAAATGCTGGCCCCTATGTTGAATTTTCGATTGAAACAACAGAGTACTACCCCTGGCAGGCGGGGCTGTATACCCCGGTGCTGACAGCTCAGGAAGGTAAGGTGGAAATTCCGCCTGGCCCGGGCTGGGGTGTGAGGATTAACACGGACTGGTTGGAAAAGGCCACGTATCAGATCAGTGAACTAAATTGATGCGAGGAGGCACGAAATGGAACTTTCTGCGCATAACTCGCGTGTTCTAATTACAGCGGCGGCCTCTGGCATCGGCCGCACGATTGCGGAAGCATTTCTGGAAAAAGGTGCGCGGGTACACATCTGCGACGTGGCGGCAGATTGGCTGCAGGAATGCCGCGCCGCGTTACCAGACATCGGGGCCACGTCGGCGGACGTAGCCGATCCAGCGCAGGTGGAGAGGCTGTTCGCGGAGGTGCGGGCCAGTATTGGTGGACTGGATGTGCTCGTGAACTGCGCCGGGGTCGCCGGGCCGACGGCGCCGGTGGAAGAGATCGCGCTGCAGGACTGGGAGCGCACGCTGGCCGTCAACCTGACGGGCACCTTTCTGTGCGTCCGGCACGCTATCCCGTTGCTGAAAGATGGTTCGGGCGGCTCGATTATCAATATTTCCTCAGCTGCCGGCCTGCTGGGTTACCCGTGGCGCGCGCCCTACGCGGCATCGAAATGGGCACTGATCGGGTTCACCAAGACACTGGCGATGGAGTTGGGTGAGTTCGCCATCCGAGTAAACGCGATCTGTCCTGGCGCGGTGGAGGGCCCACGCATGGAAGCAGTAATTGCCCGGGAAGCACAAGCCCGGGGGATGAGCGCTGATGAAGTGCGCGCGCAGTACGAACGGCAGACTTCATTGCGCACGTTCGTCACCGCCGGGGATGTCGCTAATATGGCGCTGTTTCTGTGCTGCGAAGCCGGGAGCAAGATCAGTGGTCAGGCGCTGGGGGTGGACGGACACACAGAGGGCATTCCAAGCTAACAACCGCTGCCGCAGGTGTGAGAGGGTCCCGTGCTGGGGGAGGGCAGGGCACAAGCTGGCCGGGTGCCGTGATATACTCGTGCTGGCGCAGCGGTCATACGACAGCGACCCGACAGGGCATTGCTGTGTGGGAATGCCATCGTGCTTGCACTGGAATCTGTGTTGGCGTTTGCATTGCAGATGGGTTTGTGTCAGAAAGTGCGCTCCCCGCTTCCATCCGGGATGGTAATTAGCATTGTACCTGCGGCATGGGACCGGCATCCCCTTTTGTCTAACTGACAGTTTGTCGTTGATGGCGAGAAGGAGCTGCAGTGCACGCAATTACTGACACCCCACAGGTAATTCTTGGCCCGCGGGTGCGCAAATCGCCCTTTTTCGACGCCACCCGGCGTTACGGCTGTCAAGCCTACACAATCTACAACCACATGTACATGCCGCTTTATTACGAAAGCCCAGAGGCCGATTACTGGCGTTTGATTAACGACGTCACACTGTGGGATGTGGCTTGCGAGCGACAGGTGGAAATTACCGGGCCGGATGCCTACCATTTTGCGCGCCTGTTGACGCCGCGCAATCTGTCTCGGTGTGCCGTTGGGCAGGGAAAATACGTGCCGCTGACCGATGCCGCCGGGGGGATGCTCAACGACCCGGTGCTGCTGCGCTTGGGAGAAAACCATTTCTGGCTCTCACTGGCCGACCTGGATATTCGCCTGTGGGCGCAGGGCATTGCCTTCAACGCTGGGATGGATGTGACCATCACCGAACCGGACGTCTCTCCGCTAGCGGTGCAGGGCCCTATGGCCGATGCGCTGATACGTGATTTGTTCGGCAGCAAAGCCGCCGAACTGCGCTACTTTTGGTTCTACGAAACGCAGTTGAACGGTATCCCGTTGGTGGTCGCGCGTTCCGGGTGGAGCAAACAGGGCGGGTTCGAACTATACTTACGCGACGGTCGCTATGGCGATGAGTTGTGGGAGCAAGTGGTCGCAGCCGGCGCGCCGTACAATATCGCGCCGGCTGCGCCTTCGGTAATCGAGCGAATTGAAAGCGGGCTGCTTTCTTACGGCGCAGATATGACCGTGGATAACAATCCGTTTGAAATTGGCTTGGGCAAATATGTAGACGTGGAGCAGGAGATTGATTTTGTCGGCAAGGCGGCGCTGCGGCGCATTAAAGTCGAAGGGATCAAACAGAAACTGGTTGGGGTTGAAATCCACGGTGAGTCGCTGCCCGGCAACGAGCACCCTTGGCCGGTGGAGCGCAACGGTGGGCCGAGCGGCAAGGTGACCAGCGCAATTTACTCGCCGCGCCTGAAGAAGAACATTGCCCTGGCAATGCTGCCGATTGCCAGTACCGACCTAGGCACGCAATTGACTGTGGAAACCCCGTTGGGTCTGGCCGCGGCTGTTGTGGCTCCACAGCCCTTTGTACTGCCGCGCACGTGAACGTGCAGGGCCATTGGCAGTCGTCCAAGCCAGACGGCAGGAGGTAATTATGTACGGCCTAATGATGGACGATCAATTGACGCTCAGGCCAATGATGGAGCGCGCGCATAAACTCTTTGGGCGCAAAGAAATTGTTACCCGCACTGACTGGGGCCTTCACCGTCACACTTACAGCGACTTTTACGAGCGCTGCGGACGGCTAGCGAACGGCTTGGCGCGGCTGGGCATTAAACGCGGCGACCGCGTGGGTACATTTGCATGGAACAGCTACCGCCACCTGGAATTGTATTTTGGCGTTCCCTGTATGGGCGCGGTCGTACACACGCTCAACATCCGCCTGCACGACAGTCAATTGGCCTACATCATCAACCATGCAGAAGACCGCGTGATTATTGTAGACTCGAATCTACTCATTGCATTGGAACCGATCGCCGACCAATTGAAAACGGTGACGCACTTTGTCGTGATGCACGCCCCTGGTGAGCCGCTGCCCGCGACCTCGCTGCCCAACGTGGTCGATTACGAAACGTTGTTGGCTGGCGAAGACGCCAACTATGCCTGGCCAGGACTTGAAGAGCGCGAAGCGGCTGCCATGTGCTATACCTCCGGTACAACTGGTCATCCAAAAGGGGCGCTATATTCACATCGCTCCATTTACCTGCACTCGCTTTCTGGCTGTACGGAAGTCTCTTTTGGATTGACGGAAACCGATGTAGTGATGCCGTTAGTGCCGATGTTCCATGTGCTTTCGTGGGGCATGCCGTATGCCGCCACCTGGCTGGGTTGCAAACAGGTGTACACGACCTCGTACATGCAGCCGGGCGACCTTGCTGCGATGATTCAAAATGAGCGCGTCACCTACACGGCCGGCGTGCCCACCATCTGGATGGGGGTACTCAACTACCTGGAAACGGAAAACTACGACATCTCCAGCCTACGGCGTATTCCGGTGGGCGGCTCGGCGGCCCCGCGCGCGCTCATAGAAGCCTATGAGAAAAAACACGGTGTAGAAGTTGTACACGCCTGGGGTATGACCGAAATGACCCCCATCGGCTGCCTGTGTTACCTGAAAAGCTACATGCACGATTGGCCGGAGGAAGATAAATTTGCCGTGCGCGCCAATCAGGGACTATCGGCGCTAACGGTCGATTTTCGGCTTGCAGATGAAGCTGGCAACATTTTGCCTTGGGATGGCAAGAGCGCCGGAGAATTACAGGTGCGCGGCCCGCACGTCATTAGCCAGTATTACAATGACGAGCGTTCGCAAGAGTCTTTTGTGGATGGCTGGTTTTGCACCGGCGATGTCGCCACTATTGACCCTGAAGGCTACATGCGAATTGTAGATCGCACCAAAGACATGGTCAAAAGCGGCGGTGAGTGGATTTCCACGGTTGATTTGGAAAACGCGCTTATGGCGCATGAAGATGTGCTGGAAGCTGCCGTGATAGCCGTATCCCACCCCAAGTGGCAGGAACGCCCGTTGGCGCTGGTGGTGCTCAATCCGAATTCCGAAAATCCGCCAAGTAATGAGAGCTTGGTTGAATTGTTACTGCGGACTTTTGAGAAATGGCAGCTGCCCGATGACTACATTTTTGTGGAAGAAATCCCCAAAACCAGTGTCGGTAAGTTTGATAAGAAAGTCCTCCGGGCGCAATATCAGGATTATCAAATACCAAGGTAAAGGAGTAAATTCACAATGCCCAACCCAGTCCCCATTGGCACACTGCCGCCGGTCGGCGAGGTACCCCAGAAAATGTTTGCCCAAGCAGTACGCAAGGAGCGTTTCGGCGACCCGCGCACCGCCTTCCAGGTTGAAGAAATCGACGTGCCAGAAACCAAGCCACACGAAGTGCTGATTGGCGTGATGGCGGCTGGAATCAATTACAACAACGTGTGGGCCGCGCGCGGCATCCCGATTGATGTTATCAAGGTGCGCCAGAAAATGGGCGAGCCATACGATTTTCATATCGGCGGCAGCGATGTCTCTGGCATTGTGTACGCCGTCGGCGCGGAGGTGACCAACGCTGCCGTTGGCGACGAGGTCGTCGTCCATCACGGTTGTTGGAATCTTGACGACCCCTGGGCGCTGGCCGGCAAAGACCCGATGATCGCGCCATCAGCTAGGATCTGGGGCTACAATACCAACTTTGGCTCCTTTGGCCAGTTCTGCGTCGCGCAGGCCCACCAGATTTTGCCCAAGGCGCTGCATCTGAGCTGGGAGGAAGCAGCTGCACCCACGTTGGTCGGCACGACCGCCTATCGCATGCTGTTTGGGTGGGCAGGCAACGTCCTGCAGGACGGAGACGTCGTGCTAGTCTGGGGAGGTTCAGGCGGCCTCGGCAGCCAGGCCATCCAGCTTGCGACCGTGCACGGCGCGCGTGCCGTAGCGGTGGTGTCGGACGAGGAACGTGGTGAATACTGCAAGAAACTTGGCGCTGTGGGCTACATCAATCGCCGTGAATTTTCGCACTGGGGCGTTCCGCCGCATTGGGAGGACTCCGCAGGCCAGAAAGAGTGGGTGGGTGGCTGCAGGGCGTTTGGCAAAGCCATCTGGGAAGCCCTCGGCGAGCGCCGCAATCCGGATATTGTTTTCGAGCACCCGGGCGAAGCGACTATTCCCACCAGCATCTTTGTGTGCGAGGCGGGCGGAATGGTGGTCATCTGCGCGGGGACAACTGGATACTCGGCCTCCGTGGACTTGCGCTACCATTGGGTGCGCCAGAAACGTCTGCAAGGATCACACGGCACCAATGACGAGCAAGCGGCGGCCTATAATCAACTCGTTTGCGATGCCAAGATCGACCCGTGTCTGGGCGAGGTGTACCGGTTTGAGGATATCGGCCAGGCGCACGCGGAAATGGAAGAGGGCAGAGTGGTGTTCGGCAATCGGGTCGCGTTGGTGGGCGCACCCGAAAAAGGACTGGGTCGGAATAATGCATAAAGAGAGACCGCTCGATGAGTAAGGCAGAATCGATCCGCGCAGCTGCCCGAAAACACTGCGAGCAAGTCATCTTGCCCGAGGTCACGGCATGGGAAGCGACGACGCGATATCCGCGAAAGGCCGCCGTAACGGCAGCCGCGGATGGACTACTCGGTCTCTACTGCCCGACTGAATTCGGCGGCCAGGGTCTTACCTTTCCCGAAGCCATACCTGTCTTCGAGGAGTTTGGCCGGGGAGCGGGGCTGTATGCCTTTTCGCTCTCAATGCACAACATAGTAGCGTACGCCGTCTCCGGTTTCGGCCAGCCCTCGTTTCGCAATGCGTGGATGCGGCGCCTCACGTCCGGTGCAGCCCTAGGCGGGTTCGTTCTTACTGAGCCACAGTCCGGGTCCGATGCAGCCGGGTTGCGTACGTGCGCCGAGATCGGCGCTGACGGCTCATATACCATCAATGGTAGCAAAGCCTGGGTCTCGCTAGCCGGTGTCGCCGACATTTACCTTGTCGTTGTCAAAACGAATCCTGAACCCGGGCACAAAGATATAGCCATGGTCGCGGTACCGAGGGAAACAGTCGGAGTGCGCTTTGGCGAACCGTATGATAAGCTCGTCTCGCCCTTTCTCCCAATAGCAGACATGTTTCTTGAGAACGTCACTGTGCCCGCTGACCACGTGATTTTGCCGCCCGGTCAGGGCCTGAAAGGCTCTCTGATGGCGATTGACATCGCCAGGACTTCAATCGCCGCCGGCTGCTGCGGCCTAATGTCTGCTGCGCTGGACACCGCGCTCATTTATGCTAGGGACCGCAAGATGTTTGGCAAGTCAGAGCTCGACTTCCAGGGAATTCAGTGGATGTTGGCTGACGTGGCAACGGACTTGGAAGCTAGCCGTTTGCTTTACAGACGCGCCACAGAACTCCTGGGTGGTCACGAGGGTGCCGTCGCCGCCGCGCACGCCAAGCGATTTGCACCTGATGCAGCCGTGCGGGCAACCGGTACCTGTATGCAGATGCTCGGCGCTTACGGTCTTCTGGCTCCGTACGTGCTGGAGAGGATGTATCGCATCGCGCCGGTGATGAAAGTGGTGGACGGCACCACCGAAATCCAGCGCGTGGTGATTGCGCGCGCGCTGCAAAAGTACGCGTCCACGCTCCCACCGACAGAAAACTCTCAGACGCGGCCCTGACG
>MPLZ02224630.1_pt1 | contig 14944 bp, 8 predicted proteins | sample 1617311 | NCBI WGS metagenome assembly MPLZ02 (sample SAMN05944806, study PRJNA350692) | marine metagenome | biome: marine; feature: ODZ; material: water; isolation source: 160 m water sample filtered on 0.2 um supor filter | place: Pacific Ocean | collected 2012-04-08 | depth 160m m | reverse complement strand
TCTGCCGCTGACAGGCTCATTCGTCTTCCCAGGTCGACTCCAAGCCAAGCACACTTTTTTAAGCACATCGTTCTTCAGCATGATGTCAGCAACCAAGCGTTTAAGTTGACCGTTTTCTTTCTTCAGCTCGGCGATACTGTCTTCACCTCGCATGCCTTCCAATACGATTCGGATCTTTTCTTCAGAAGAATACTTCTTACGGCTAAGACGACGTATATCTTTAACTAACTTCTCGCTATTATTGCTTCTAATGAGACGCCTGCTATTGAGGTTTACTTATCAGAAGTCTCCCTTAGGAATCAGGTCAATTCTGTCTCATATGCTTTGACGGGATACAATTGACGGTGAGAAACTTGATCCTTTACGCGACGCATTACGTCGAGTCGAATAGGTGACTGATCGACAGTTCTTAGAGATTCAGGGAGTTACACGATCCAAGAGCTCAGACACAACCCGATTTCTCCGAACAGCGCGTTAATGGTTCCTGCACTCGACCTGTAACTGTACGATTGGCATTCTAAACCTGCTGTTTATAGGCTTTGAATGTATCGGTCCGACGCTCCCTCTCCCGTACATATATGACGAATATGACGAATGAAGAAAAATAACAAATTGTTTGTTAAGCATTGCCTGAATCAACCTATGCGGCCTCCCGGCGCACAGGTACTGTGGCGGATCAGTCTCTCAACGAGGAAATGATGGAAGACAAATTGAGGTGGTATAAAGAGGCGAAGCTCGGGCTTTTTATCCATTGGGGGCCGTACTCCCAGGCCGGCGTCGAAGCTTCGTGGCCGATCATGGTTCCCGGGATGTCGGCCCTGTCGGGAGGATCGGTCATTGCCCAGGACAAGTACGAGGCGCTTGCGGCGACGTTTCATCCTGTTGAGTTTGATGCACACCGGTGGGTCAAGGCGGCAAAGAACGCCGGTATGCGCTACCTGGTCATCACTGCCAAACACCACGATGGATACTGCATGTTCGACGCACCGGGAACCGAATACAAAATTACCAACTCGCCCTTCGGGCGCGACGTGATTGCCGAGCTCTCAGCAGCCTGCGCAACGGCCGGTATGCGCTTCGGCATCTATTATTCCCCCCCCGACATGCACCATCCCGGCTATCGGGATACATCGAAACCGGCTAAGAAGAACTGGTACGGCGAGCCCAAGCGTGCTGCCTGGGCTGAGTATCTTGATTATATGGAGCGTCATCTCCGGCATCTGCTGACCGCCTATGGTGATGTAGACATTCTCTGGCTCGACGGCCTCTTTGAACAGGATAAATACCAGCCGGCTCGGTTTCACCGGATTATCCGTGACCTGCAACCAAAGATTCTCATCAACGACAGGCTTGGATCGATGGGTGATTTTGTCACCCCGGAACAGGGGATTCCGGATGCCGTGCCGGTCAGGCGCACCGGCGAGAAAAAAGAGATCAGCGCAAAGGCCTTCAGCCGGATCATGAAGGTTCTTAACCTGCCGGGTGTCCGGCAATATGTCTCAAAGAAGCTTGGAGTCTTGAGTGAAAACCCGAGACCGCTCACCCGGTTTCCGACCGAGCCTTTTCCCCGGGAAGACCGTTTTCAGCCGTGGGAAACCTGTATGACTATGAATAGGACCTGGGCCTACAGCGAAGATCCGTTGTGGAAGCCGCCGGAACTGCTTCTCAGATTGATGGCGAAAGTTGTTGCGAGGGGAGGCAACTTCCTGCTCAATGTGGGCCCGGACAGCCTCGGCAGGTTCCCCCTGCAGGCGATGGAACGGCTCGAGGAAATCGGACGTTGGATATCGACGAACGGCGAGGCAATCTACGGCACGAGTTACGGGCCGCCGGCCGGGGAAAATGCGGTATCGACCCGGAAAAATGGCGCGGCTTATCTGATCGCCCTCGGGAAATCAGACACGGGAGAGCTGACAATCCCCGCCGAATTGGGCGCCGTAGGCCGTGCATCAGCGCTTGGGACTGGAGTTGTGACCGAGATTAACCAAAGCGGTGATGGCCCCCGGCTCACGTTGCCGAACGACTTCGAGGCGAAGGTTCCCCTGGTAATCAAACTCGAGGTATAGCTCGAGCTATAGTACGAGCTATAGTAAGTGTGATGAAACCTATCCGTGAGGTGTAATCCACTTCTAATACTAATCTTCTAATTACTATCCACTTCTAATACTAATCTTCTAATTACTAATAGTGCTATAGCAAATGATCTGTAGCTACCAAATGGGCTGGCGACGGACAGGACGTTCAAAAAACGGATTGGCCATATTCTGTTTCTTCGTAGCCTTCCTGTTGTTGATAACAACCCATGTCCGTTTCATCGCTTAAGTGTCTCTTAGGCAATCAGGCTAATTGGTCCACAGGGTGCTGACGGGGTACGATAGTTATAAGGTGCCGACTCTACCTGGCAAGCGCAGCTGCACCACCGGCTATTCGGGTTTTGTCATAAGGATTCAGCTGCAGGTTGTTCTTGCCAAAAATGATCGCGTCTTCCGCCAACAGTCGATCGACCAGAGACGCGTTGCTTGCAGGTACGAAATTGCTGAATTTTTCCGTACCAAAAGTTGTTGTAGTCCCCGCTGTGATGATCAAACCCTTCAGTGAGATGGGAATACCGAACAGCGATCCCAATGGTTCAGCCTGTTTGCACCTTGCATCTGCTGCACGGGCTGCCGCCATCACGGCCTCATGATCGACTGTGATGAATGCGCGCAGATTGCTGGAATGTTCGGCTATTTGCTTGAGAAGTACGCTGACATAGTTGATGACGCTCACTTAATGTTGCCTCAGGATCGTAATAATCTCTTCGTCGTTGAATCGCTTTCTCTTCACTTGAGACCTCCCTTAGGTCTACCGTAACGGGAAATCCCATCTCACTCATGGACTAATTTATGGGCGTAAGATCAGCTGAGGCTGATTTTTCATGCACTATTTCATGCACGATATAGTACATAATACATACACCCCTGAATGGCTATATACACCCCTGAATGGCTATATACACCCCTGAATGGGTATATTTTCTATATATATCAATAGGTTATACTTTATAAGCAGATTCTAAACAGCTCTAGTAATCAATACGGTATACTTGCGAATAAGCTCTGAAACTACAATTTTTTTAACAGTAAATAAATACTCAAATTTGATAAAAAAAAGTCAATTTCCCTTAAAGATACGGTACACTTAATGTTACGGTTCACTGCTCCATAGGTCCGTTGGGAATTGACCATTCGATCAAAAGGAAATTCATAGGAAATCGACATGAAACAGTTGTTAGGAATCTTATTTTTCGCAAGTCTACTGGTGGGCTGTGGCGGCGGCGGCGGCGCCGGTGGAAGTACGACATCAACGACGAACTCCGCACCGACAATATCAGTTGACGGTGTTACTCAAGCTGACATTTTTGACATCTCCGTGACCGAAAATGTTACCGCCGTTGCGTCAGTAACAGCAGCCGATGCTGATGGTAGTGCCACTTTAAGCTTAAGTGGGCCGGACTCGGATCTGTTTGAACTCAGTTGGGTAAGTGCAGAATTGAGCCGGGTGCCCGAAGACCAGATATCATTTGTAGCGGCGCCGGATTTTGAAACGCCTCTCAGTGCGGACGGTGATAATGTCTATGCGATTACTGCGATAGCTACGGATGGGGTGGCCACCACCTCGCTGGTTATCCGCGTTACAGTAACCAATCTGGTTGAAATAGCAGGTCGCGTTGTTGATGGGCCAATCGAAGGTGCAACAGTTTTTGTCGATCTGAATTGTGATTATATTGCTGATGCAGATGAGCCAACAGCAACGACGGATGCAGATGGCTATTTCGAAATAAGCAGTAGCGTTGCATACCAAGAAGGATGTGATCCAGATCTTGTTGCTACGGGTGGAACCGATACGGCGACTGGGGAAGATCGTGCTGATGTGGCTTTAGTGTCTGATCTTCCAACTGATGAGGCTGATGCTAACATTTCGCCTTTGACTACTATTATAGCAGCCGCTGATACAGCTGAAGCAAAATTGGCAGTGTTAACCGCAGTGGGGTTCTCCGCAGATACCACTGTTGATGATGTTTTAACGACAGATAGCTGGGCAGGAGCTCTAGCAGATGATGCTACGTCCCAGGCTATTCAGCGCATGAACACACAGTTGGCTGTTATATTGTCAACTGCTGCTTCAGTTTCTGCTGCTGATGAAGATGTAACAGCAATAGCACTAGCTTTAGCTGTCGCTGATGCTTTGGTGAGCCTAATTGAGACGGCTGCAGCTACAGACGATACCTCGGTTGACGTGGCAGTTGCAGCTATAGTAGCGACTATATTGACCGATACCTTGGCAGAAGCAGCCCCTGGTTTGGTGGTGGCTGAGGCCATCATTAATGCTACAGCTTCGGTTGTTGCCACTGTCAATACAGTAGCAAGCGATACGACCGTGAATCCCACCAGTACACTAGCTATTGCTGTGGCAACAGCCGCTCAAACGAGTGTGCAGGATAGTGTAGCTGATGTGGTCAGTGGTGAAATCACAGTCGAAGCGTTTGAAACGGCAACGGATACAGGGACGATCTTTGCGGATGTACCGGTAGATGCCGATGCAACCGATACTGATGGTGACGGTTTAGCAGATACTGTTGACCCGGATGATGATAACGATGGTGTCCTTGATACCCAGGATGCATTCCCGACGAATAGCACCGAATGGGTTGATACCGATGGAGATGGCATCGGTAACAATGTTGATACCGATGATGATGGAGATGGAGTTGCTGACTCAGCGGACCTAGACCCGTTAGATGCGACTATAGGTGGGAATGGCTTCGGGGTAAAATATGTAGGATTAATTGATTATGTTGATGGTGTCGCTGGGGGCCGTGTTGTATATGGGGCTGATCCGTCAGTAAGTGGGTCAACGGTTACGATCGCTCCCCAGAACAGCCTAGATATTACCAATCTGCAAGCATTGGCTGATAATACCAGCCAAGGGGGTCTTTCGCCTCAGCTATTTATACAGTTTAGTACCATTCCAGGCAGTGGAGAGACCGGCACCTTGACAGTGACAGCGACCCTAACGGACGGTAGTGATGCAACCAGAGGCTCCGGTGAAAGAAGCATCACCACATCGCTCGACCTGGAATGGTCCTCAACAGGAGACGCGGTCACGAGATTGGTACTTGCCCAGACTGCTACCGTAGTCTTTACTGATGGAGACGGTGTAGCAATAGAGAAGACCTACACTAATGTCGATGCGGACAGCGTACATTTTGGTAATGTGTTTGACGGTTTCGTAGACGGGACGACCACCGATGTGTCTCTGGAAGTGAAGATTGCTACCTTTTTAACCGAAGTAGGAAGCGATATTACTTTTGCTAACTTCCTCAGTGAAGGCTCTTACTTCATGGACGTGCAGATAGACCAGCCATCACCGCAGCTGCCTAATCTTTATTACGGGGCAGATTTGGTTAATAGGGTGCAGGGCCCTTTCACAGTGGCAGATGTTTCTCTTGAAGTCAGCAATGGCTTTAGTGTTGGATCTGTGGCTATTGTGGACTCGAGCGATGTGGATACTGATACAGCAAAGTCGATGATGCTGGGAGAAACGCTGCAAGTGATATCTACAGATTCGATTGATCTAGCCACGCTCATCGCTCTGGCGGATGGTGATATATCTCCGGCTGCATCACCAGAATTGACCTTTCAGATCTCGCAGGTACCTGATACAGGGGAGAGCGGATCGTTTACGGTTGAGATCAGTGTTACAGATGGTATAGATTCGACTCGTGATGAAAGCGAGCGGCAGGTAACCGGAGAAATCACGGTTGAATGGTCATCGGATGGCTCTAATGTTGTAGTAACTGTTCCTGCTGCTCAGAGCGCGGCGGTAAGTATCATAACGCGAGATGGATCGGCGGTGGAGACTACCTTTACTAACGTTGATGTAGACTGGGTTTCCGTCAGTAGTGCTTCTCCGGATTTGCCTGATAATCTTAACGTTCGTTTGATGTCGTTCTTCAGTGCAAACAGCTCTTATAGCCTAACGGACGCGTTTGTGGCGGGGGATTACTTCCTGAATGTAACTATTACTGGTTTGGATAATCTTCACTACGATGGATTGCCCATGGATAGCGTTCAGGCAGTGCTATCGGTTGAGTAAAATCAAGCGGAAGTGTTAAAACAAGAAAACGCAGCTTTCGGGCTGCGTTTTTAGTTCCCTGTTTGGTTTCCACCTGTCTACTAAGTCGATGAAGCAAGTTAACCCGGCTCAATGCTGCTGGCCTATACTCTTATAATGGTGTTATAACTAACTTATAGTTATAGCGTTTTGCTAGAAGGACTTCGCGTTAATGAAAATCAACTGGATATTGATAATCGGGAAAGGGTTGCTGTATCTGTCCTGCTTTATGCCCGCTATCGCTTTTTCAGATCAGCAGTATTTCCTCAACCTGTTTCCGAATCCGAGCGTTAACCGCGGCTATGTAATCATCGATTATACTTATTTTGATCAATCCCTGGATGTCTTTAATTATTCTTCCAGACTTGGCGGCACCTCAAAACCGGAGCGCGCTTCGGCTACATTCATCGGTCTCGGACTAAAGGTAACTGAAAATATCTGGCTCTCCTACGAAGATGAAAACTCAAAAGGAACCGTAATTCGCACCGCTGAACCTCTTAATGTAGAGACTGATCTCGCAGGAGAATCAGTTCACCTCAGGTGGTCTATTGGCAAGTGGTTGGGTTTTAAAACCCAACTTTTTGCCGGGATAGCGAATCGCGATCAGGCCGACCTTGATATTGAATGCTATGACTATGGCGATACATTGCTCGGGGGCAATTGTGATAACGCTGATTTCAGGTTGTTTGATGGTGATTTATTTTCTCAGACCGGTGAGAAGGTTTATTATCCCGTTCTTTCAACAAGAGCAGAGGAGGACCGTTGGTTTATCGGAGCAGTGGCAGAACTGGTATGGTCCCCTCGGCTGACCTTGAAACAGGCGCTTAAGTACCAGGAGTCTGAAATATCGGTGGTAACCACATCACCGCTTTTCGACATTCAATCGGATTTTCTGCTTAATGCACAAGTTGGCGGTAGACGTTTGGGTGATGCGCTAACGGAACTACGAAATAGTTTACCGCAGAGTACACCATGGAAAGAAAAATCCGCTCGATATGATATTGGTCTCACCTATACATTTGCCGATTCTTTTCTGGCAGCTGCTTCCATAGGTTATGTCTACGTCGGACGTGACCAGTATCAGGCAGGCTCGGCAGAGAAAGATTACAACCATAATTTTGTTCTGAACGCATCGCTGTGGTTCGCGCCGTCACGATTTCTGGCAACTTACATCAGAGCCGAGTTTTCCTCTAATTACCTGCTGGGCCTCGACCCCATTACTTACAACCGCAAGACCAGCCGTTTCTTTGAGCATCCCTATGCACAGCTTTCAGCTGGTATTATCGTGTCGTTCTAACCCTGGAGAGTAATATGAAGAGAATTGCCGATGATACTCAATGTAGTAGGTAAACCACTCTTTTTACTACACTTTCTAATTGATTTTGGATAAAGGTGAACATAAAACACTTCAAATTTTCTGTTCAAAGTGATTAAATGTCCGTCCCTTAGTGATTAGTGATTGTTGTTATGCAAATGGCTAAGAAATTAGCAAGAACAACACTTTTTTTTGCAATTGTTTGCACGGCATCCCTCATAGACCTAGGCTCACCCCTGAGTACCAAAGTCGCAGAAGCAGACGTTATAGGGAGTCAATTGCCACCCCCCTCAAGTTGTATTCGCCTAGGCGACAATCTGGTTAATAATCGGCTCATTGAAAGTGCCGCGGTGGTTGGTCTGGCAGGCACTGCCTTAACACTAATAAGCAAGCCACAAAGTGAAAGAAATCTAGTCAGCCATTGCACACCAGAGTCTTAATATCCAGCACCAGGCTAATTCCGTTAAATCTATCTAACCAAATGCCCCAGGTCATTATCCGTAATGGCGATGATAGGTTATAATTGCTCTGAGAATTAATTGGTCCAGAGAGCAGATCAGGCTAATCTAACAAACGCTATAGTTCGCGATATCGGGCATAATTTAGGCAATCACTCAATGAAAACAACATCCCTGAATACAAAGAATTACATCCTGATAGTTTGGGGGATAGCGTTGCTGGCATTAAGCGGTTTAGCGCAAACGGCACCCGAGATTCCCCCTGGGCTGCTTGCCGAGTTTAAGCAGATGTCTCCAGCACAACAGCGCGCCCTGGCAAAGCAGTATGGCGTTGACATCACTGACCTAGTTGAAGCTGCCGCGGCTAAGCCTGCTCAAGTTCTAGCAGAACCGGCAGCCCCTATCAAACAGGTTGATTTAGCTGAGGATGAAGAAAAAGAGGCACCTGATAAGGCCGCGCCTGCTCAGGCAGTGGGCATGGAGGCGCCTGCGGAAGCCCTCGAAATTGCCCCTGAACTTAAACGATTTGGAGCGCAAATATTCGATGCTGAGGTCACTACTTTTGCACCTGTCGATAATGTCCCGGTACCGCCGGGGTATCTGCTGGGTGTTGGCGATAATATCTCTATCCTGCTTTACGGCAACCTACAGCTCCAGTCGGAGCTGGTAATCAACCGTGAAGGCTCCATTAATTTTCCGCAATTAGGCCCCATCGCCTTAGCGGGACTACCCTGGATAGAAGCTAGAAAGGTCATCGAAGCCCGCGTTAAGCAGCAGTTGATAGGGACTAATGTCGTCGCATCCCTGGGTCGCCTGCGCAGCATCAATGTCTTTATGGCGGGTGAGGTTAAGGTGCCAGGCAATTATTCTGTATCTGGGCTCACCACGATTACCCAGGCAATTTACACAGCTGGGGGTATCTCACCTGTAGGAAGTTATCGAGATATCCAGGTAAAACGAAGTGGCCAGACCGTGGCCACATTTGATCTGTATGATCTGCTGTTAAAGGGCTCGCTGGATAAAGACATTCGATTGCAGACCAATGATGTGGTTTTTGTCCCGCCGACCAGTGCCATGGCCAGTATCCAGGGACAAGTGTTAAGACCTGCTATATTTGAGTTCAGATCTAACGAAACCATTGAAGACCTGCTGAACATGGCAGGCGGCCTGTTATCAAGAGCCTATACGTCCCAGGCCTTGTTACAGCGCTATGTGCCAGGCGCTGATCTTCCGACCCTAAACAATCTCGACCTGACCCTCAAGGAAACACTGTCTTCAGAACTATTTGACGGTGATATCATTACCGTTGAAGAGATGGCAACACGAATGCAGAACCCGATTACGCTAATCGGAGAGGTAGAACGGCCCGGAGTTGTTGCCTGGATGCCAGGTGTACGTATTTCAACGTTTATTAAGAACATCGACGGGGACGTAAAGGAAAGTGCTGATCTTGCTATTAGCCTGGTCATTCGACGCAAGAATTTCAGACTGGATATCGAAGTATTACCTTTTAATTTAGGCAGTGCAATTGCAGAACCCGGCGGTGATGCTGATTTGTTACTAGAACCCTATGACCAGGTGCTCGTGTTTTCATTGACCGAAAAACCCGGAGAAGATCGGCTAACGATGCTTAAGCCCGTCGTTAGAAAGTTAGTACAGCAAACCCTGGGTAGTGAGTGGCCACTAACAGTGACTTTAAAAGGCGCGATTGAAACAACTGGAGATTATCCCTTAGCTGCAGGGCAAACCGTGTCTTCGCTGTTAGCACTTGCAGGTGGAAGCGGTTACCTCAAATTCTTTGTGGACCTGGATGTTGCCTTGATCCTGCGAAAAGACGAGTCCTTAGTTGATATTAAAGTCATACCTTTCTCTCTTGAAGCTGCGCTTGAAAACCCTGGGTCTGAGCTGGACCCAATTCTGAAGCCGCTTGACGAAGTGCTCATTTTAGATTTAGTAACAGGCGAAGGCTCAAATCGATCAGAACTATTGGCTGATGTTAATGCTAAATTACGCAATGAGGCAACAGCCGCCAGAGAAGCCGAAATCATCACCATACAAGGTAAGGTACGCATGCCGGGTGATTACCCAATTCTGGCATCAGGCGAACTGAATTACTTGATTGATCTGGCGGGTGGCTTCGCGGAAGGTGCTTATGTTGATCAGGCTGAAGTCTCTCGACGATTTATAACAGCAGACAAAAAAGAAAAAATCGAACTGCTAGAGGTGGACCTTGCTAGTGTTTCTGACATGGGTTCTTTCCAGCTTAAACCGAGAGACATAGTACGCGTAAATACAATTCCCGGTTGGCAACAAGAACAAAATGTTACTCTTAGCGGTGAAGTCGTTTTCCCTGGTATCTATGCGATCGAAAATGGCGAAACCCTGGCTTCGGTCCTTAATCGGGCTGGAGGCTTAACAGATCAAGCTTTCCCTGAGGCAGCTATTTTTATCAATCAGGTCGCTAAAGAACAACAATTGACTCAGGCGGAAACAATTGTACAAAGACTTGAGAGTGAACTGGCAACCGACGCAGCGATAGAAGAAGAGGGTGAGGGTGATGCTACTACTGATGCATCAGGGCTAAAAAAATCGGTATTGGCAGCCATTGATGGCAGAATAGTCATTGACATCAAAAGCATTCTCAAGGGAAGCAAGAAAGCCAATATTGAATTGCAGGATGGAGATTCGCTTCACATACCGAGATTGAATCGAACCGTTTCAGTGGCCGGCGAAGTCTTTCATCCTGGCACCTTCCTTATTGATGAAGGCAGCAGCAAATCTGACTTTATAGCATTAGCAGGGCAGGAAACGCGTTACGCGGACAAAAAACGCACCTATGTAATCAAAGCTGATGGTTCTGTAACGCCCGCTCGAGGCGGCGGTATGTGGCTATCGGGCTTCAGCCGTAAAGGCGGAATAGAAGCCGGTGATACTATTGTAGTGCCGACCAATCTGGACTATGAGCAACCGCTAAATAGAATCAATGCTGTGACTTCGATTGTCTTTCAATCCATGGCATCGATTGCAGCCTTCTTTAACATGAGCAACTAATAATCCTGTGAATGAATTATCTGAAAACTCCGAGCAAAGCTCTAACCACTTACAGTATGAAGACGAAATTGATCTCAAAGAACTGTTCTTCGTGCTGTGGAATGCAAAGCTGTTCATCGTCGCAATTACGGGCTTTTTCGCAGTATTGTCGGTCGTTTATGCTTTAATGCTGCCCAACATTTATGAATCATCTGCGCTGCTTTCGTCCAAAAATGCTCAGAGTGGGCTATCTGGTATGGCTTCCCAGTATGGAGGGTTAGCAGCAATGGCGGGTATACAGTTGCCCAGCGGAGAGGAGGGCAACAAGACGCTTATCGCTATGGAGAAGATGAAGAGCAAACAGTTTTTTGAAGAATACCTTTACGAGGGGATTCTGGTTGAACTCATGGCGGCGAAAAAATGGGAACCTTCGTCTAATACACTTGAAATCGATAAAGAAAATTATGATGTTGTCAGCGGTAATTGGATTCGTGATGTTCGTCCTCCGCGTAATCCAAGACCTTCAATGCAAGAGGCTCATTTAAAGTTCGCTCAAATGTTCAGTCTAACCCAGGATACGAAAACTGGCTTAGTTTCAATCACTGTTCAGCATATTTCACCCTATGTGGCTCAGAAGTGGGTTAATTTAGTTATCGCTGGCATTAGCAATAGCCTACGTCAAACCGACATTTTGGAAGCCACAAAAGCAATTACTTACCTCAATGAACAGCGAGAAAATACTAACTTAGTCAACATGGATGTTATCTTCTCGCAGCTCATTGAAGAGCAGACCAAGACCATCATGTTGGCTAATGTGTCAGAAGATTACGTTTTTCAAGTCCTGGATCCTCCTTATGCCCCTGAGCTAAAGTCGGAACCGAAAAGGGCGTTGATCTGTATCCTTGGCACCCTGTTAGGAGGAATGCTTGCTGTTTTAACCGCGTTGATACTTCATTATGCGTTACCGGATATTGAGATCAAGTTACGATAATTTGCAGGAAAAGGTTAAACCCGTGACTGTCGCGCTGAAATACCAAAAAGTTAAATTGAAAGCGTTGTGCATGGGGTCTCGCTCACGGGCTGGCTCGTGAGCACCACAGCTCTAAGTAATAAAAGTGAAAGGGTCACCTCTCCACTGGTATTACCGGGACTATTTATCCTGGCAGTCCTGTTTGGTGGCCTGATATCTGTTCTAACACTGGCACTACTTTACTGGCTCTCCTCAAGGCCCTTCGGTGTAGACCGAGAAGGTAAGCACGGCATTTCACAGAAAGATTCATCTCGACTGGGCGGCATAGCTATCTTTTTTTCAGTGCTGCTTTTCAGTGTTGGCGCGCCGTGGCTCAGCGATTCCGTTGCACTCTTAATTGAGCCGGATGGAGACAAACTAGGTACCATTACGGGTTTTCATTGGCTGGCTTTCAGTATTGGCCTGGTTGGGTTTGCTGATGATATTAATTTTGGATTGAAACCCGTGCAGAGGATGCTTTTATTGTTCGCAATAAGCATCGTTGGCTTTGTTTGGGCTCCAGAGTGGCTCCCAGACCTACATGGATATTCCGTATATAGCGAGCTGGTGAATATACCTGCGGTAACAATCATTCTGGCGGCATTTGTTCTAGTTGGGTTTACCAATGCCTCCAATATGGTGGATGGGGCTAATGGATTATTAGGTATTATTGCTGCCGTTTTTTTCCTGTTTGTTTACCTTTTGACCAACGAGCCGCTGTATTGGGCACTCATTTTAGCCATATCAACGTTTGTCCTTTTTAATATTTTCACCGGAAGGATCTTTATGGGCGATTTTGGAGCCTATTCCATTGGCGCACTGATCGTACTCGTCGCTTATCAAGTTTTTAACACTCAAGCTGTGTCAATCTGGTTATTTGCGAGTTTCCTAAGTTACCCTTGTGTTGAGATAATCCGCGTTATGTCCCTAAGAATGCTTCAAGGAAAATCGCCTATTTATTCAGACAATAATCACCTTCACAACTTCATCCACCACTTCCTCATAATTCGATGCAAATCACCTCTAGTAGCTAATTCAATGACAGGTTGTTTGTTAGCAAGCCTTTCGTCAGTATTACCCCTTGTTCTATATATGACCGAACTATTGACAATATCGAGTTCTCTATGGGTATGGATATTTGCAATGCAAGCAGGAATCTTCTTGTTACTGGCGCTACTTTTACATAATAGAAAAGAAATGGGGCCACCTCAAAACAACTAGCCACACAGATAAGGCTATATCCCCACCCAATTAAGTAAGTATGACAAATACGATATTAAATAATGTGATGCCTAGCCTTGATCTGACAAAAAAGTTCACCTTACACAGGTAGTTAGACACAGGAAGTGCCTGTAATTTGCGATAATGTTGATGTTTCGCGACATAAACATTAACAAATCAAAGGACACTCCCTGTGCGGTTAAGAAGATCAGATCTGAAGTCTCGCGTCAATGCCAATTTGGCGCTTAGATTCCAATCAAAAGGGCTCACGTCCTTCGCTGGAATTGAGTTATTTCGTCAGTATATTTCGATGATTGAATTACCCCAATTGATCCGTAACAGGTTGGGTCCTTTGTTCCGCGGACGTGACTTTTCAATTGTCTCCATGGTCATGCTGTTACTCAATCTGATCGTCGGTGGCGGTCGTCGGATTCATCACCTGGGTTATATGCGAGATGACCCTGTTGTGTTGAGATTCGCTGGACTGACCCGATTACCGTCAACCCGAACGGTGGGGCGGTGGTTGGTAGAATTTGATGAGCCACGGCTATCGGCATTGCGCTCAGTCAATAGTCGTCTTGTTGCTGACACTATTCGGGGAAGTGGTCTTAAGACATTGACAGTGGATGTTGATGGGACTGTCGTTTCAACTGGATTACAGGTTTCAGGAGCTGCCCGAGGTTTCAATCCTCATAATCGAAAACGACCCAGCTACTATCCAATCAGCGCCTATGGGGCTGAGTTAGGGAACATTCTTCGTCTCGAAAACCGGGCAGGAAATATCCATGATGGGAAGGCATCATTGGGCTTTTTGACGCGAGTGTTTGATCAACTTCGTGATGAGACCGAAGCTGGTCTGAAGCTTCGTTTCCGCATGGATGGTGCCTTTTTTCTCGAGGAAATACTGGAATTGATGGAGTTCGAGCAAGCAGAATTCGCCATCAAAGTCCCATTTTGGCGTTACCTGAATCTGCAGGACAGGATCGCTGTTCGGCAGCGTTGGAAGCCAGTCAATAAGGATGTGAGTTGCTTTGAGACCGGGTTAGAGATGAAACGTTGGGGGCAGCATTTACGTGCCATTATTTACCGTAAACGTGTCCACCATAAATCACGCAAAAACTACCAGTTGGACCTGTTTGATCCTAACACGGGCCATTGGGAATATTCCGCTGTCGCAACCAACATGAGGCTTTCTGGACCGGTTCTTTGGGCGTTCATGAGTGGTCGTAGTGCACACGAGAAGGCTTACGGCGAATTGAAGACAGGGTTTGCCTTCAACAGCATCCCGTCACAGCAGGAACAAGCCAATAGTGCCTGGCAGCATTTCAGCGTCCTGGCCTTCAACCTGACCCGTGCATTCCAGGCCGCCACAACTGCACCAGCACGACCATCTAACGAAAAGCGTACAACCCTGTATCGATTCGCTGCTATCCACACATTGAGGTACAAGTTACTAAACCGTGCTGGCGTGATTGTGTCACCGAAAGGGCGGGCAACTTTGGATCTCGGACCAGCACCAATGGTAAAAAATATCTTTGAGAAAGTAAGACAAAAACTCGATCTGGCGGCATGATTTATGTCAGATCAAGGCTAGTTCTTCTTTATTCATAGTCTACCTATCCTTACCCATTGCTGGGGTTAATGATAGGCAGTTACACAGATTTAGTTACAGTCTCCAGGAGTTGGCTACTGGAGACCGTATTCGCGCAGATCGGTCGACCCCTACTCAGTTTCCCTCTGGAGACCGACTATTCT
>MPLZ02113218.1_pt1 | contig 14986 bp, 12 predicted proteins | sample 1617311 | NCBI WGS metagenome assembly MPLZ02 (sample SAMN05944806, study PRJNA350692) | marine metagenome | biome: marine; feature: ODZ; material: water; isolation source: 160 m water sample filtered on 0.2 um supor filter | place: Pacific Ocean | collected 2012-04-08 | depth 160m m | reverse complement strand
CGCTGGCAAGGCCACCGGCAAGGTCGCTGTGGCCACGATCAAGGCCGGCGGCGATGTGGCGGTTTCAGTGGGGAAAGCTTCCGGCCGGGCGTTGCTCGACTTGGCCAAGGCCGGTGCGGTGACGTTTGTCGACGCCGCCACCGGCGTGGTTTCCACTATCCCATTCATCGATGGCATGAGCCTGAACGCGGCCTTGGCAGCGGCCAAGCTCGATCCGCGTCTCAAGGTTTTTGAAATTATCCGGCCGTCCAAGGTGCTCAAGATCGGCTGGCAGCAGTTGGCCAAGCTGGGCGGCGCAAAGCTCAGGTCCGGCGATGTCATCCGGGTGATTCAGTTGGCCAGTCGGTAGATCGTGAAGGGATTGGTCGATATCATCAACCGGGAGACCGAGCGGGTATTCATCGTCGGTGTGCAACTTAAGGGGCAGGATGCGTGGTGCATCGACGAGTTGCTCGACGAACTGGAGGAACTGGTCGGCACGGCGGGCGGCGAGGTCGCCGGGCGCGGCACGCAGCGGCTAGACAAGATCAACGCCGCGACATTCATTGGCCCCGGCAAGGCGCGCGAATTCGCCGAGCAGTGCGCCGAGTCCGGGATCGACACGGTGGTGTTCGACGAGGAACTCACCCCGGCGCAGGGCCGCAACCTTGAGAAGGTGTTCGAGTGCAAAATCCTCGACCGCACGTCGCTGATCCTCGACATCTTCTCCCAGCGCGCTCGCACGCGCGAGGGCAAGCTGCAGGTGGAGTTGGCGCAGCTAAATCATTTGCTGCCGAGGTTGACGCGGTTTTGGACGCACCTGTCGCGACAAAAGGGCGGCATTGGCATGCGTGGCGGCGAGGGCGAAAGTCAGCTCGAGGTGGATCGCCGGAAGGTCCGCGAGCGCATTGACAAGATACAGCGCGACCTCGAGCTGGTCATGCGTCACCGCAGTGTCCAGCGCACCGGTCGCAAGCGCAACCAGTGGCCGCTAGGTTCGCTCGTCGGTTACACCAACGCCGGCAAGTCCACGCTATTCAATGCCATCACCGGCGCCTCGACGCTTTCCGAGGACAAGCTGTTCGCGACACTCGACCCGACGACGCGACGACTGCGCCTGCCGACGAACCAGAACGTGCTGCTCTCCGATACGGTGGGTTTCATCCGCAAGCTGCCCCATGATCTGGTCGATGCGTTCAAGGCGACACTCGAGGAAGTGATCGAGGCGGACTTGCTGCTGCACGTCGTGGACATCAGTTCGCCGCAGGCAGAGGAACAGATCGAGGCGGTGAACGTGGTGCTCGACGAGTTGGGCGTGGCCGACAAGCCGATGCTGATGGTGTTCAACAAGATCGACCGCGTCACCGCGCCCGGCTTGGCCAAGCGCTTCACCGGCCAATACCCGAACTCCATTGTCGTGTCAGCCAGGACCGGTGAGGGCTTTGAGGCGTTCATGGCGGAACTGGGCAAGCAGCTGCGGCCTGTGCGCCAAATGCTGGAGTTGAGCATCCCGCACTCGCAGTCGGATGTGATCGCACGCCTGCACGAGGTGGGGCAGGTTCTGGAACGTGATTACAACGGCACCAAGGCGGTGTTCAAGGTGCTTGTGCCGCCGGACCACCGGGCCGCGTTCGAGCCGTTCATCATCCGCGAGGACGGCTTGGCCAAGGCCTAAGCGTCAGTACGTCGGGACGTTCGGATCGATCTCCTCGGACCAGGCGGTGATGCCGCCCTTGACGCTCTTGAGGTACTTGAAACCCTGCTCGCGCAGGAAGCCAAGCGCCTTGAGCGAGCGCACACCGGCCTTGCAGTGCAGATAGATTGTCTGGTTCGGGTCCAGCTCGGTGAAGCGCTGCTCGATCTGGCTGAGCGGCATGAGGGTCGTGCCCTCGACCTTCGCGATCTCGAACTCGTCCGGCTCGCGCACGTCGACCACGGCGATGCCGAGATCCGGGTTGTCGAGCGCGCGCTTCATTTCCTCCACGTCCACCTCGTCCGGATTTTCTTCCGGCTCCTCTGGCTGGTCCGGGATGCCGCAGAACTGGTTATAATCGATCAACTCCTTGATCGTCGGGTTGTCACCGCAGAGGGGGCATTTCGGGTCGCGGCGCAATTTGACCTCGCGGAATTTCATCTCCAACGCGTTGAAAATCAACAGGCGGCCGACGAGCGAATTGCCCTGACCAAGCGCCAGTTTGACGATCTCGGTCGCCTGGATGCAGCCGACGATGCCGGGCAGCACGCCCAGTACACCGCCCTCGGCACAGCTGGGCACCATGCCCGGCGGCGGCGGTTCGGGGTAGAGGCAGCGATAGCACGGGCCGCCGAGGCTCGGCGCGAACACGCTTGCCTGGCCGTCGAACCGGAAGATTGAGCCGTAAACATTCGGCTTGCCCTGCAGCACGCAGGCGTCGTTGGTGAGATAGCGCGTCGGGAAGTTGTCGGTGCCGTCCACCACGATGTCGTAGTCGGCGACAAGGTCCATCGCGTTCTCGCTGGTGAACGCCGCCTCGTGCTTGTCCACGATTACGTTCGGGTTGATGCTGTTGACCGTCTCAGTGGCGGACTCGACCTTTGAGCGATCGACATCCTCCGTGCCGTGGGCGATTTGCCGCTGCAGGTTCGAGAAGTCCACCACGTCAAAGTCCACCAGGCCGATCCGGCCGATGCCAGCCGCGGCGAGGTACATGCTGATTGGCGAACCCAGTCCGCCGGTACCGATGCAGAGCACGCTGGCGCTCTTGAGCTTCTTTTGGCCAGCCAGGCCGACCTCCGGCAAGATGAGGTGGCGGGAGTAGCGGCGGATTTCGTCGTTGCTTAATTCCATTTTCAGGGCGGGGCAGCGTACATCAAGGCCAAGCGCTTGGCCAAGTGCCGATTATTCGGCGATGAATCCCTGAGCCTTCAACCAGAAAACCAGATCCTTGGCCCAGGGATGGACATTTTTGAACGGCGGCTTGTCGGCCAGGCCAATGCCGTGGCGGCCCTTTTGATAAACGTGCAGCGCAAACGGCACGTCGGCTTTCTGCAGCGCGGTCGCAAACTGCAGGCTGTTCTCCACCGGCACAGCCTTGTCCTCGACCGTGTGCCACAGAAAGGTCGGCGGCGTGTTCCCTGTCACCTGTTTTTCGTTGGAGAGCAACTCGACCAGTTCGGCCGGTGGCTTGTCGCCGAGCAGATTGCGTTTCGAACCGCGATGAGTGAATTCACCCAGTGTGATCACCGGGTAGCAAAGAACGCCCAGGCTTGGTCGGGAACTGATACGATCGATCGGGTCGCTGGCCTGCGGGTTGCCAGTGTCGAAGTGTGTCAGCAGCGTCGAGGCCAGGTGACCTCCGGCGGAGGAACCCATGATCCCGATTTTGTCTGGGTCGATCTTCCACTGCTTCGCGTTGGCGCGGACGGTTCGCAGCGCGCGGGCTGCATCACCGAGCATGATCGGGTGCCGATAGCCGGCCGAGCCAAGCCGATACTTGAGAACGAATCCATTAATGCCGTGCTGTTGCAGGAACTGCGCGTAGGTCGCCCCCTCGTGTGAAGCCAGTCCGCCGTAGCCGCCGCCGGGGCAGATGACAATGGCTGAACCGGAGTTGTTATCGGCCGGGGCGAGGAACGGCGTCAGTGTTGGGGTGTCCCGTGGTGAGTCGTCCTTGGCTCCCGGGGTGCCATTTGGCCAAAGCGGCTGTTCCTTGTCTTGAGCGGACGCACCGGCAAACAAAGCCAGCGCCACTATCGAAGTCGTAAAAGCTTTCATGTGAAACGAACGAGCCGGAGACTACGTCCACAGACCCAGTGTGAAAAGCCCCCGCTTGGCCAAGCGGCAGGGTATGTAAATCTTGACCAGTCAGGTGTAATTACGAATCCTTTTCGGGGATCATCGAACTAGCAGAAACGGACATAAATCCTGCCACAGCAGCTTAGTCAAGCTGCTCGGTAGAATGGTCACCCACATGTTTCAATGAAACGATTAAGGCGATTGTTTGTCCCGGCATCGAGGGAGAGTAGCCAGCTTGGCTACGACTTCGGCCGGAGTGCTATTTTGGTCCTGCTTGGCCTGATCGTTGCGGCCATCGTGGTCAAGGGTGCCGAGAGGGAGCAGCCGCTTGAGTTCACGACTATGATTGCCCATTGGGCAAACTATGCCCATGAGGATTACCTACCGTTTGTGGAGGAGGCCCGGCCGGAGTTGGTTCAGGTCGGCTTTTACGGTGCGCACTACTGGAGCTTGGCGCACACGAAACACGGTGCCGGTTATCCGGCGCATTTTCCGAGGATTGGTCTTGGGCAAAACCGAGACTGGTTGAGGCAACTGAACCAAAAGTTGCATTTGTTCGACTCGCTGGTAGTCGGTCATTTCAACATCGAGTTTCTGGTGGGCGACCCCGAGAGCGATGAGGGACCACGGGGCTTCTTCAAGTTTTACCGCGAACTTTGGGACGAGCAACCGCTTGGCCTTAGGCCAGTCGATGATCCACTGGATCTACTTGAAAGAAATGCCGATGGCTCGCCGATCCAGAATAACAGCTACTCCATCGGTGGCATGAAGGAATACTGGGCCTGCCTGAACAATCCCCATTGGCGTACAGTGCTTAAGGCCTGGGTCCGGCACGGCATCGGCCAAGGGTTGGATGGGTTCGTGATCAATTACTTTTATCGTCACAACTGCCTTTGTGATCATTGTCAGTCCGCGTTTCATGATTATCTGGATGATCGTTTTGATGCGGCACAGTTAAAGAACCAGTTCGGGATCACTGACCTGGCCACGCACAAGTTCACCGAGATTGGATCGTGGCATGACCCGGCAAACAGCACCCCCTTCAAGCGCGAACAATTGCGATTCTCACAGATGGCCACCAAGGATTGTTTTGACGAGGTGTTCGTCAGATACGGCCGTTCGCTGAAGCCAGGGCTGATCGTCGGACAGTGGAATCACCTTGGCAATTTCGGCCAGATCAACGGGGACGAACGCTGCCTGTTGCCGGCCGGACTCTGGGCAAAGAATGAGGATTATCTCTGGTACAGCACCGGTGGCTCGGCAAATTATACCGACCTGAAAAACAATGACCTTGGTGAAGGGACACTGCAGGCGCGCTACATCAGGGGTGCATCCGGTGACAAACCCTACACGCTGGGGAAATATGAGAGCACCCGCACACGGGCAGCCATCGCCGAGTTGGCTGCCAACGGAGGCGCGCCGATGGGTTTTTACACCCGCTTTACCGATCCCGCGGCACGAAAAGTCATCACTCAGTATTACCGATTTATTCAACGTCATGATGCCATTTATAGCCGAAACAGATCACATGCGGAGGCCGTCCTGCTTTTCCCCCGCAAGTCGGTTCATGCCGGTGATGTTGCGCCGGTTGAGGCCTTTCGCCAAACAGGTCGGGCACTCCTCGATCGCCATGTTTTGTTTGATATCCTGCCGGATGATCTGGCCATGGCCGACCGGCTTTCGGGTTACTCAAAGGTCTATCAAGCGGGCGATGACGTGCAGGAAGGGCAGACGAAATTCTCCGCACCGCCCACCGTCCGAGTCTCTGCCAGCCGCCCCGCCACCGGGGATGCGTTGCATTTGCATTTTGTCAACTACAACCGGACGGAACCTTCCCAACCCAAAAGCCCGGGTGGCGGAATTCAGGACGAAAAACCGATCAACGTGGGCGGGTTCCGATGCACTGTGCCCATCCCCGCTGGCAATAAGCTAAAGGGCATCCGCTTTTTCACTCCGGAAAAAAAGAATCCTATTGAGGTGGTTGGTGATGTTCGAGAAACAGGTGAGGTGCACTTCACCATGCCGGAGTTTCTTGTGTACGCCGTCGTTGAATTGTCGCTCCAGCCGGGTTCACCAGATGCACCTTGAGCGATTGCTGAAAAGCAACGCTTGGCCAAGCGCATTCGTAACCGGCCCCTGAATGGAAATTATTGATCGGACCACCCTTTTTGGGCCAGTTTGTATGTTAGGTTTCAGTGACTGATTTGGTTCTCACATTATGACCTGTGGTAGGTGGTTTAGTTGTCTTCATTGTCAGTGCGAGTATGTGGCACTGAATAAGACCGCCAGCAGCAACGGTAGTTTTCGACTTCAATATCTTCAGCCTCGGTCAGTTTCCCCGTTTTCCGATTCTTCCTGAAGGTAATCTTTGGGCTGATACCACTTAGCGACCGGCACATAGATCGCTGCGACAACAAAGATCAATCCCGCCCAAAACCACAGTTCCTGTGTCATGCTTAGCTTGGAGAGACCCGTTTCGTTGGTTAGGGCCCATGTTACGCCTGAGGTGAGGAAGTTGCCCAACGATACCGTGAGCAGGAACAGTGACAAAATGAATGACTTCATCTGGCGTGGTGCCTGAGTGTAGGCGAATTCAAGGCCCGTGATCGACACCATCACCTCTGCAGAGGTGAGAAGTGCGCAGGCAAGGATTTGCCAACCCATGTGGGGAGTGTTGCCGGCGTCCACAGACATCTGTACCACGGCCACCATGCTGAAGGCCGCGCTCATGGTGAAGAGGCCGATACCAATTTTACGCAGTGAGGATAATGGGAATACCCGATCAATCAGCGGATAAATACCGTAGTTGAAAACCGGAATCAGTAGCAGGATAAACAGCGGGTTGAACACCGCAGAGATTTGCGCGGGCAGTAATTCCTGTCCGCCGATCAAAGGCAGGCCTTCGGGTATCATGCGATCCAGACTTTTGGCCTGAATTAGCCATGTGGTTCCAATCTGATCGAACAGCGACCAGAACACGATTATGAATGCAAACACCACACAGATTCGTCCGATCGCTTTTTTGCCTTCGACAGAAAAAGTCTCGGCAAAATATTCTTTCACTCCGCATGCTTGGATATGCACAAACTTGTTGCGACCCATCCAAAACACCCACGTTGCAAGTGCCATTAATATACCGGGCAATCCGAATGCGTAATGGGGTCCAAAGAGTACTTCGTTTGGCCCTTTTTCACCCACCAGCCATTGAACACCTGGATAAAGCTTTGCGCCCATCCCTTCGCCAGCTGTGGCTTCCAGCAGGAATGGGGTCAGCATTCCGCTGAGAAATGCACCCAGATTAATCGAAAAGTAAAACCAGCCGAACACCTTGCTCAACAGATGCCCGTTCGATTTTCCGAATTGATCGCCCACGTGTGCCGATACGCAGGGCTTAATGCCTCCTGATCCCATGGCAATGAGGATTAATCCACCAAATAACCACCCCTTGGTGTTTCCCATTACCCCCATGAAGGCTAAGCAAGCGTGACCTGCACAATACACCATGGAGAGCGTGATAATGGTGCGGTATTTGCCCCAGATGGAATCTGAAATCAGGGCGCCAATCACCGGAAAAAAATAGGCCGAAGCCAAGAATAAATGCACCCAGCTCTTGGCTTGCTGATCGGTGAAAGTATCAAGACGGCCACCGGGTTGCATGAGGTAGGTGGTCAAGAAGACGAACAACACCGCGCGCATGCCATAGAAGGAAAATCGCTCCGCCGCTTCGTTACCGATGATGTAAGGGATGCCCTTGGGCATTCCCGTACTCTTCACCGGTGAGGACAAATAGGGCGTTTGGGCCATGGCCGAAAATCTTGACAAAACAACTGTATACTGGCGAGGCAAAAGCGCCAAATGGACTTGGGCCACGAAGTGTTGATACTATTAGTGCATTATTAATGCACTTGGCGTGACCTTCGAAAACTACGCCGTTGTGAATGTTAGTTATCTAGGTTAAAGTCCATAGTCGGACTTGAAGAAATATAGTGACCCTCGATATTTCGAGTAGTTGAAGTATTCCTGAATTTCGAAAAAAAAAGGGTATAAAAATCCCTTAAGCTGACGACTCCTGCGACTTCCCACGCCCAATCAACAGCACGACTGTGACTGTTGTGAGCAGGAGGTATTTCATTTCCCTTCAACTTTCAATTATTGCCCCGTTTTGCCTCGTGCTCATTGAAGAGGGCGATGATTTCCTTGTGGCGCATTGAAGTTGCCATGTTCAGCGGGGTCAATTCCCTGTGGTCCGCCACGTTTATTTCAGCATCGTTGGCAATCAAAAACTCGACTATTTCCTTCTGTCCTCTCAAAGCTGCCTCATGCAGAGGGGTCCATCCTCCTGAATCTTTCGCATTTACATCCGCACCCTCGGCAACGAGCAGTTTGACAATTTCCTGCAGTCCAAGTCCTGTCACTTCATGCAGGGAAGTCCAACCGTTTACATCCTCCGCATTGACGTCTGCTCCCTTTTCGATGAGCAGTGCGGTGACTTTCGCATGACTTTTGCGCGATGCAAGGTGCAGGGGAGTCCAGCCTTCGGTATCACCCGCGGCCAAGTCGGCACCCTTGGTGATGAGTAGATCGGCAATCTGCCCGTGCCCGTTTTTGGCTGCCAGATGAAGGGAGGTCAACCCGTCGCCATTCTTCACATGGACATCGGTGCCAATTGCCAGTTGCTGTTTGACGACTTCGATGTCACCGGTATCGGACGCAAGCAAAAGCGCCTTTTCATCGGCGGTGTTTTCCGGCTCGGGAGGTTGCGCCGTTTGTGCGGACTCGTTGACGGTTGCATTCGGTTCCGTATCCGGCGCCTGCCCAAACTTCCCGCACCCCGCCAACAACACAGCTGAGATAGTTGCAACGACTGTTCGTTTCATGTTGCGGCGATAGTCATCGTGTTGAGAGCGGTTTCCAAGCCTGTTTACTCATCGTTTACCAATTCCTCGATCGGGATTCGCTCAAACACCAAATGTGCCCCGCTGCCCTCATAGACTATGCCGACGTGCCTGTCATCGACTCGGCTCAGGCTCGGATAGCCCTTGCCTCGACCCTCATCGAGCAGCAGACGGTGCTTGGCCGGCCATGTCTTTCCCTCGTCGAAACTCACCTGGATGCTGTGATTGGTCCGGCTCTTCTGTGAATGCGGGTTGGCAAACAGCAGTACCGACTTCGTCTTATCTCCATTCTGGTAATCAAATCTATAAAGGCTTCCATTGCAGTTGGGCTCGATGATGCCCATGCGATTGGTTGCATGCGGTGTCCACGTGCGGCCAAGGTCGCGAGTCACGGCGACGGTGCGAAACTTCGTGGGATCCTCTGTGCGGCAGTTTAGCATCAGGGAGTCGTCGGCCAATTGCACTGCCTGGCACTCGGTGTTGTCATACGATGCCACCGGGCTGACAGTCCACGACTTGCCATGGTCGCGGCTGATGAGCAGGTTGGAGAAACGACGGTCGGCCGCATCACGTCCTGCTGTGGGTATCACGAGCGTGCCATCTCTTAACACGATGCCCTGCTGTGGCGATGGCGCGTAAAGAATCCACCGTGAATCCTTCCACTTACGCGTCATGTTCTCCGGCTTCGACCACGTTCGTCCGTCGTCAAGTGATCGAATCATCATGAACTGCGCGCTCCTGCCAATTTCGTGCCCCGGCTCCGACCCGCCAGAATTCCACTGGTGCGTGCCGGCCCGTTCGTTCATCCAAACCGCGAAGACAAAAATCTCGCCCGTTGCCGGGTCCACGATGATGCCCGGGTCGCTGCAACCGTTCACCTCCTGTGGCATCCCGCGGAACGTGTCCATGTCCATGATGACCTTCTGCGCGCCCCAGGTTTGTCCCCCGTCGGTGCTGCGCAGGAGTCCGATATCAATGTCCTCCTGCAAATCCTTGCTTCGCCGCCGCCGCATGTCGTAAACCGCCAGCAACGTACCCCTGGCCGATGTCGCCAATGCCGGGATACGATAGGTGTGCACCCCGTCATCCCAGTGTCGCCGCAGCGCAATCCCGATACGCTTACGCACATTGGGTGTTTCGTCACGTGGCACCAATCGCCCTGCCGAAGTCTTGATGGATAGAACCCTTGCATCCGTCTTACCTGATAAATTGGCTGCCGCCTTCGCCCGGCACGACAGCCAGAAACGGTTCGGCCCGGCCGTCAGTCGAGCGTGCCCCTTGAATACAACCGACTTGTGCGACCGCAGCCGGTCGCCAAAAGTTTTCATTGTGGAGAAGCTGCCATCAGCACCCGTGAAATAAAACTGTAATGACTCCAGCTCCGTCGCTCCTTCCAACTCAACCGTGATGGCTTGCACCTGCACGAATGGCCTCTTCGCATTGATGGTGAGTTGCAGCAGCGAGTTGTGTTCATTGCGAATCAGCACCGGCCTCACCATTTGCCGTGTGACTGCCCCGAGTTCCGCGCAGCGCGTCAGGGAGGGGAGCAGCGCCAATGCTAGAATCAGTAGCGGTTTCATTGTTGTGGAGTTGAATTTTCGTGAAGATGGCATTTGCGGAAATCTGTGCAATCTGCGGATAGTAAACTCACTCGCGGTTTTTGGTGTCGATGGTGAGGGTGACGGGGCCGTCATTGATGAGGGCGACTTTCATGTCCGCACCGAACTCTCCGGCCTGCACCGCTTGGCCAAGCTCGCTCTCCAGCGTGTCGATGAATTGCCCGTACAACGGGATGGCGACCTCCGGCCGGGCGGCGCGGGTGAAGGAGGGGCGGTTTCCCTTTTTGGTGCTCGCGTGCAGGGTGAACTGGCTGATGACCAGCACGCCGCCGCCGACCTCGGCGAGGGAGCGGTTCATCAGGCCGTTGTCATCGTTGAAGACGCGCAGCCGGGCGATCTTGCCGCAGAGCCACTCGATGTCTCTGGCGGTGTCGTCGTCTTCGATGCCAAGCAGCACGACGAGGCCAAGGCCGATGCGGCCGCGGACCTGGTCGCCGATGGTGACGGAGGCTTCGCTCGCCCGCTGGATGACGGCCCGCATGAAGGGCGGAATATTATCCAAATACCGGTGATGGTGCGAGGGGGTTCCGCTTGGCCAGGCGAACTGTTGCGCGGAAGGCAAGCGCAAAGTGTCCGGTGGCCAAAACTTTTTCTCTCGCGGCGCCGGAACGGTTCGTCGTAGCGTGGCCCCATTGATGCGCGACACGCCATCCAGCGACAACACAGGCTCGCAGCCCTTCGACATCGAGGCGGTAAGCGACCTGCGCGGGCTTCGCCTGTTCCTCGACCGGTACGAGCGGGAGATCCTGCGGCCGATCGAGCTGCCGGCGGTGCTGGCGGCGTATTGGTTTGCCAACCGCGGACAGTTCCGGGAATTACTGGAACTGGACGCCGAGTTGTCGGCCAATGTTTCGTTGATGCCGTTTGCCCAGGCGAGCCTGTCGGTCGGGCGCGAGCATCTGCGGCTGCTCAAGCCAATGTACGACCAGCGGATGGTGCAGCGTTTCCGCAAGTGTGTCGTGGCCGGCGAGGCGAGGGGATGGAACCCAATCGTATTTGGCATGTTTCTGTCAATCCACTCAGTGCCGGTGCGGGAGGGGCTGGTGCAGTTCGGCGCGAAGCTCTGGAGCGGGCTGGTCAACGGCGCGAGGAAGAACTGTCATCTGCGGGAAGGGGAATGTACGGAACTGCTCGGGGAATACCTCGACCGGTTGCCCGGCTGGATCGAGGAGGTCGTCACCCGATCGACGGGCGAGGCGGGGGCGCGTTTGGTGGCTGTCAGTTAATAATCCGGCGATCAAACATTGACCTTTGCAGAAAAACCATCCGGCGCTTCACCTTCATCCGGCCTTCGGCCACTTTCTCCCTGAGGGAGGAGGAATCAGGGAACTGTAGCTTGGCCAAGCTCCCTCTCCCTGCGGGAGAGGGTCGGGGAGAGGGAGAACGCAAGACAGCCAAGAGGCCATGAAGCGCAATTTAAATTACCGGTTTAATAACGTCCCCGAAAGCAAATCACCACCAGCGAGGGCGGCCGGGGCGTCACCGTGCTGTATCTGCAACGAAGAGACATGAAGTGGACAGATGGAAAACTCTGGCGCCGCTCGGCGGTCAACACGCTTTGGTGCCTGATCGGCTGCAGCATCGGCGACATGGGGGTGATCGCCGGCTTTCAGTTTGGTGCGCCGGCGGTGGCCGAGAGCCGGCCGATGCTGGTGATGGCGCTGGCCATGGCGGCGGGGATCGGGACGAGTGTTTTGCTGGAGACGATTTTGCTGTTCAAGCAGTTGGGCCTGGCCAAGGCACTCCGCACCGCGCTGGGCATGAGCATGATCAGCATGCTGGGCATGGAGGCGGCGATGAATGTAGTGGATTACTTTTTGGCCGGGGGCGCGCGCCTGACGCTGTGGGTGTTGCCGGTCATGTGGCTGGCCGGTTTTCTCGCACCTTGGCCGTATAATTACTGGCGCTTAGCCAAGCACGGCAGGTCGTGTTGCCACGCCGAATGAACGCCGCCAAGCGCTTGGCCAAGCGGCCCATAACGACTCATGAAATCAATTCTGCCTGTGCTGCTCGCCGCCGCTTGGCTCGCAGGTTGCGCCACCGCTCCCACGCCGCCCGCGCTTACGATATGGGATGCTGCTGAGCGGGACCGGATTGAGGTCGTTCGACAGCACCTGGCCATCGGGGCGGACGTGAACGCCCGGGGTGGCATCACCGGGTTGACCGCTCTGCACCAGGCGGCGTTTCATGGCCACAGGGCGATTGCGGCGTTGCTCATCGAGGCCGGTGCCGACGTGGACGCAGCCAGCCGCCGCGGAGAGACGCCGCTGCATTTGACCGTCTATTGGGAGCACAGGGAGATTGCCGCATTGCTGCTTGCCAACGGCGCGGCGGTGAACGCGAGGCTTGAGAACGGCCTGACCCCGCTGGACTGGGCCGTGCAGCTCGGCGCGTCGGACATGGCCGGGTTCTTCCGCAGTCAAGGGGGCAAAAGCGGGAATTGAATTAACATCATGCCGATTGAGTCAAGTACTGCATGGCTCCGTCGTCGGAGCTTGACAGGGAAGTGATCGCTGAACGAAAATGCCCCCGAGCCGTGCATTTGTTTACGGGATTAAGTTCACAAACAAAATGGTAAAAACTGATTTGAAGTTGAAGGCGCAGGATTGCTGCGTGTTGGTGTTGTTTTTCATGCTGGGATTGGCTTCGGCTGCAACTGCGGCGGAGGAATCCGGAATCAAGGCCCCGTCGGGCATGGCGGCGCTGCCTCTCAAGCTGCCCAAGCCGATGTTTGTCGGCACGCCGCAGAACATTAAAGGTGTGAAACAGCTTGAAAAGCCGCTTGGCAAACCGCGTCCGCCGTTTTTTGCGCCAAAGGGCGTAAAGAACCTCGCGTTGGGTAAAAAGATCAGCGGCAGTGACGAGGAACCGATCATGGGCGAGCTGAAAATGATCACTGACGGCGATAAGGAGGCGGCGGACGGCAGCTATGTGGAGCTAGGTCCCTTCACGCAGCAGATCACAATCGACCTCGAGAAGGAGCATGATATTTACGCGCTGTTGTTCTGGCATTACCACAAGCAGGCCCGGGTTTATTTCGACGTCGTCGTGCAGGTCTCCAACGATCCCGAGTTCAAGAAGTTTGCCACGGTTTACAACAACGACCACGACAACTCCGCCGAGCAGGGTGTCGGCAAGGACAACCACTATGTCGAGACTTCCGAGGGCCGATTGATCGATACCAAGGGGGTTCGTGGCCGTTATGTTCGCCTCTACAGCGGCGGTAACAACGCCAGCGACCTGAACCACTACATCGAGGTGGAAGTGTACGGCAAGTAGGCCGGTTGCGTTCCCACAGTTTTCCAATCGGCCGCCGTGCGATGCCCACGGTGGTGTACGGTTGATGGGGCGCAGGAACCCGGGATTGCCGTGAGTTCAATCGATCCAATGAGTCGCCCCATATTCATTGCTCTCATCCTGCTCATCGCGGCGGCGGCGACAGCGTTTCGTCTGTCTGAGTTGTCGATGCGTCCCATGCACGGCGACGAGGCTGTGAACGCATTCAAACTCGGTGAGACGATTGAGGGCAGGGGGTACGAATACGATCCGCACGAATACCACGGCCCGACGCTCAACTATCTGGCGCTCATCCCGGCCCGGCTAGGCGGCGACGGGAGCTATGTCGGGTTGAGCGAATTCATCCTTCGGATCGTGCCGGTTTTTTTTGGGACTTTGCTTGTGTTGCTGTTGCTGCCGATCGGGGATGGCTTGGGACGGATGACGGCGGTTTTCGCCGCGCTGTTTGTGGGCGTTTCACCGGCGATGAGCTTTTACAGTCGCTACTTTATTCACGAGATGCTGCTGGTCGGTTTTACCGCCGGCCTGATTGTCTGTGGCTATCGTTACTCAAAAAAGCCATGTGTGTTGTGGGCCTTGCTGGCGGGTGTGTGTGTCGGGTTGATGCACGCCACCAAGGAGACCTTTGTCATTGCCCTGGGCGCGATGGGTGGCGCGTTGTTGGTGATGCTGTACTTCCGGCGGCAGGGAGGACAGTGGCTCGGTGATCTCAAGCGGATCAGGCCGGCGCACGGCGCGGTGATGATGCTGGCGACGGCGGCGGTGTCGGTGACGTTTTTTTCCTCGTTCTTCAGCAACGCAAAAGGCGTGGGGGATTCAATCCTCACCTACGCGACGTATCTCGACCGGGCTGGCCAGACAAGCCTGCACGAGCATCCGTGGTATTACTATCTCGGGCTGCTGGGCTACTACCAGTTTGACGACGGGCCGGTGTTCAGCGAGTTGATGATCCTCTTTTTGGCGCTGGTCGGCCTGGGGTTTGCGTTGAAGGGGCTGGCGGCGGGGGCCAATGCCGCGCTGCTTCGTTTCGTCGCACTGTACACGGTGTTGATGACCATCGTTTACTCGCTGATCCCCTACAAGACACCGTGGTGCCTGTTGAGTTTTTATCACGGGATCATCCTGCTGGCCGGGGTGGGGGCCTCGTATCTCATTGGGCTGAAACCGGTGTGTTTGGGGAGGGCCATGGGTGGACTGCTGGCGATTGGAGTAGGGCATCTTGGTTGGCAGGCATACAGCGGCAGTTTTAATTATTTTTCCGACAGTCGAAATCCCCACGTGTATGCCCACACCGGGCCGGACATCTTCCGGATCGCCGATCGGGTGAAAGAGGTGGCAAACGCCCTTGATGTAGACATGACTACACCAGTCCAGGTCTTTTGCCCTGGCAACGACTATTGGCCGTTGCCGTGGTATTTGCG
>MPLZ02017697.1_pt1 | contig 15075 bp, 10 predicted proteins | sample 1617311 | NCBI WGS metagenome assembly MPLZ02 (sample SAMN05944806, study PRJNA350692) | marine metagenome | biome: marine; feature: ODZ; material: water; isolation source: 160 m water sample filtered on 0.2 um supor filter | place: Pacific Ocean | collected 2012-04-08 | depth 160m m | reverse complement strand
CTGCAAACAGCTTGCGCTTGGCCAACGCGCTCACGAGTCGGTCGAGCAGCTATCGCCCCTGGCCAGTGCCGGCGAGACGGCGGCGTTCGGCCTGCGGATGAATGCCGGCTGGCCGTTCAAGTTGTTTGAGCAAACCACCGGTCACGACCTGCGCACCGGGTGGGCCGGCGATATGCAGCGGGCGGTCGAATCCGGCTGGGGCGTCCGCAGCGACGATCGGTTCCACCTCACGCGGCTGGGGATGCGCTTCGCCGACACGGTCGCCGAATGGTTTATTCGGCCGTAGGGGTGAGCGTCGGCGTTTCACCGTGTTTCACAGAGTGGTATCGGCCAGTTGGCGGGGTATCGATGTGCGTGGTCTGGCCGGTTGGCCAATGAATCTCGACAAACTCCACCACCGCCGCTTGGGCAAGCCCAAAGTGGGCGATCGGCGCGTGCTGAGAGCGGTACGAGTCGCCGTTGACGATGGTGCGCCACTGGTCGCGTCCGCCGACCCGGAGGCGGACCCTGGTTCCGTTGAGCGACGGGCAGCCGGCGCTGCGGGACAGTCGGAAACCCACCCAGCGGTTGTCGCCTGTCCAAAGGTTCCGCGCCATCAGCAGTCCCTGCGAGGGCTCGGGCCAGACGGTAAAGTGGGTGAAGAACAGGTCGAGCCGTCCGTCGCCGTCGATGTCGCCGCTGGCGACGTTGCGCGAGTCGATCTCGTGCGAGGCGTTCATCAAAAAGGCCACGTCATCCAGAGAACGGTTGCCTCGGTTGAGCAGCAGCCGGTTTTTTTCGTAACCACCGTACGAGTAGCCGGCGCCGTACAACCGGCTCGATGTGCTTCGGATGTAGACCTCCATCGCGGGATTCGGCTCGGAGGTGGCGTGGTAGATGTCGTGGCACCAGAATTGCCGCTCGTAATCCTTCACCGAGTCGCGGCTCTTGTGGCCGTTGGCGATGAAGAGGTCGGTGTCGCCGTCGTTGTCCGCGTCGAATGATGTCGCGCCCCAAGACCATCCGGTGTTGGCCACTCGATCGCCCATCGCCCGCTGCTCGAATTTCGTCTCGCCGCCAAAGTAAAGCCGGTTGCCAAACGTGAGGTCGTCCAGGCGCTCGGTGTAGTGCTTGTGCGTCGGCGCAGAGAGTTTCATTGACGCAAGTCGCTCGGTGGCCCACGAATTCATCCCGATCATCATCAGATCCATTTGGCCGTCGGCATTGTAGTCGGCGAAATTGTGCGCCATGCCAAAGCCGTAATGGTTCCCGACGAGCCGGTCGGTTGCGTCCGTGAATTTGCCCGAGCCGTTGTTAAGGTAAAGATCCACACCGGCGAAGTCGCTCACGACGACCAGGTCCAGGTCGCGGTCGTCGTCGATGTCCGCGAACGATGCGCTGTACGAGCGGCGGTGGCGCTTGGCCTCGAGCCCGGCGGCGGTGGTGGCATCGGTCAGCCGACCGGTGCCGTCGTTGAGCAGCAGGTAGCCGGGGAATCCGTCGTTGGCGTCGTAGATCGGCGTCGGCATTTGGCCCTTCACGTAAGGCAATTTGTACTGCGACAACCACAGGTCCGCATCGCCATCGCCGTCGATGTCGCCGGTGGTCATCACCATTGGATCGAGCACTTTTTCCGCTGCCCGCCAAGCGAGCCGAGCTTTGCCGGGGAACATCCCATCCGGCTGTCCTTCAATAAGATAAATGCCGTCGTGACCGCAGGCGACGACATCCACCGCGCCGTCACCGGATAAGTCCTCGAGCGTGACGTTGAAAACAATTTCGTTGAACTCCGGGCAAAGCGTCTCGGCCTTGAAACGCCCCTCGCCGAGGTTGCGGTAGATGCGGTTTTTGCAACCCAGAATCACCTCGACCCGGCTGTCGCCGTTGAAGTCGTACAGGATGAGCGGGTCGATGAAGATGTTGCCGTCGTTGGGGGCGATGTCCTGCCGGCTGGCCGGGTTGAACGTCGGCGCACCGGTGCGCTCGAACCACTCGAGGGCGGTGAGGTTGATGCGATCCGGCTGGGGCAGGGTCTCCGGCGTAAGTTCGGCCGGTTGCCACTGTACCGTAATGTCACCGCGCAGGATGCCGCGCTTGGCCAAGGGACTGTTGACAAGGTGCAGTGAAATCCAGAAGACCGACGTTGGCCCACCGTCAGCGCGCGGGTCGAACCGGCGATGCCGCCACTCGCTCTGCTGGAGTTGCCAGCCGGCGGCCTTCCAGCGGCCAAGCGCCCGGATGAACTGCTCGGCGGACCAGGTTGGCCCGCCTTTGGCCAGGCGGACCCGGTGGATGCCCGACTCCCACGACTCGGCCGGTTGCGCCTGGCCAAGCTGCATCTCGCGGAACGGCATGCCGCCGAGCAGTTGAAACGGGTCGGCACCGGCCCGAAGGTTGTCCCAGATTTGAACCGCCACCTCGCCGTACCGGCGCGCGATCATCTCGTCGGCCCACACGGTGGCGTCCCACTGCCGGTGCTTGGCCTCGATGACGGCGACCTGTCGCATCACCTGTTCATCGACGAGGCCACCGTCCCGGCTTGGCTTGGGCGCGGGGGAGGGAGGTGGCTCGCGCGGGGTGAACAACACCACCGCCGCAACGACGAGCAGCACGGCAAGCACCAGCGCCAACACTCTGCCGGGGCGGAACACCACGCCGGGATTGTCGGCATAACCGGCGTTTTTTCAACGGAAATAAACGGTCAGGCGACTTTCGTTCCCTTGACACCCGGCTTGCCTCTGCGATGATGCCGCGCCTTTTTTATGGCCGGGACCAATTCAAACGAACGGATGGAAAAAATCGTGTCGCTCTGCCGGCGCCGCGGGTTTGTTTTCCAGTCCTCGGAGATTTACGGCGGACTCAACGGATTGTGGGACTACGGCCCGCTTGGCATCGGGCTGAAGCGCAACATCAAGGAGGCGTGGTGGCGCGACATGGTCACCGCGCACAACGAGCGCGTGCAGCCGGAGGGCGCGCCGCGTTCATTTCAAATGGTCGGCATCGAGACGTCGATCATCATGCATCCGCGCGTCTGGAAGACGTCCGGCCATTACGACCTGTTTCACGACATGATGGTCGACTGCCGCGAGAGCAAACGCCGCTACCGCCACGACCACATCAAGGGCGCCTGGGTGGAGCACGACGGCCGGAAGGCGTTCGTCACCTGCATCACCGACGGCGATCCGAAGGAGGAGATCACCCGGCGCGCACTCCAGTATTTTCAGTTGAAGGCGAAGTATGCCGACAAACTGGTTTGGCACGGCGACGTCACTGACTTGACAGCGATCAGCGAAACAGACCAAGTGCTCGCCCCGGATGCGAAGGAACTCGGCACGCTGACCGAGCCGCGCGAGTTCAACCTGATGTTCGAGACGCACATCGGCGCGATGCGCAGCGACGACAGCAAGGCGTTCCTGCGGCCGGAGACGGCGCAGGGGATGTTCATCAACTTCCGCAACGTGGTGGACAGCAGCCGGGTGAAGGTGCCGTTCGGCATCGCGCAGCAGGGCAAGAGTTTCCGCAACGAGATCACGCCGCGCAACTTCACCTTCCGCACCCGCGAGTTCGAGCAGATGGAGATGGAGTTTTTCTGTCACCCAGGCGAGTCACGCGAGTGGTATCAATTCTGGCGTGACCGCCGTTTCCAGTGGTATGTCGATCTCGGCATCAAAAGGGAGCGGCTCATCCTCCGCGACCATGAGCAGGACGAACTTTCCCACTACTCGGTTGGAACCGCCGACGTCGAGTATGCCTTCCCGTTCTGCGAGGAGGGCGAGTACGGCGAACTCGAGGGCATCGCCCATCGCGGCGACTTCGATCTGCGCTCGCACATGGAGGGCAAACTCGTCCGTGACGGCGACCAGCTCGTCGTCGAGCAGGGTGAGGACGGCAAGCCGAAATATCCCGGCAGCGGCAAGGATCTCACCTACCACGATGAGGAGGCCAAGGAACGGTTCGTGCCGCACGTTATCGAGCCGGCGGCCGGCGCCGACCGCACCGTGCTGGCGTTCATCTGCGACGCCTACGACGAGGAGGAGATCACCAACGAAAAAGGGAAGACCGAGACCCGGGTGGTGATGCGTTTTCACCCGCGCATCGCGCCGGTCAAGGTGGGTGTTTTCCCGTTGCTCAAGAACAAGCCGGAGTTGGTGGCCAAGGCGATGGAGGTCCGCGCCCTGCTTCAGCCCTACATGACCGTGTTCTACGACGAAACCGGCGCAATTGGCCGGCGCTACCGCCGTCAGGACGAGGTCGGCACGCCATTCGGCGTGACAATTGACTTCGACACGATCGGCGAAAACGGCGAGGAAACCAAGGACACCGTCACCCTCCGCGAACGGGACAGCATGGAGCAGCGCCGGGTAAAAATCGAAGACCTCCTCGGCATCTTGTTAGAGGAAATCATGTAACCCCTCCCACTTGGGCAAGTGGAGGCTCCATCGTGCAGGGATTGTTTTGGGCGACCGTCAGTTGATGACCGGCAGACAGGTGCCGGCATCTGGCTTGGCTTTGCCTCGGGCGACCTCGGTCATTCGACGGCGCATGTAGGCGAAGACTTCGAGCAGCGGCAGTTCCTTGGGGCAGACATCGTCGCAGCCCATCAGGCCCATGCAACCGAAGACGCCTTCATCGGTTGAGACCAGTTCAAACCAATCCTCGCTGTCACGCTCATCACGCGGATCCAGCATGAACCGGCCGATGCGGTTGAGGGCGGTGGCGCCGAGGAAGTCCTCGCGAATGTTCGCCGTGCCGCAGCCGGCGACGCAGCAGCCGCACTCGATGCAGCGGTCGAGTTCGTAGATTTTCTCGGCGGTCTCGTTGTCCATCCGCTCCTCCTCGGCGGTGGGATCAAATTTTTTCTGCGTGTGGATCCACGACTCGACGCGCTCGGACATGCCGCGAAACCACGTGCCGGTATCGACGGAAAGATCGCCAATGAGCTTGAACGCCGGCATGGGGGCGAGGGTGATGGTGGTGGGCAACTCGGCGGTGAGGGTTCGGCAGCCGAGGGTGGGGCGGCCGTTGATCATCATGCCGCACGAGCCGCAGACACCGGCGCGGCAGACGAAATCAAACTGCAGGTCCGGCGCCTGTTGTTCACGGATGCGATGCAGCGCGACGAAGAGGTTGAGCCTCGGCGTTTCCTCGAGTTTGTAGTCAACGAAGCCGGGCTTGGACCCGGGGTCGGACGGGTCATAGCGGAAGATGCGGAATGTCAGTTGCCGGGCCATGTCACGATTCCTTTGTTGAGGCGTACTCGACCATTTCCTTGAGCTCCGCGCCGATCGGGGTGGCGGTTTCGTGCCAACCCTGTTTGATCCATTCCTGCTTCACGTTGTCATTGTATTCCTGGACGGACTGTTCCATCGGGATGTTGGTGGCGCCGCCGTAGCCGCGATGTCCTGGAGGGCTTTCCAGCAGGCCAACCGGCTCGTAGCTGATATCCGGCTCGGCTGCGCCCTCGGGCCAGCGGGCCAGTGTGCGGTTGAGCCACTCCTTGTCGTTGCGATCGGGGTAATCCTCGCGGGAATGGCCGCCGCGACTCTCGGTGCGCAGCAGTGCGCCCTTGGCCACGCACAGGCCAAGCTTGATCATGCCCGGCAGGCGCAGGGCCAGGGCCACCTCGGGGTTCGCGCCCCTGGTGGAGGAACGCAGCTTTAGGTTTTGCGCGCGCTGATACAGATCGCGCAGGGTGTCGACAGCCTCGGCGAGTTCGTCGCCTTTCCGGAAGATGCCGACTTTGTCCTGCAGTGTTTCCTGCATGATGTTGAGCAGTTCGTCCGCGTTTTCGTTCGCTTGGCCAAGGCCGTCGCCAAGCAGGGCATCGATGCGTTCCTGCTGCACGGCCACCGCCTTGGCGGCCAAGCCGGCGTCGAGCGAAAGTGTCTGTTTGCTGGCCCATTGGCCAAGGCGTTCGCCGCAGAACATTCCGGCCACGACGGTCTCGGCGAGGCTGTTGCCGCCGAGGCGGTTCATGCCGTGCATGTCCCAGCAGGCCGACTCGCCGACGCTCCACAAGCCCTCGAGGCCGTAGGCGTGGCCGTCCTTGTTCACGCGGATTCCGCCCATGCTGTAATGCTGCGTGGGGCGCACCGGCACTAGTTCCTTGATGGGATTGACACCGAGAAAATACATGCAGATGTCGTACACCTCGCGCAGTTTGGTGCGGAGGTGTTGCTCGCCGAGGTGGCGTAAATCGAGCCACAGGTGGTCGCCGTCCGGGCTGGGCACGCCCTTGCCCTTTTGAATGTGCTCAGCCATGCGGCGGCTGACCACGTCGCGGCTGGCGAGCTCCTGTTTCTCCGGTTCGTAGTCCGGCATGAAGCGGTATTCGTCCACGTCGAGCAACAGGCCGCCGTCGCCGCGGCAGCCCTCGGTCACGAGAATATCTGTCGGCACGATGCCGGTGGGGTGGAACTGCACCGCCTCCATGTTGCCCATCGGCACGATGCCGGTGTCCAGCGCGATGGACTGGCCGGTGCCCTGGTTGATGATGGCGTTGGTGCTGTACTTGTACACACGGCCGAACCCGCCGGTGGCAATCACTGTGGCCTTGGCCAGGTAAGACTTGAGGGCGCCGGTGCGCAGGCAGCGCACCACGGCGCCGAGGCATCGCGTGCCGTCGTGGATCAGGGAGATGGCCTCCATGCGGTCGTGCACCGTGATGCCCAGTTGCACGACCATGTTGTCCATTGTGTAGAGGACCGTATGGCCGGTGCCATCGGCCGTGTAGCAGGTGCGCCAGCGGGAGACGCCGCCAAAGTCGCGGTGCATGATGAGCCCCTCCTTGTCGTGTGGCTCCTCCAGCGTCACCTTCTTGCCCTTGATGAAGTAATCGGCCGGGCCGCCCTTGACTCGTGTCCATGGTACGCCGTGATGGGCCATCTCGCGCATCGCAACGGGGGCGGTGTCCGCAAAAATCCGGGCCACCTCCTGGTCGCAGCCCCAGTCGCTGCCCTTGACAGTATCCAGCCAGTGCAACTCCTCGCTGTCGCCCTCTCCCTTGGCGCAGTTGCCCAAGGCCGCCTGCATGCCACCCTGGGCCGCACAGGAATGGCTTCGGCGCGGCGGCACCAGCGAGAGGATAACGACCTCGTTGCCCTCGGCAGCGGCGGAGATGGCCGCGCGTTCGCCCGCAAGGCCCGCTCCGATAACCAGTACATCTGTGGTGATCAAGTCGCTCATCCCTGTTCTCCTCCCGTTGGCAAAAGAAATGCGAGTGGCGGGTCAAGCACACCGGCCATCACCAGCAGTGTGATGAAGCCGATGATGAGAAAAAACCAGAGCACCACTTTTTCCGCGATGTGCGCCATCCGCCGCGTGATGCGTTTGCCAATGACGGGGATACGCGAGCCCAGCCCCCATTTCACAGTCACACGGTACAGCCCGATGCCTGCATGCAGTTCCACCATGTACAGCAGCACCGCGTACAGCAGCCACATGCCGTCCTTCACGCGTGCCATCGTCTCGGCGGCATTGATGCCCGCTTTCTCCAGACCCAAGGTGTTTTGAATCACATCCGCCCCGACGACAAACAGGTGAATGGAGCCCAGCGCGAGGATGATCATCCCCGAGCGCACCTGCCAGATCCAAAGACTGGTCTCCTCGTGCGGCCGCACCTTCTCGAGTTCCGCCCGATCCTCCTTCGAGATGTTCCACTCGCTGCCGGAGATATCGTCACCCAGTTTTTTGAGGCGTTTTCGCTCCACAAGCTTGGCCGGGATTTTCCGGCTGGCGGTGACGAAATGAACAAAGAAAACAACGGTCACGAGTACCACTGTCGGCTGAGCCAACCAATAGTGCTCGAACATTTCTGCGATAAAGTTAAATCCACGTTCACCAGTGAGAATGGTGCTCACGAAAAACATGTGACCCCACATGAACAGCGCGAGGAATACGCCCGTGCCGGTGCTGATGGCGTCCAGCTTCCACTGCCGACGCGCCCGTTCCCTGGCGGCCACCAATTCCCCCTCGGGATGAGTGATTTCGTTACTCATAGTTGACTGTCCCTATTCCTGCCGGCGAATAAAATGCGCCTTCTAAGAGGCGTAGGCTATAGATTGTGTTTGCCATTAAGGATCCCATCCGCCGAAAGGGACGTGCAATTGTTTAGAACGGCGCCCACCCGGAATCAAGAAAGTTCCGCCAAAACCACCAAATCATTCGTCGATGAACTGTATGCCCGGTCAAGTACGATTACTAACTGTCCATTTTTTTTTGCCACGTTACAGTGCTGCGCGAAATGAACCGGGCAATTCACAAGGCCAGTTTCCTGTTCCTCGCCGCCGGGCTGGTGCTTGGCGGCTGCAAGACTCCGTCGATCCAGCCGACTGCACCCCAGGTCGTCTTCCGGCCTGCCAAGCTTGAGGCGATTGATGCGGCGATCGAGCGCGCCATCGCCGCCGGCAAGGCACCGGGCGCGGTGGTGCGCATCGAAAACAGCGGGGCGGTCTATCAAAAATCGTACGGAGCCAAGGCGGTCGAGCCGGTGTCGCTGCCGATGAGCGATGACACCATTTTCGACGGCGCATCGCTGACCAAGGTCATCGCCACCACGCCGGCCATCATGCTGCTTGTCGAGCGCGGTAAACTCCGGCTCGACGACAAGGTGAGCCGCTGGATTCCCGGCTTCGAGGCCCACGGCAAGGGGGCTGTGACGGTCCGGCACCTGCTCACGCACACCTCCGGGCTGCGGCCCGGCATCTCGGCCAAGCCGGCGTGGAGCGGCGTGGCCAAGGCCATCGACTTGGCCAAGGCCGAGCGGTTGACCGCCCAGCCCGACACCAAGTTTCGCTACAGCGACATCAACTTCATCCTGCTCGGCGAGATTGTCCGGCTGGCCTCCGGGCAGCGGCTCGACGTGTTCGCTGCCGCCGAGATTTACCGCCCGCTTGGCATGCACGACACCGGATTCCTGCAGCCCTTGGCCAAGCGCGCCCGTGTCGCCCCCACCGAGCGGGTCGATGGCACTATCCTGCACGGCATCGTCCACGACCCGACATCCCGGCGCATGGGCGGCGTCGCTGGTCATGCCGGGTTGTTCACCACTGCCGCTGACCTGTCGCGCTTTGCCCACATGATGCTCAATGGCGGCCAACTCAACGGCCGGCGCATTTTCAAAAAGGAGACGGTTCAATTGATGACCTCGGTGCACACGCCCAAAGGCATGAAGGCCGAGCGCGGTCTTGGCTGGGACATTAACTCGCCGTACTCGAGCCCGCGTGGCAATCATTTCAAAGTCGGCGGCTACGGGCACACAGGCTGGACTGGCGGCTCGCTGTGGGTTGATCCCGTCACCCGAACCATCGTCATCCTCATGACCAGCCGCACGCATCCCGACGGCAAGGGCAACGTCATCGCGCTGCGACGCGAAATCGCCACCTTGGTTGCTGAGTCGTTGCGGGGTTTTTCGTTCGGCAGCGATGAATCGGGCGTGCTGAACGGCGCCGACGTGTTGCGGCGCCGAAAAAACATTTTGCCGAAGGGCACGAATATTGGCCTTATCACCAACCACACCGGCCACGATGGCCAACGCCGCTCGACACTCGATTTTTTGAGCGGATCGAAAGAGGTCGAACTCAAGGCGCTGTTCAGTCCCGAGCACGGGCTGTACGGCAAACTCGACCAGAAAGTCGGCGACGCCATCGACACCAAGACCGGCCTCAAGATTTACAGTCTCTACGGCAAGAACCGCAAACCGACACCGGAGCAACTCGCCGGGCTCGACGCGCTGATCTTCGACATACAGGACATCGGCTGCCGGTTTTACACCTACATTTCAACAATGGGCCTGGCGATGGAGGCAGCGGCGGACGCCGGTGTGAAATTCATCGTGCTTGATCGAGTGAACCCGATCGGTGGCGTCACCGTCGCCGGGCCGGTACGGCTTGGGCCGAGCCAGTTCATCGCCTACCACGACATCCCGGTGCAGCACGGCATGACCGTCGGCGAGCTGGCGCGGATGATCAACGCTGAGCGCACGCTGGGTGCCAAGTTGCAAGTCGTGAAAATCGAGGGCTGGAAACGCGACCAACTGTTCGATACCACCGGCCAGCCATGGACGAACCCGTCGCCCAACATGCGCAGCCTCACCCAGGCGCTGCTTTACCCTGGCATCGGCCTGCTCGAGACCGCGATGTCCGTCGGCCGTGGTACCGACACGCCATTCGAGGTAATCGGCGCGCCGTACATCGATGACGTGAAATTGGCCAGTCAACTCAACGCACTTGGCCAGCCGGGCGTCCGGTTCGTGCCGATCCGCTTCACGCCCGACTATAGTGTGCACAAGGACGAGTCGTGCGGCGGCGTGAACATCATCATCACCGACCGCCACAAACTGCGCGTCGTGCCACTGGGCATTGACATTGCCCGCGTGCTGCACGAGCTGTACCCAAAGAGCTTCCCTCTGGCCAAGGTCGGCCGGCTTCTCTGTCACCCGTCGACCCTCGAGGCGCTTGGCCAAGGCAAAACCCTCGTCCAGATTGAGGCTCTCTGGAAAACCGAACAGGTCAAGTTCGCCTCCCGCCGGGCAAAATATCTCCTGTACAAGTAGCAGAGAACAGCGCCGCCGGCGTTTTTTGATCGTGAGAGTTTGACCGCACTTCAAAGGAAACCGTCTTCAAAATTGCGGTAACTATTTGGCCGTACAGGTTTCTTTTTTGCGGAGGGCTTTTTCCTGGCGGTTGGTTTCGGCGCGGAGGAGGGCTTCGGGTTGCCAGCCTTTGCGCTGGGCGTACTCGGCGAGGGCGAACAACTCCCTGGCCAGGGTGGTCTTGGTGTAGCGCTGCTTGGCCGGCTTGGACAGGGGCTTGTCGGAGAGTTTGTTTTTGCGCGCCTTCTTGATGAGTTTCTCGGCGCGCTGCAGTGACGGCAGGTGGCGCGGGATGCCGTCGAGCACGGAGGGGCGCTCGTGCTGGGTGCCCTTCTTTTCCTCACGCTTGATTTTTTCCCACTGCGTCCAGACGGCGTCGACGTCTTTCGCGTTGGAGTCGCCGAAGACGTGCGGGTGGCGGCGGATGAGCTTTTCGGTGATGGTGCGGGCGGCCTGCTCGAAGTCGAATGCCTCTCTCTCCTTGGCCAGTTGGCAATGGAAGACGACCTGCAGCAGGAGGTCTCCGCATTCCTCGAGCATCTCGTGGTCGTCGCCGGCCTCGATGGCGTCGATCAACTCGTACACCTCCTCGACGGCGTGGAAGCGGATCGATTTGTGATCCTGCTCCCGATCCCATGGGCAGCCGCCCGGGCCGCGCAGCCGGGCCATGACCTCGATGAGCTCGTCGATCGCCGGTTTGCGTTTTTTGGGTTTGCGCTTGGCTGGCATGTCACAGGATGACGAGGTCGTTGCGGTGGATGATCTCGATGCCCTTGAGTTTTCGGGCGCGGATTTCGTCGGCATCGAACCGGCTGATGCCGCGCGAAAACTCGGTGCCGTTGAGGTCGCAAATGCATACGACATCGCCCCTGGCAAAGTCGCCGTTGCATCTGGCAACGCCGGGAGGTAGGAGGCTTTTGCCCTTGTCGCGCAGGGCGTCGCGCGCGCCGTTGTCCACCCATAGGGAGCCCTTGGGATGATGGAAAAAGGCGATGCGCCGCTTTCGGCCCTTGAGACGGCCGGGACGCGGGACAAAAAAAGTCCCCTCGTCCTGGCCGCCGAGGATGTTGACGAGGGTGCGTTTTTTTTGGCCGGAGGCGATTACCATCGGGATGCCGGTGCGCACGGTCATCTTGGCGGCTCGCAGTTTGGCCTGCATGCCGCCGACGGCGGTGGCGCTGGCTGTGCCGCCGGCCAGTTTCTGGATGTCAGCGTCGATCTTCTCGACGACCGGGATCGTGCTTGGCTTTTTCCTGCCAAAGTTTTTCACCAGGCCATCGACGGTGGTGAGGATGACGAGCAGGTCGGCCGGCAGCAGGCAGGCAACCAGCGCCGCGAGCCAGTCGTTATCGCCAAATTTCAGCTCGGTGTAGCTGACGGCATCGTTCTCGTTGACGATCGGCACGACGCCCTTGTCCAGTAGCGAGACGAGGGTGTTACGGGCGTTTAGGTGGCGATCTTTGTCCTCCAGGTCGTCGTGCGTGAGGAGCACCTGGGCAACCTGCATGTTGTGCTTGGCAAACAGTTCCGTGTAGGTGGACATGAGCCGTGACTGGCCCACGGCGGCGCAGGCCTGCAGGTCGGACAGGTCGGTGGGGCGCCTGTCCATCTCGAGCACGCCCATGCCGGCGCCGACAGCGCCGGACGACACGACGATGACCTCCCGGCTGGCTTGGCGCTGCGTCGCCACCTGGGCGACCAGTTGCTCGATTTGGCCGGGATCGATCTGCTTGCTGCGGCTGGTCAGGATGCCGGTGCCAAACTTGACCACCAGGCGGCTGGTTTCTTTCAGCGACTCTCGCTCCATCAGACGCGCCTTGGGCTAAAGGCAACCGGCCGCGCTGGCAAGCAAAACCAGCGGTCAAGTGCCTGGCCAGGCGTGTGAAGAAAGGTTGCCCGGCGGCGCAGGCTGCGTACACTGCGCCGCACATAAAACCATCACTTGGCCAAGTTTTCATGAAATCATTAATTGTATCTGCCGTGGTCGCCGGATTCCTGGCGGCATTGACCCAGACCCACGCCGATTGGCCTCAATGGCGCGGCCCGGGTGGCCAGGGCCACGCCGACGCCTCCAAGCCGCCGACCGAGTGGAGCGAGGTGAAAAACGTCTCGTGGCGAATCGAGCTGCCCGGGCGCGGCTGGTCGTCGCCGGTCATTCTTGGCAACCAGGTCTGGGTGACGGCAGCACACGAAACTGTCGCGTCCGACGAGGAGAAAAAGGAGCGCTTGAAGGCAAACACCGGTAGCCAGCCGCTGACGGTTCTCTCCGAGGTGCGCATCCACGCGCTGTGCATTGATAAATCCAGCGGCAAGATCGTCAAAGACATCGAAGTGCTGAAAAAGGAAGACCCTCAGTGGGTGCACCAGACGAACAGCTACGCCTCGCCGACGCCGATCCTCGAGGCCGGCAGGCTGTACTGCCAAAACGGCTCGTACGGAACGGCCTGTCTCGACACCCAAAGCGGCAAGGTGCTTTGGACCAACCAGGACCTGTGGGTGATGCACGAGAACGGTCCCGGTGGCTCGCCGATTCTCTGGAACGACCTGCTGATCTTTCACATGGACGGCAGCGACCGGCAGTTCATCGTTGCGCTCGACAAGCGTACCGGCAGGCTCGCTTGGCAGACGCGCCGCACGGGTAAAATGAACGACAACCCGCAGTTGAAAAAAGCGTATGGCACGCCGGTTGTTACCAGGGTGCGCGGGCGCGATGTCGTCATTTCGCCGGCGGCCAACTGGGTGTACGGCTACGATCCGGCGAGCGGCGAGGAATTGTGGAGGGTCGAGTACGGTTTTCTCGGATTCTCGATCGTGCCCAAGCCGGTGGTTGGCGATGGCATGGTGTACATCGGCACCAGCTTCATGCGACCGCAGTTGGTTGCGCTGGACATCACCCGGGCCAAGCCGGAGATCGCCTGGGCGTGTAAGCGCAGCGTGCCGGCCATCTCGTCGCCGGTTTTGGTCGGCAACGAGCTTTACTTCGTCAGCGACTCCGGCGGGATGGTCAGTTGTCTCGACGCCCGGACCGGCAACGAGCAGTGGCGCGAACGCATCGGCGGCAATCACTCGGCGTCGCCGCTGTACGCCGGTGGCAGGCTGCTTTTCCACAGCAAGGAGGGAGAGACGACGGCGCTCAAGCCGGGCCGAAAATTTGAAATCTTGGCTCGCAACAAACTCGATGGGGCGCACCACGGCAGCGCGGCGGTGAGCGACGATGCTTTATTTCTCCGCACCGGGAGGGCACTCTACCGTATCGAGAAACAGTAGCCCCGCTTGGCCAGGCGCCGTAGTCTTGAACAAGAAAGTTTTGTCCAATTCTTTCTTTATAATAGTTGACATAAAGTGGAATGGGCGCGAGCTTCTCTTGAAAGCAAAATTATTAGCGTAACCCGTAGGAGATGGCCAAACAGCCGTCCCCCTAAAAACAACACCAACTAGGGAATGGGGCGGATTTTTTTCGCCCCATTCTTATTTTATCAAGGGGCTTGCTTTTAGGGGAGGGAAGGGTAGAACCGGTTTCCCCGCAAAGACCTCAGCACGGCTGCTTGGCCAAGCGATGATTTTAGATAAATGAAATTGAACTCCAAACCAAGAGGCGGCTTCACTCTGATCGAGTTACTGGTGGTGATCGCGATCATTGCCATTCTGGCTGCGCTATTGTTGCCCGCCCTGGCCAAGGCCAAGCAAAAGGCGCACGCAACAACCTGCATGAACAACCTCAAGCAGGTCGGCTTGGGCATGCTGATGCACGCGGATGAGAACGATGACATGATCCCGCGCGGCAATGACAAGCGTTGGTGGTTCGTGTTCATGCCGTACATCCCTGAGGGCGGTACGGAGAGGGATTTTCGCAACATCAAGATTTTTATGTGCCCGAGCTATCCGCTGCCCAAGCGCACCCCGAATCGGAAACAGGTGATCACCTACGTGGTCAATGCGTGGAAGTTTCGCTCGGCGCGGGACAATGTCGGCTACGAGCATATCGGTTTCAGCAAGATCACCGACTTCACTCAGCCGTCAAACTCCGTCTATCTGCTGGACAATGAGGATGGGATTGATAATCCCGGCGTGAACCGCCCGATCGTGACCGGGTTTCAGGATTCGGTGACAGATCTAAACGATGTGTGGCAGCCAAGTCATTTGCCTTACGGTGCCAATGGGAGAAGCCTTAGCAGCGATCGGCGTATCGCCGCCAAGCGACACAGCAACAAGGGTTCAAACATGCTCTTCCTTGACGGCCACGCTGGTTTTCGTGATTCCAAGCTGATCGACATTGATTTGTTCCGCGAAAAGAAACTGTAAGCGGGGAATCTTGATGGGGGATTTACAGCCGAAAATAAATCGCGGCTTCACCCTGATTGAACTGCTGGTGGTGATCGCAATCATTGCCATTCTGGCCGCCATGCTGTTGCCGGCCCTGGCCAAGGCCAAGGAGAAGGGGCGCGCGACGTTCTGTATGAACAACCTCAAGCAGATTGGGCTTGCCACGGTTTTGCATGCCGATG
>MPLZ02130652.1_pt1 | contig 15168 bp, 12 predicted proteins | sample 1617311 | NCBI WGS metagenome assembly MPLZ02 (sample SAMN05944806, study PRJNA350692) | marine metagenome | biome: marine; feature: ODZ; material: water; isolation source: 160 m water sample filtered on 0.2 um supor filter | place: Pacific Ocean | collected 2012-04-08 | depth 160m m | reverse complement strand
ATTATAGAGTAAACTCCTTAGGAGTGTAGCTCAATTGGTAGAGCGCCGGTCTCCAAAACCGGAGGTTGGGGGTTCGATTCCCTCCGCTCCTGCCAACAACAGATAGAAATTATGATAAATCCTTTGAAATTTATTCAAGATGTAAAACAAGAAGCATTTAAGGTTACTTGGCCCACTGGCAAAGAGACAGTTCAAGGTGCTTTAATGGTTGTTGCCATGGCAATCATTGCATCTTTATTTTTTTTATTACTTGACCAGGTTTTAAAATTTTTTTTAGAAATGGTTCTTAAGGTGAGTTTTTAATGAAAAATTGGTATATTGTTCAATCTCATTCAAGCTTTGAAAATAAGGTTGCTAAGCAAATAAAAGAGGAAGCAGAAAAAGCAAAAATTTCTGAAAAAATTGGAGAAATTGTTGTACCCACTCATGATGTAACTGAAGTCAAAAGAGGCAAAAGAATTCAAAGAAAAAAGAAATATTTTCCAGGATATGTATTGATTAAGAGTGAAATGGATAACAATATTTACCATATGATCAAAAACATAAAAAAAGTATCTGGATTTCTTGGATCAAGAGGCTCACCAATTCCTGTTTCAGATAAAGAAATAGAAAAAATATTGGGCCAAATAAAAGATGGTGTAGCCCAACCAAAATCTGCTATAGAATATAATATTGGAGAAAAAGTTCAAGTTATAGACGGACCTTTTGCATCATTTAGTGGAATGGTTGAAGATATTGATGAGGAAAAACTAAGATTAAAAGTATCAGTATCAATATTTGGTCGTCCTACTCCAGTAGACTTAGAATATAACCAAGTTGAGAAAGTAAGCTAATGGCAAAAAAAGAAATAAGTGGCTATGTAAAATTACAAATTAAAGGTGGACAGGCAAATCCTGCGCCTCCTGTTGGTCCGGCTTTAGGTCAAAGAGGAATTAATATAATGGAATTCTGTAAAGCTTTTAATGAAAAAACAAAATCTTTTGCAGGAAAACCTGTTCCAGTAATAATTACTGTTTATAAAGATAAAAAATTTGATTTTATTATTAAATCTCCACCAGCCTCTCACTTTATTAAAGAGGCGGTAAAATTAAAAAGTGGTTCTAAAGAACCAGGTCGAAATATAGTAGCATCAATTTCAAAAAAACAATTAGAAGAAATTGCAAAAAAAAAAATGGAAGATTTAAATGCAAATGATTTAAAAGAAGCATCAAAAATAATTGCAGGCTCTGCAAGATCTATGGGTATAGAGGTAAAAGAATAATGCAATCAAAAAGATACAAACAATTACCCGAAAAAACTAAAGAATTACCGGCAGAAGTTATAGAAAAAGTACTTTCAGTAGTTATAGCAAATTGCACAACTAAATTTGACGAATCTATAGATTTAAATTTTCAAATTAATAACAAACAAAAAAAAAATGAAATCAATATTAGAACAGTTATAAATTTACCTGGAGGCACAGGTAAAAAAGTTAAAATCGCTGTTGTATGCGAAGATGCAAAAATTCAAGAAGCGAAAGATGCAGGTGCCGAATTTGTCGGAGGTGAAGAACTTATAGAAAAAATTAAAGATGGCGATTTTAATTTTGAAAAATTAATTTGCACATCTGGAATGATGATTAAACTTTCTAAACTTGGTAAAGTATTGGGACCAAAAGGTTTAATGCCGAACCCAAAACTTGGTACTGTAACAAACGACATTAAGAAGGCAGTTACTGATGCCAAATCTGGACAAGTCGAAATTAGAAATGATAAAGATGGAAATATTGGTTTAAGCATTGGAAAAAAATCATTTCAAGACGATCTATTATTAAAAAATTATAATGCAGTTATTGATTCTTTAGAAAAAGAAAAAGCTAATATTACAATAAAAGGTGATTTGATTAAACAAGCTTTTATAACTTCTAGTATGGGAGTTTCGTATAAACTAAAATTAGACAAAAATTTATAATCGTTATGATGAATAAAGATCAAAAGAAACAATATATTGATGAAATGACAACTCAGTTTGATAAGTCTGAGACGGTTATAGTTACGCATTATCAAGGATTAACCGTTTCTCAATTAGATGATTTGAGAAAAAGAATGAGAGAACATGGTATTATTTTTAAGATAACCAAAAATAAAATTACTAAATTAGCTCTAGAAAAAACTAAGTGTAAAGATATATCAAAACTATTTATCGGACCTACAGCAGTAGCTATGTCTGAAGATGCTATAACTTCAGCAAAAATATTAACAAAGTTCTCTAAAGAAAATGAAAACCTAAAAATTCTTGGAGGAATTATGGGTGGCGATATTTTAGGCGTTGCAGAAGTTAAAAATGTAGCAACTCTCCCTACATTAGATGAAGCTAGAGCTAAAATTGTAGGAATATTGAGGTCACCAGCGCAAAAAATTATAAGTATTTTACTTGCACCGGCGTCAAAAATCGCTATTTTAGCGCTCGAAAAATCAAAAAAATAACCAGGAACAAAAAAATTATTATGGCTGACTTAAATAAAATTATAGACGATCTATCAAGCTTGACTGTTGTTGAAGCAGCAGAACTTTCAAAACAATTAGAGGAAAAATGGGGCGTTACAGCAGCAGCAGTAGCAGCGGCACCAGCAACAGGAACACCTGGAGCAGCACCGACAGAAGAAAAAGATGAATTTACTATCATGTTAATTTCTGCAGGTGATAAAAAAATTAATGTTATAAAAGAAGTTAGAGCTATTACTGCCCTAGGTTTAAAAGAAGCTAAAGATTTAGTCGAAGCAGCACCAAAAGAAGTCAAATCAGGTGTTAACAAAAAAGAAGCGGAAGAAATTAAAGCTAAGCTTGAAGCAGCTGGAGCAAAAGTAGAACTTAAGTAATTAATTAGAAAGATTTTAGTTGCTAGTTAATTTATTAATTGGCAACAAGGTATAGATGCAATTATCTTTTACTGAAAAAAAAAATATTAGAAAAAGTTTTGGCAAACTTAAAGAAAGTTTATCAATACCAAATCTTATAGAAGTACAAAAAAATTCATATAAACAATTAACAGAATTTAAAGGTGATATTGACCAACATCTTATAAAGGGATTTGATAGAGTATTTAAAAGCATTTTCCCTATTGAAGATCTAAATGATAAAGCTACATTGGAATATGTTTCTTATAAATTAGAAAAACCAAAATTTGATGTAGAAGAATGCATAACAAGAGGATTAACTTATTCAGCAGCACTTAAATGTACTTTGAGGCTAGTTGTATATGAAATAGATCAAGAAAATAATACTAAAGATATAATGTCAGCAAAGGAACAAGAAGTTTACATGGGAGAAGTTCCAATGATGACCGAAAGCGGAACTTTCATAACCAATGGAGTCCAAAGAGTAGTAGTAAACCAAATGCATAGAAGTCCTGGAGTTTTCTTTGATCATGACAAAGGAAAATCCCATGCAAGTGGAAAGTTACTCTTTAATTGTAGAATAATACCTAATAGAGGTTCATGGCTTGATTTTGAGTTTGATGTAAAAGACTTTCTATATTTTAGAATAGACAGAAAGAAAAAAATTTTAATATCAACACTACTTCTTGCATTAGGTTATTCTAAAAATGATATTGTTAACGAATATTACGAAAAAGAAACTTATTTATTTGATGAAAAAATATCGAAATGGAAAACAAAATTTGATCCTGAAAATTATAAAGCAAAAAATTTTTCTGAAGAGGTTGTAAATTCCAAAACAAAAAAAGTTGTAATTAAATTAGGAGAAAAAATTAATTTCTTAACAGCAAAAAAACTCGCCAATGAAGGTTTAAAAGATATTTACGTTTCTAATGAATCTTTATATGGGAAATTTTTATATAAAAATATTAAGAAAGAGGAAGAATCATTTAATATTGGAACCGAATTGAATGAAACTATTATTAAAAAATTTATAGAAAATAAAATTTACACAATAGAAATTGCTAAAACAAATTCAATTTCAAAAGGACCGTATCTTTTGCAAACTATATTTAATGATAAAAATGATAATAAAAATGATGCTATTACAGAAATATATAAAGTTTTACGACCAGGCGAACCTCCAACAATAGAAATTGCAGAACAAATATTTAATAATTTATTTTTTAGCTCAGATAGGTATGATTTATCTGATGTAGGAAGAGTAAAAATAAACTCAAGACTTAATTTAATTTGTTCAGACAAGATTACGATACTAAGAAATGATGATATTTTCTCAATAATTCAAAAAATGTTAGATTTGAGAGATGGTAAAGATGAGATCGACGATATTGATCATCTTGGAAACAGAAGAGTTAGATCTGTTGGAGAACTAGTTGAAAATCAAGCAAGAATTGGTGTTTATAGAATGGAGAGAGCAATTAAAGAAAAAATGACAACACTAGATGTAGAGTCGTCTATGCCACAAGATTTAATTAATGCAAAACCTTTAACGATTTCACTTAAAGATTTTTTTGCAACATCGCAACTATCTCAATTTATGGATCAAACAAATCCACTATCAGAAATTACACATAAAAGAAGAGTATCAGCACTAGGACCTGGGGGCTTAACTAGAGAAAGAGCGGGTTTTGAAGTTAGAGACGTTCATCCAACTCACTACGGCAGAATATGCCCAATCGAAACTCCCGAAGGACCAAATATTGGTTTAATAAATAGTTTATCGACATATTCAAAAATTAACAAATATGGATTTATAGAGAGTCCATATAAAAAAGTTGAAAAAGGAATAGTTCAAGATAAAATTGAATATCTTTCAGCAATGGAAGAAACAAAATTTACAATTGCTCAAGCTAACTCATTGTTGGATATCAATGGAAAATTTAAAGAACAACTTGTTTCTTGTAGACAAAATTTAAACTTCATACTCTCAAAATCTGACAACATTGATTATATTGATGTTTCTCCTAAACAACTTGTATCAGTGGCAGCATCATTAATACCATTTTTAGAAAATGACGATGCCAATAGAGCATTAATGGGATCCAATATGATGAGACAAGCAGTTCCATTACTGAAACCCGAAGCACCATTAGTCGGCACCGGAATTGAAAGTGACGTAGCATTAGATTCAGGTGTAACGATTGTTGCTAAAAGAAATGGTATAGTTGATAAAATAGACGGAAAAAGAATAGTAATTAAAGCGTCAAATGAAAAAGATTATTCTCAATCAGGTGTAGATATTTATAATCTTCAAAAATTTAAAAGATCCAATCAAAATACATGTATAAATCAAAAACCATTAGTTAGAGTAGGAGACAAGGTAAATTCTGGAGATATAATAGCAGATGGACCTTCAACAAAAATTGGAGAATTAGCATTAGGAAAAAATGTAACTGTAGCTTTCATGCCTTGGCAAGGATACAACTTTGAAGATTCAATTTTAATATCTGAAAGATGTGTAACAGACGATGTATTTACATCGGTACACATAGAAGAATATGAAATTATGGCAAGAGATACAAAGCTAGGTGAAGAAGATATAACCAGAGATATGCCCAATGTAAATGAAGAAGCTTTAAAAAACCTAGATGAATCTGGAATAGTATATATTGGCGCAGAAGTTAAGCCAGGTGATATTTTGGTAGGAAAAGTTACTCCTAAAGGAGATAGTGCAACGGGAGCTGAAGAAAAATTGTTAAGATCAATATTTGGTGAAAAAGCTATTGATGTAACAGATACCTCGCTGAAAATGCCAAGCGGTAGTGGAGGAATCGTTGTAGATGTTAGAGTTTTTAATAGACATGGAATTGATAAAGACGAAAGATCAATAACTATAGAAAGAGCAGAAATTGAGAGTGTCCAAGAAGACAAGAAAGTCGAAGAGGAAATTTTAGAGAGAAGCATTAAACAAAGAGCATCAACAATACTTTCAGGTGCAAAATTGAATAAAAAAATAAAAAATATTGAGAATGGCACAAAAATAAATGAAGAGATCATAAATAACTTTCTAATATCTGATTTATTCAAAATTAATACTGAAGACGAAAATATAAACGATGTACTGTCTCAATTAATAGAGCAATACAACGTAGCAAAAAAAGATATACAAGATCGTTTTGAAGATAAAGTTTTAAAAATAAAACAAGGCGACGACTTGTTGCCAAGTGTAATGAAAATGGTTAAAATTTTTGTTGCTATTAAAAGGAGACTAAGACCTGGAGATAAAATGTCAGGAAGACATGGAAACAAGGGAGTTGTTAGTAAAATTGTACCTGTAGAAGATATGCCTTACAGAGAAAATGGAAAACCTGTTGACATAGTTTTAAATCCTTTAGGTGTACCTAGTAGAATGAATGTGGGACAAATTTTAGAAACTCATTTAGGTTGGTCTTGCACTGAACTTGGTGAAAAATTGAATCAATTAGTAAATGAAAATCAAAAAAAAATAGAAAAAACAGAAAAAATTAAATCTTTTTTGAAATCTGTTTATGGAAAACAAATATTTGATGAAAATATAGAAAATCTATCTGATTCAGAGTTTAATGATTTATGTAAAAATATTCAACAAGGCGTTCCTATATCCACACCAGTTTTTGATGGTGCTAAAGAACAAGATGTAACAAAAATGTTAGAATTAGCTAACCTACCAAGTTCAGGACAAACTGATTTGTGGGATGGAAGAACAGGGAAAAAATTTGATAGAGAGGTTACGGTTGGAACTATTTATATGCTCAAACTACACCATCTAGTGGAAGACAAAATTCACGCAAGATCTACAGGTCCGTATAGCTTGGTAACACAACAACCTCTTGGTGGCAAAGCTCAATTAGGAGGTCAAAGGTTTGGCGAAATGGAAGTTTGGGCACTCGAAGCTTATGGCGCATCCTACACATTACAGGAAATTTTAACAGTAAAATCCGATGATGTTGCAGGTAGAGTAAAAGTTTACGAAACAATTGTAAAAGGTGAAGAAAATTTTGAATCAGGAATCCCCGAGTCATTTAATGTACTGATAAAAGAAATAAAATCTTTAGCTTTAAATGTGGAGTTAAACTAAAAATGAGTAAAGAATTATCAGATTTATTTAAAAACTCAGAAATATCAGAATCTCAAAATTTCAATAGTATAAAAATAACATTAGCTAGCCCCGAAAAAATTAAATCATGGACCTATGGAGAGATTAAAAAACCAGAAACAATAAATTATAGAACGTTTAGACCTGAAAAAGATGGTTTGTTTTGTGCTAGAATTTTTGGTCCAATTAAGGACTACGAATGTCTATGTGGTAAATATAAAAGAATGAAATTTAGAGGAATTATTTGTGAAAAATGCGGTGTAGAAGTCACAAAATCTAACGTAAGAAGAGAAAGAATGGGCCACATAAATTTGGCCACACCTGTGGCACATATATGGTTTCTTAAATCTTTACCAAGTAGAATTTCGTTAGTATTAGACATGAAACTCAAAGACGTTGAGAGAGTTCTTTATTTTGAAAGTTTTATAGTTATTGAGCCTGGGTTAACTGGACTTAATAAAAGTCAACTTCTAGGAGAAGAAGAACTAATCAAGTATCAAGATGAGTATGGCGAAGAATCTTTTAATGCTGGTATAGGAGCAGAAGCAATCCTTGAAATTTTAAAATCAATAAATATAGAGGATGAAAGAAATATATTAATCAAGTCTATAAAAGAAACAAGATCAAAAGTTTCAGAAGAAAGGTCAATAAAAAGATTAAAATTAATTGAATCATTTATTGAAACTGGAAACAAACCTGAATGGATGATTTTAACTACAATTCCCGTAATACCTCCTGAATTAAGACCTCTTGTTCCTTTGGATGGTGGACGATTTGCTACATCTGATCTTAACGATTTATATAGAAGAGTAATAAATAGAAATAATAGACTTAAACGATTAATAGATCTTAAAGCACCTGATATTATTGTTAGAAATGAAAAAAGAATGCTTCAAGAATCTGTTGATGCACTATTTGACAATGGACGAAGAGGAAGAGTAATAACAGGTACAGGAAAAAGACCTCTTAAATCTCTTGCAGAAATGTTAAAAGGAAAGCAGGGAAGGTTTAGACAAAACTTATTGGGTAAACGAGTTGATTATTCAGGAAGATCAGTCATCGTTGTTGGGCCAGATCTTAAACTTCACGAATGTGGACTGCCAAAAAAAATGGCACTAGAGTTATTTAAACCTTTTTTATATGCAAGATTAAACAAATTAGGCTTAGTATCTACAATAAAACAAGCAAAAAAACTTGTTGAGAAAGAAAAAAACGAAGTGTGGGATGCATTAGAATTAATTGTTAGAGAACATCCGGTAATTCTAAATAGAGCACCTACATTACACAGATTAGGAGTCCAAGCATTTGAACCAAAATTGATTGAAGGTAATGCTATAGAATTACATCCATTAACATGCGCGGCATTTAATGCAGATTTTGATGGTGATCAAATGGCTGTTCACGTACCTTTAAGCTTAGAAGCTCAGTTAGAAGCAAGAGTGTTAATGATGTCTACAAATAATATTTTAAGTCCATCAAACGGAAAACCTATCATTGTACCAAGTCAGGATATGATTTTAGGTATATACTATTTATCTCATCCACCATATCAATCTGAAAAGGTTGACGGTTATTTTGTTAATACCTTAGAAATAGAACATGCTTTAGAGATAGGACAAGTAAATGTACATTCAAGAATAGTTTCTAAATTTGAAACTATTGATGAAAACGGAAAAATTAAATTTGAAAAATATATTAGTACTGTTGGACGTTTTCTTCTTGCTAATTTGTTGCCAAAAAATATAAACAATAAATTTTCTTTGGTTGATAGATTGTTGCCAAAAAAAATTGTATCAGAAATAATAGATCACGTATTTAGATTCTCAGGACAAAAAAATACTGTTATTTTTTGTGATAAACTTAAAGATCTTGGTTTTAAACATGCTTTTAAAGCTGGGATTTCATTTGGTAAAGACGATTTAGTTATACCTGAAAATAAACAACAATTAATTGACGAAACAAAAAAATTAATTTCAGATTATGAAAATCAATATACTGAAGGATTAATTACAAGAGGCGAGAAATACAATAAAGTTATTGATGCTTGGTCAAAATGTACTGATAGAGTTGCTTCAGAAATGATGAAAGGAATTTCAGCTACTGAAATTTCAAACAATGGTTTAAAAATTAACTCTGTATTTATGATGGCCGATAGTGGAGCAAGAGGATCTGCCGCTCAAATGAAACAGCTTGCAGGAATGAGAGGACTTATTGCAAAACCATCTGGAGAAATTATAGAATCCCCAATTACATCGAATTTTAAAGAAGGATTAACTGCATTAGAGTATTTTAATTCAACACATGGAGCTAGAAAAGGTTTAGCAGACACTGCTCTAAAAACTGCAAGTTCTGGATACTTAACTAGAAGATTATGCGATGTTGCTCAAGATTTAACTATCACAAAAGAAAAATGTGAAAAACCTGGATTTATAAAACTATCTGAAGTCCTAGAGGGAGGAAATATTATGGTCAGTCTCTCTGAAAGATCTCTTGGTAGAGTTACAGCTAAAAATCTTAAAAATCCACTCACTGGTGAAATAATAATTAAAAAAGAAGAAATGATTGATGAAGCAGCTTGTGATAAAATAGATTCTGCAGGAGTGAAAACTATAAATGTTTATTCAGTAATGACATGTAGCTCTAAAATTGGAGTTTGCTCGAGATGTTATGGTAGAGATTTGTCGAGAGGAAAAATGGTACATGTTGGAGAAGCTATAGGAATGATTTCAGCTCAATCAATAGGTGAACCAGGTACACAATTAACCATGAGAACCTTCCACGTTGGAGGTACCGCTTCAGTAAAACAAGAATCACAAATATTATCTAACTCTAAAGGAATAATAAAAATAACAAACACAAATTTACTAGAAGATTCAAAAAAGAATCTTATTGTAATGGGAAGAAATACTGAATTATCAATAGAAGATGAAAATGATCTACAAGTAGCTTCTTACAAAATACCATATGGATCAAAATTATTCTTCCAAAATGGAGATAAAATTAAAAAAGGAACTAAAATTTGTGATTGGGATCCTTACACAACTCCAGTTATAGCTGAAAAAGATGGTATAGCAAATTATGTAGACTTAATAGATGGAGTTTCATTAGCAGAAACAACTGATGACGCAACAGGAATTTCAACAAAAGCAGTAGTTGATTGGAAAACTCAATCAAAAAACGCAGATTTAAAACCTAGAATAACATTAAGAGATGAAAAAGGAAAAATAATCAAAAAAGCTGACGATAACGAAGCAAGATATTATTTAGTACCAGACTCAATATTGTCTGTTAAAGATGGACAAAAAATATCGGCTGGAGATGTAATTGCTAGATTACCTAAAGAAACCACAAAAACAAAAGATATTACAGGTGGATTACCTAGAGTTGCTGAATTATTTGAAGCAAGAAAAGCAAAAGATAGCGCAATTATTGCGGAGAATGATGGAAAGATATTATTTGGAAAAGAATTAAGAGGTAAGCAAAAAGTTACAATACAATCAGAAAATGGTGAAACTTCTAATTATTTAATTCCTAAAGGAAAACATATAAATTTTAACGAAGGTGAGAAGATCAAAAAGGGAGAATATTTATTAGATGGTCAACCTTTGCCTCATGATATTTTAAGAATATTAGGTATAGAAGAATTGACTGATTATTTTGTAAATCAAGTACAAGATGTATACAGGTTACAAGGAGTAATTATTAATGATAAACATATAGAAGTAATTTTAAGACAAATGCTTAAAAAAATTGAAGTTAAGGAATCCGGAGATAGCACTTTAATGCCCGGTGAGATTATTGATAGAATAAAATTTGAAGAAATTAATGAAAAGCTAATAGCAGAAAATAAAAAAACAGCTTTAGGAGAAAGAGTTTTAATGGGAATTACAAAAGCGTCATTACAAACCGAATCATTTATATCGGCAGCATCATTTCAAGAAACTACCAGAGTGTTAACTGATGCGGCTATAAAGGGAAAAACAGATAAACTTATTGGATTGAAAGAAAATGTTATAGTAGGAAGATTAGTTCCTGCTGGCACAGGCTCAATTAAAAATTTATGGAATAAAAAAGCCTTAGAAGACGACAAAAAATTCCTATCTGAGCAAGAAAAAATAGAACACTCAGAATCTCAGTTAAATCAATAATAATAGTTGATATTTATATCTCTTTTAATTTGACAAATATAATTTCTATTGTAGTTTGGCGATGTTTTTGGTTGGAATGTAGTGACATGATCACTAAACACTGCCACAAATAACCTGTCAGTTATTTCATCAAAAATTAAAATTGTAACAAAAAATTTATGCCAACAATTAATCAGTTGATAAGAAAAAATAGAACAAAGCCATTAGCTAGGAATAAAGTTCCAGCACTACAAAAACAACCTCTTAAGAGGGGAGTTTGTGTAAAAGTTTATACAACTACTCCTAAAAAACCAAACTCTGCGTTAAGAAAAGTTGCAAGAGTCAGGTTGTCAAATGGTTTTGAAGTTACAGCTTATATTCCTGGTGAAGGACATAATTTACAAGAACATTCAGTTGTATTAATTAGAGGTGGAAGGGTAAAAGATTTACCTGGAGTAAGATATCATATACTTAGGGGCAATTTAGATACACAATGTGTGGCAAATAGAAAAAAAAGAAGATCTCTTTACGGAACAAAAAAAGGTAAATAGTAAATGTCTAGAAAAAGAAGAGCTCCAAAAAAAATTCCAGTTATAGATCACAAATATAAATCTGTGATTATTCCAAAGTTAATAAATTCAATTATGTATGATGGAAAAAAAATAACAGCAGAAAAAATTGTTTATGAGGCAATAGAAAAAATCAAAACAAAATCAAAAGATGAACCTATAACAATTTTTAATGATGCATTTAATAATGTAAGACCAACTGTTGAGGTAAGATCAAGAAGAGTAGGAGGAGCAACTTATCAAGTACCTGTTGAAGTTAAATCAAAAAGATCTCAAGCATTGGCATTAAGATGGATAGTGGAAGCTTCCAGGAAAAGAAAAGATAAAAAAATGTCAGATAAGCTTTTTAATGAAATTTATGATGCTTATCAAAATAAAGGATCTGCTATTAAAAAAAAAGAAGACACTCATAAAATGGCAGAATCAAACAAAGCTTTTGCGCATTTTAGATGGTAAATCATTATGGCTAGATCACATACATTAGATAAATATAGAAACATTGGAATTATGGCACATATAGATGCAGGAAAAACTACTACTACGGAAAGAATTTTATATTACACAGGAAAAAGCCATAAGATAGGTGAAGTTCATGATGGCGCAGCAACGATGGATTGGATGGAACAAGAACAGGAAAGAGGAATAACTATTACATCGGCTGCCACAACATGTTTTTGGAATGAACATAGAATTAACATAATTGATACACCTGGTCATGTTGATTTCACTATTGAAGTTGAAAGATCTTTAAAAGTTCTAGATGGTGCTGTAGCAGTTTTTGATGGAGTTGCTGGTGTTGAGCCACAATCCGAAACAGTTTGGAGGCAAGCTGACAAATATAAAGTTCCAAGAATTTGTTTTGTAAATAAATTAGACAGAACAGGCGCAGATTTTTTTATGTGTGTTGATATGATAAAAGATCGACTTGGAGCAAAACCTTTGGTAATGCAATTACCAGTTGGTATAGAAGCTTCATTACAAGGCATTGTTGATCTTGTTAAAATGAAAGCGATTATATGGAAAGACGAAACTCTTGGTGCAGAATTTGAGATTAAAGATATTCCAGAAAATTTAAAAGAGAACGCAAAAAAATACAGGAAAGAATTAGTAGAAACAGCTGTAGAACAAGATGAAAAATTAATGGAAAATTACCTTAACGGTAAAGAGATTAAAGAAGAAGATTTAATTAAATGTATAAGAAAAGGATGTTTAAATTTTGATTTTGTTCCAGTATTAACTGGTTCTGCTTTTAAAAATAAAGGTGTACAACCACTTCTTGATGCTGTTGTAGATTATTTACCAAGTCCTATAGATATTAATTCAATTAAAGGAACCAAACCTAACTCTAAGGATGAAATAGAAAGAAAATTTGAAGATAAAGAGCCTTTTTCAGCTCTAGCATTTAAAGTAGCTACAGATCCTTTCGTAGGAACTTTGACTTTTATAAGGATATATTCAGGAACCTTAAAAACAGGTACTGGCATATATAATACTACTAGAGACAAAGAAGAAAGAGTTGGCAGAATGTTACTAATGCATGCCAATTCTAGAGAAGATGTTAAAGAGGCAAATACAGGAGATATAGTAGCTTTGGCAGGTCTTAAATATACAATAACAGGACATACACTATCTGAAGAAGATAATCCTATTATACTTGAACCGATGGATTTTCCAGATCCTGTTATTGAAATTGCTGTTGAACCTAAAACAAAAGCCGATCAAGAAAAAATGGGAGAAGCATTAGGAAGATTAGCCAAAGAAGATCCTTCATTTAGAGTTACTTCTGATGAAGAATCTGGTCAAACAATTATAAAAGGTATGGGAGAACTACATTTAGATATTATAGTTGATAGAATGAAAAGAGAGTTTAAAGTTGAAGCAAATGTTGGAGCACCGCAAGTAGCATACAGAGAGACAATTCAAAATACAATGGAATTTGATTATATTCATAAAAAACAAAGTGGTGGTGCTGGTCAATTCGCTAGAGTTAAATTGTCTGTTGAACCTTTAGAACCTGGTTCAGGAAGACAAGTTGAAAGCAAAATTAAAGGTGGTTCAATTCCAAAAGAATTTATACCAGGAGTCGAAAAAGGAATTGAAACAGTATCTGATACTGGAATTTTAGCTGGTTTTCCAATAATTGATTACAAAGTAACTATTATAGATGGTCTACATCATGATGTTGACTCAAGTGTTTTAGCATTCGAACTTGCTTCTAGACAATGCTTCAAAGAAGCTTGTACAAGAGCAACTTTAAAATTATTAGAACCAATAATGAGAGTTGAAGTAGTAACACCAGAAGATTACATGGGTGACGTTATTGGAGATTTAAATAGTAGAAGAGGTCAAATTAATACACAAGAACAACGTGGTAATGCTACAGTTATTACCGCTATGGTCCCTTTGGCAAATATGTTTGGTTATATTAATAATCTTAGATCGATGTCTCAAGGAAGAGCACAATATTCAATGTTTTTTGATCATTATTCTAAAGTACCACAAAATGTTCAAGATGAAGTTACAAAGAAAACAGGATAATAATGGATAAACAAAATATTAGAATAAAATTGAGGGCTTACGATAATAAAGTTTTAGATCAGTCAACCAAAGATATAGTAAATACTGTAAAAAGAACAGGGGCCAATATTAAAGGACCAATTCCTCTTCCAACTAAAATAGAAAAATATACAGTTCTAAGATCTCCTCATATAGATAAAAAAAGTAGAGAACAATTTGAAACCAGAACACATAAGAGATTAATAGATATAATCGAACCAACACCAGCAACGGTAGAAGCATTAATGAAGTTAGACTTAGCTTCAGGCGTAGATGTGGAGATTAAAATATAGTGACAGATATAGCATTACTAGGGAAAAAAATAGGAATGTCTCGAGAATTTTACAAATCAGGTCAGTCAGTACATGTAACTGTATTAAAAATGGAAACTGGTAGAATCATACAACTAATTGATCAAGAAAAAAGAGGGTATAAAGCTATTCAAGTTGGATTTGGAAAAATTAAAAATTCAAAGTTAACCAAGTCAATGAAAGGATATTTTGCTAAAAAAAATACAGAACCAAAAAAAGTTTTAAGGGAATTTAGGGTTAATGATTTAAATAATTATAAAGAAGGTAACGAATTAGGTATAGAAATTTTCAAAGATATAAAATTTGTTGATGTAAAATCAAAAACAATAGGAAAAGGATTTGCCGGAGTCATGAAAAGACATAATTTTTCTGGATTAAGAGCAACTCATGGAGTTTCTGTTTCACATAGATCACATGGTTCTACAGGTCAAAGGCAAGATCCCGGAAAAGTATTTAAAGGAAAAAAAATGGCAGGACATATGGGTGATAAATTAAGAACCATTCAAAACATTGAGATCATTAAAACAGATTCAGAAAACAACCTGCTTTATTTAAAAGGATCTATACCAGGATCAAAACATTCAGAAGTATT
>MPLZ02012092.1_pt1 | contig 15353 bp, 10 predicted proteins | sample 1617311 | NCBI WGS metagenome assembly MPLZ02 (sample SAMN05944806, study PRJNA350692) | marine metagenome | biome: marine; feature: ODZ; material: water; isolation source: 160 m water sample filtered on 0.2 um supor filter | place: Pacific Ocean | collected 2012-04-08 | depth 160m m | reverse complement strand
GGACTTCAAACATCTCCGTGAATCCACTGCAACAGAAACATCCATCCATGAAAAAGAACTGGATCAGTTGAAGTCCGTTTATCAACAACAGCAAAATGAACTAGATGAAATGCGCACTGATATTTCCACTGCTGAAGAAACGAGAGATACGTTGCAGCGTGATGTTTTGGTGGCAAGTGAACAACGGCGGAGCGCCGAATCAACTGTCGAGCGATTGGACCGAGAAAAAACTGCAAACGAAAATCGTGTTGTCCAACTTAAACAACATATCGATGATTATGATGAAGAAGCCAAAAAACTTTTACCGCAAATCGATCTTCAATTAGCTGTTTATAAAAAGGAAAAAGCTAATTTTGAATCCATTGATAAAAAATACAAAGAAGCCCAGTCAACTGTAGATGCGCTGCAGAATAAACGCTGGGACGAGCAACGAAAACTGGCTGACCAGGAATCACTCTTCAAACGCACTGAAGATATGCTTGGAGATAAAGAAGTACATCTCGAAGATTTAAAAACACGTGAAAAAAGTTTAAAACAAACTATTACCGTTTCAGAAAAAGAATTTAAGGAAAAAGAAAAAAAGCTAACAACCCTCCAACAGCAGGTTGAACAAACTCTTGAAAAACTGGAGAAAGTTAAATCGCATATTCAATCATTGAAATTGGATGAACATGAAGCTGTTCGCACACAGCACAGCTTGGATGCAAAGGAGGAGGGACTTCAAAATCAAATCCAGTTTTATGAAAATTTATTGGAATCGAAAGAAGGGTTTACCGGCGGAGTTAAATATGTATTAAATCATTCTAAAGATTTTCCCGGTGTCCATGGCGTTTTAGCAGAATTGCTTGATGTGGATAAAGAATACCAGGCAATTATTGAAAATGTGCTTGGATCAACTGCCGGATGTTTAGTTTCAAAAGATAGAGCCACCGCTCTTAAAACACTGCAAATTCTCAAAAGTCAAAAACACGGAAGCGCTTCCATTTTACCATTAAAAGAATTGTCAGTATTGAATTCAAAAATAAAGAGTATGCCCAAAAGTGATCATATCGTAACCAGAGCTCTTGATAGTATAAAAGCGGATAAAAAATACACAGCACTTGTAAACGTTCTGCTAGGAAATGTGTTGATCGTAAATGATCTGTCTAAAGCGCTGCAAGATTCGAAACTTGCCGGTTGGGATCTCGTTGATCTGGAAGGGACATTTTCCGGAACAAACATGATCCTAAAACAAGGAAAAAAGGGTAAGGGACTTGTAGGACGACAAGAAAAATTGGACGCTCTAAAACAGCAGTTACAGGAAAATAAAAAAACGCAATCATCTGTCCAAAACGACGTAAAAGAAATTGCTGAAAGATTAACAAATTTCATGTCAGAGCAGAGCAATATTGAAGCAACTATTGATAACTTAAAGGATGATGTTTCAGTTCTTGAAAATGATGGATTACAATATAAAGTTCGCAACGAACAGCATCTTGAATTATTGAATACACTTTCGGATGATATGGATGAAACATCTGCTGCAATTACATCTTTGAAAGCTTCATTGAAAAAATTGTCACCAACCGCTGAAAAAGGTGATAAAATTCTGGCAAAAGTTGCCGATGAACTTACCAATGCAAACAATGTACTTATGGCTGTTCGCAAACAACGAGATGAATTTCATCAGCACGTACAAGATTTACGAATTGAAGTTCTAAATCTTGAAAACCAGCGTGATAATATTGTTTTTCAAAAAAGAACAGCGGATGATTCTGTGACTGAATTGTCAGGTAGGCAAAATGAAATTGGCAGTGAAATAAAGAGTTTGCAAGAAAAGCAGAAAGAATTAGATAATAAAATTAAATCCTGTGAAAAAGATTTGCAGAAAGCGAATGCTGTTGTAAGCAAAAAACGATCGATTCTTGATCTAAAAAAAGAAACATATCAGGAAACGTATGGAGAGATTGAAATTATTCAAGCAAAGATTCGTGAAGAACAGCATAGCAGAGAAAATTTATTGGACGAATTAAAATCTGCAGAATTGGATGTCACTGATTTTGATCAAAAAATCAAATTGGTTATTGAACGAATAAAAGATCGTTATAATACGTCAATACCTAAAAGTATGAATGTAAAAGAATCGTTATTTGCCCTTGAGGAACGAATTGAAAAAATAAACAGAAGTATAGAAAATATCGGTCCTATCAATATGGCTGTAAAAGATGAGCATGAAGTAGAAACAGAACGTCTCGAATTATTAACAGATCAAAAGGCAGATTTAATCGAATCGGAAGAAAATTTAAGGGAAACAATTCAAAAAATTGATCAGGAAGCGCGCAAGTTATTTACAGAAACATTTGATCAAATCAAGATCAATTTTGAAAAATTATTTTCTATGTTTTTTGAAGGGGGTAAAGGTTCCTTATCATTGGTGGGTGACCCTGATCCTTTAGAGGCCGATATTGCTATAAATGCTCAACCACCCGGAAAGAAAAACAATTCATTGCGTATGTTATCAGCAGGAGAAAAGTCTTTAACAGCTATCGCACTGTTGTTTTCTATTTACCAGTATAAACCAAGCCCATATTGTATTTTAGATGAAGTGGACGCACCGCTGGATGATGTTAATATCCGAAAATTCACTAAAGTTTTGGAAGCATTTTCTGAAGAAACCCAATTTATTGTTGTTACGCACAATAAGCTTACCATGGAAGCGGCAAATTATCTTTTCGGTGTAACAATGGAACAGAAGGGCGTATCTAAGTTAGTTTCCGTCAAGTTCGACGCATAAATCATCCAATTAAAATTTATTCTATTTTATTGATTCCCTAAAGGGAAACAGTTAATTTTGTAAGCTTTATTCGAACCGATAATCCATGTTTGAACAAATAACAGATAGATTTGATACTATTTTCCGCCGCTTGCGTGGTCTGGGAAAAATTACGGATAGTAATATCCAAGAGACGTCACGAGAGATTCGACGCGTCCTATTGGAAGCAGATGTAAATTTACAAGTTGCTCGTGATTTTATTGCTCATGTCCAGAAAAAAGCGGAGGGGACAAAAGTATTAAAATCCATAAGACCTGGTGAACAATTTATAAAAATTATTCATGAGGAATTAGTCCATATTCTTGGAGATGAAAAAGCTGAAATAGATTTGAGTGGAAAACCGTCCGTTATTCTGATGGCAGGTCTTCAAGGATCCGGAAAAACAACCTCGTGTGCAAAATTAGCTAAGATATTTACAGATCAAAAGAAACACGTTTTATTGGCTGCGGCGGATGTATATCGCCCAGCTGCGATTGAACAATTACAAGCACTAGGTAAACAGATTGATGTCCCTGTCTATGATGAAGGTATCGGCGATCCGGTAGCAATTTGCTCGAATGCAGTTACCCGTGGAAAAAGTGAAAAAGCAGATGTTGTTATTTTGGATACTGCCGGTCGTTTGCATGTTGATGGCGAAATGATGAATGAGATTCAACAGATTGCCGATAACGTAAAACCAAATGAAATTTTATTCGTGGCAGACAGTATGACAGGTCAAGATGCAGTAACATCTGCTAAAGCATTTTCAGAAGCATTACCTTTGACGGGGACGATATTAACAAAGCTGGATGGCGATGCTAGAGGCGGCGCAGCTGTTTCCATCAGGCAAGTAACAGGTGCACCAATCAAATTTGCCGGTGTTTCTGAAAAGATGGATGGATTGGAACCATTTAATCCCAAGCAAATGGCCGATCGTATTTTGGGATTTGGTGATGTTATTTCATTGGTGGAAAAAGCAGAACACGTAGCGGATGAAAAAACAGTGGATATATTGGAAAAGAAAATGCTTGGAAACGAATTTAATCTTGAAGACTTTCAGCAGCAGTTGAAGCAGCTTAAAAAAATGGGATCATTTCAGCAACTCATGGGAATGATGCCCGGTATGAATCGTAAACTGATGAAAGGAATGAATATGGATGACCGTCAACTTTCTTGGACGGAAGCCATTATTAATTCCATGACTCCGGCAGAACGAAGAAACCCCGCTATCATAGATGGCAGCCGTCGAAAACGGATTGCCCTGGGTTCCGGACGTTCTTTACAGGAAGTGAATCAATTACTGAAACAGTTTGTACAAATGAAAAAAATGATGAAACAATTTGGAAAAATGAAACCAGGCAAAATGCCCCTGGGGAATTATATGGGAATAAGCTAAAAGGAGAATGAATTGGCTACTAAAATAAGACTGAAACGAATCGGACGAAAAAATAGACCTTTTTACCGCTTGGTGGTGATGGATGAACGTGCTCGCCGCGATGGCGCTGCCATCGAACAATTAGGTTGGTTTAATCCACTCGAACTTGACGATGAAAAGAATTATGCTCTTAACGATACGCGAATTATACATTGGCTGCAGGAAGGAGCTCAAACTACAGAAACAGCTCACAATCTATTAAAAAGAACTGGATTGGCCTATCGTTGGCACTTGATTCGCCAGGGGCTGGATGAAGCGGCTGTGGAAAAAGAAATGAAAAAATGGGCTCTTGAAAAAACAGAAGTTGAAAAGAGCAGAAGTGATAAAGCAGCGAAAAAAGCTGAAGAAAAACAAAAAGCAACTGAGAAAGAAGCAGAAGCAACAGAAACGCAAGAAGATACACCTGTCGTTGAAGAAAAGGCCGAAGAGGCGCCAGTAAAAGAAGAAACAGAAGCAACAGCGGCAGAAGCGACAGTTGATGATTCTGCAAAAGAAGAAAAAGCTGACAGTGATGATGAAAAGGAAGATGAAAAAGTGGATGATTCTGCTGACGATAACGATGAACAAGAAGAAACAAAGGAAGAAGTAGTTGAAGAAGATTCCAAAGAAGAAGCTGTCGAACCAGATCCTGAACCAGACCCTGAACCAGAGCCTGAACCAGATCCTGAACCAGACCCTGAACCAGAGCCAGAACCTGAAACTGAAGAGCTAAAAGAAGTAAATACTGACGAAGCACCAGCAGAAGAAGAATCAAAAGAAGACGAAAAAGATGAACCTGAAGCTAAACCAGATATAGAAGTTGAAATGTCCGAAGAAAAAAATGCTGTGGATGAGAAAGAATCAGCTGATGCAGAAGTAGATGAAGTGACAGAAGAGACCACAGAAGAAGAAGCCGAACCGGACGAAGGAAATGAAGAATCTTCGAAAGAAGAAAAGGAAAATAAAAGCGACGAATAAAGTTGCAAGGAGAGTACCATGCAGGAAATGATCGAGTTGATAGTTAAAAAGTTAGTGGATAAACCCGAAGAAGTACAAGTGACTCCAGTGGAAACAGAACAGCGAATCATTTTTGAATTAACCGTTGGAGAAGGTGATTACGGAAAAGTCATCGGCAAGCGTGGTCGCAATATTTCTGCCATTCGAACACTTGTATTTGCTGTTAATGCAAAAGAAGGCGGTAAGCGTGCCCGTTTGGATGTGATCGATTGAAATGAGTAAAAAAGTTCATCCCATTGCCAAGATTACACGAGTGAGTGGTCTCCGGGGCGAAGTACGCCTGCAGCCATTATCTCGTTATTTCGATGAATATATCGAATCACGTGAGTTACAGATTGGATTCGAAACAGATTTGGCTCGTGAAATCAAATTGAAAAAAACCATCGGTCAAGGAAAAAGAAGGCGGTTCAAGTTTGAAGGAGTTCAGTCCCGGGATGATGCAGAAACACTTATTGGACAAACGTTGTTTGCTGAAAGCCAAAATGGTGATAATGCTGATCTCATTTCCAAAGAACTATTGGGTTATACTGTTATTACAGAATCCGGTGAAATGGTCGGCACATTGACAGATATTCTCTGGTTGCCATCCAACGATGTCTACGTTATCCATAATGGTAATGATGAAAAACTGATTCCTGTGATAAAAGAAATTGTTATCGGTGTAGACAGTGTTGTAAACGTGATTATGATTCGACCGATGGAAGGTTTGCTGTGAAAAAGATCGCCATAATTACACCTGTGCCGGACATGGTAAATGTTGTTATAGCGCAGAGCATGCTGCGTAAAGCTACTGAAGAAAAAGTGGTTGAATACAATGTGGTTGATCTCCGGAAATTTGGAAGGGGTAATTATCGCCAAATTGACGATACGCCTTTTGGAGGCGGAAGTGGGATGGTCATGATGGCTGAACCTCTGGTCAATGCGATTGAATCTACTTTGGAATGGATGGATAAAAAGAATGTTCGAATCGTATTTCCTTCTCCACAGGGTAAAACGTGGAACCATAAAACAGCTGCATCATTCAGTGAAAATGAAAATATCATTTTTATTTGCGGTCATTACAAAGGTATTGATCAGCGAGTGGTTGAAAAATACGTAACCGATGAATTTTCCATCGGCGATTATGTTGTCACCAGCGGAGAAATACCTGCCATGATTATTATCGATTCAATGGTTAGACTAATCCCGGGAGTGCTGAATTCCAGAGAGTCAGCAGAAACGGATACATTTTACGGAGACCTGTTGGATAATCCTCATTTTACGAAACCCCGTGAAGTGGCTGGAATATCCGTTCCGGATGTTTTATTGAATGGTCATCATAAAGAAATCGAAGATTGGCGACAATCTCAACGTGAAAAAATGACTCAAATCAAACGGCCGGATTTATGGCAAAAATATTTAGATAATAGTACACTTACGGAGTAAAAAATGAACAAATTACAAGAAGCAGTTCAAGATCAATTAAAAACAGATTTACCAGAATTTAATTCAGGTGATACAGTAGAATTAGATGTACGTGTTGTGGAAGGTGGCAAGGAACGTATCCAGAAATATCGGGGTGTCGTGATTGCTCGGAAAGGCGGCGGAATTGAAGAAACCATTACCGTTCGAAAAATTTCCAATGGTGTAGGTGTGGAACGAATTTTCCCACTCCATTCGCCCATGATATCCAATTTCAATTTGATCCGTCGCGGGAAAGTTCGAAGAGCAAAACTACATTACTTACGCAAACTTTCCGGTAAAGCAACGCGTATTGCTGAAAAACGATAAATCAAATCTATATATAAATGATAAACCCTCATCAGTAAATACGATGGGGGTTTTTTGTTTAATTTAGTATAAAAATTATAATGGTTAAGAAAAATTATTCTTTCATCGAATTGTAAAACTTTTTGAATTAGTTTTAAACAAATATGTATAAAGAAAAAGAGTAATTTAATTGAGCAAATTTGAAAAAATAGTACTTGGCATAACCGGCGGAAGTCATTTATCCGTCCACGCACTCATGCTGGCGTTGCCGAGTTTGATCCCCATTTTGCGGAATGAATTCAACACAGGATTGGATACATTAGGTCTCGTTGTAACTGTCAGTGCTTTTATGTTTGGTGTAGGAGCTATTCCCGCCGGTTGGGCAGAAAGCAAATTGGGTGGAAGGTTGCTATTAATCTTATATCTCATGGGTTCAGGTTTTTCGGCGCTATTGGTTTCAGTTTCAAACTCATTTTTTATAATGGTTATTGGTTTGGGATTTATGGGTTTTTTCTGCAGTATTTATCATCCAGCCGGACTCACACTCATTTCTCACCGTGTCAATGTTCTCACCAAAGGAATGGCCGTCCATGGTATTTTTGGTACAGTCGGCTCCGCGGCAGGACCCATTATGGCTACAGCGTTAGCGGCGCTTATCTCCTGGCGGGCATCATACGCATTTTTAGGCATATTTAACATACTCCTAGCCTTGACTACCCTTATTGCTATTCCCAAGAGGGATAAGCATGATGTTGAAGAAAAAACTGAAAATAAAGTAGATAAAACAAATCGACCAGCATTGATTTATTTTTATATCACTAATATGCTCATGGGCATGGCCTATTATGGTTTTACCACATTTATGCCCACTCATTTCGCTGAAAATACACATCAATTTATGCCTTTTATTTCTGACACTATGAAAGCAGGTGTTTTCCCCACGCTGGTTTTTTTGGCTGGCATTGTTGGTCAATTGATCGGCGGACGACTGGGTAGTCTTTATAATCGGCCCAAAATGCTTATGCTCATCGTCGCTGTAAATATTCCCTTTTTATTGTTCATGGGTTATAGCTCGGATATGTGGCTGGTTGTATTCAGTATCTTTATGGGTATGGCATATTTTTCTAATCAACCCATCAGCAATACACTCATTGCGGAATTTACCCACAGCGCTAGCAGGGGATTGGGTTACGGCATCAGTTTTTTCTTGAGTTTTGGCATCGGTTCATTAGCAGCAGGATTTGGTGGATTTATTGCCGAAAGCCAAGGAGTTGCTGCTGTATTTCCCGTGATGGGCTTTTTATTAATCCCAGCACTATTTACCAGTTATATGATCATTAAAAAATCATGATTAATTGTTTTATCTGTTAATATTGTTCATCAATTTCAACTATTGATATGAGCCAAAACCAACTCAAGCAACTACCATCCGTATCTGAAGTATTACTTGAAGTGAACAAGGATACAAAGCTGCATAATGATTATATAACCAAAATTATTACAACAGAAATAAGTCAATATCGAACAGATGCTAAAGCAGGAAAATTAAAGATAAATCGTAAGAAAATAGTGGATTCAATTCTGGGTGAGATAGACAGATTGGCTGAACCATCCATGAAAAATATCATCAACGGCACCGGTGTGGTTTTGCATACAGGTTTTGGCCGAGCACCAATCTCAAAAAAGGTCATTTCCAATGCGACTAAAAAACTTGAAGGCTACGTGAATCTTGAATTAGACCTGAACTCCGGCAAGCGTGGCGAAAGGCAAGATCACATCAATAATTTACTGTCAGCCATCTGTGGTTCAGAAAGCAGTTTGATGGTCAATAATAACGCAGCCGCTGTCCTCATTGCTCTAAATACATGTGCCGAAGGGAAGGAAGTGATCGTCTCCCGGGGACAGGAAGTGGAGATCGGCGGTTCATTCCGTATCCCTGATGTTGTGCGGAAAAGTTATTGCAATTTGGTGGAAGTGGGCACCACAAATCGGACACATCTTAAAGATTACGAAAAAGCAATCACCAAAAATACCGGCACCATTCTTTGGGCTCATACCAGCAATTATGTTGTGCAGGGTTTCACCAAGGAAGTATCGCTCACAGAATTAGCAGAGTTGGCGAAGAAGAAACGTATTCCATTGGTAGCCGATCTCGGTTCCGGCGCCTTGGCGGATATGGCAAAAATGGGACTCCCTCCGGAAGAGTTGGTGGAAGAAGTGGTAAAAACCGGCGCAGATATCATCACATTCTCCGGGGATAAGCTTTTGGGTGGACCTCAATCCGGTCTTATTGTGGGGAAGAAGAAGTTTGTAAACAAAATTCACAAGAATCCACTTTATAGGACATACCGCTGCGACAAGTGGACCATTGTACTCATGGAAGAAACATTACGAACCTATGCTTCAGACGAAAAGGTCAGCGGTGATAATTTGTCCCTAAAACTCCTGACCACATCTCAAAACACTTTATTAAAACGTGGAGAAAAAATGTTGACGGATATTCCTAAAAAGAAAATTAAGGATCTGGGAATATCATTGGTCGAATCCAAGGTGGAAGCCGGTAGCGGCTCATTGCCCGTGGAGACTATCCCCAGTGCTGCCTTGCAGTTTAAACCTAATGCCATGTCTGTGTCTAAACTGGCCAAAGCATTCCGCACCGGAAATATTCCGGTAGTTGGCTACACCAAAGGAAATACATTTTATATCGATCTGAAAGCGGTTCTGCCGAACCAGGTATCCAGACTTATTCAAGTAATTCAGGGCGTTTAATGACCCAAGTTGTCATCGGTACTGCCGGGCATATTGACCACGGGAAGACCGCATTGGTAAAAGCACTCACCGGCACGGACACGGATCGTTTGGCGGAGGAAAAAGTTCGGGGCATGACCATCGACCTGGGATTTGCTTTTTTGAATGAATCTGTCACCATTATTGATGTTCCTGGCCACGAGAAATTTATCCGCAATATGGTGGCGGGAGTATCCACAGTCAATATTGCACTCTTGGTGGTGGCGACTGATGACGGTATCATGCCCCAAACTCGAGAGCATTTACATATTCTGAGACTATTAAACATTCCTCAATGCGTGGTGGCCCTCACTAAAACCGATCTGGCGGAAGACGGAGAATGGCTGAACCTAGTTGAATTGGAGATCCGTGAATTGACTGAAGACATTTTTGAAAGCGTGGATGTGATCCGGACGTCCGTACAAACCAATGAGGGAATTGACGAATTAAAGAATTTATTAGAAGCGAAAGCAGCTGCAGTTCAGCAGTCAAAGGATGAGAGCTTTTTTCGCCTACAGGCAGACCGTGTTTTTTCCATGACTGGATTCGGCACGGTGGTAACAGGAACGGTCATTTCCGGGAGATTGAAAAAAGGTGATTCCGTGGACGTTCTTCCGGGGAATATTTCTGCGAAAGTCCGGGGAATTCAGTCCCACGGTACGGAAGTGGAATCCATTCAACGTGGTGATCGTGGGGCAGTGAATCTATCTGGAGTGGAAGTAGAAAAGGTCTTCCGCGGGTCAGAGCTGGCGGCTCCGGGAAAATTGAAAGCGGTATCGAAATTCACAGCCCATATTCAACTCACGGCAGACATGAAAAAAGAACTGAAACACCGCCAGCGCGTGCGGATACACTTAGGCACAGCGGAAGTAATGGCACGCGTATTATTAACATCGAATAAGAAAATGACCGCCGGCAGTTCCGCAAATATCATTATTGAACTGGAGGATCCGGTAGTTATGGCCAGTGAAGATCGCTTTGTCATGCGCTCCTATTCTCCCATGCATACCATTGGTGGCGGAACAGTGTTAACCTCATTTATTCCCAAAGGTGTTAAGATTAAGGAATGGATGTCAGAATTGGATTTGGATCTGGAGAAACGATTTGAGCAATTGGTCACTACGTTTAAACTAAATCCCAAAACGGTGCACGAGTGGGGAGTCGCTTTTCAAATGATGGATGACAATGTCAGAGATTTGGTAAAAAATACGGAATTGAATACATCCAGATGCAGTTTTGTTTATACAGATGAAAATGTGAATTCATGTTCCGAATTGATCGTAAAAAGTTTAGAACAGTATCATAAGAAAAATCCACTACGGAAATCCATGTCTGCAGATGTGCTGCAGCAGGAAACACGTTTGAGCGAAAAATGGTTGGCTGAAATGTTGGACATTATGGAAAAAGATGCATCCATTCGTTCCGCCGGAACGGGCGTAGCATTGGCGGGTCATAAAGTAGAACTAGAAGGCGGAACTGCTGACATTTCACGCAAGATGGAAAATGGGATAATGGAAAATGGTTTCACTCCTCTGATTACTGAAGAATTGTCGAAAATATTGAATACAAGTCATAAAGAAATACTGGAGATCCTACACGTTCTGAAAGGTAATGAAAAAGTGGTTGAAATCGAAAACGGTGTCTGGATGCACAGCCAAAACATGGCTAAACTCCGCCAAGCAATGAAAGACCATTTTAACACCCAAAGCAAAATGAATGTGGCAGACTTTAAACGCATGAGCGGTTTAACGCGGAAATTCGCCATTCCTGTCTTGGAATACTGTGATAAGCAGGGTTGGACTGAACGCGATGGTAATGTGCGTCTGATGGGGACGGAATTGTGAGCGCTAAACCAGTCAAACAACAAAGCACACCTCTCATGCGCCAGTACGAGGAAGTGAAACGGCAATACAGTGATGCGATTGTACTTTTCCGTATGGGCGATTTCTACGAAACGTTCAGTGATGATGCCGTCACCACGGCGAAAGTGCTGGGTATTGTGCTCACCAAGCGTTCCAACGGCGCTGCCGGCAATGTGCCCCTGGCCGGATTTCCCTATCATGCTATCGATAATTATTTACACAAATTGGTGAATGCCGGACATCGTGTGGCCATCTGCGAACAAGTGGAAGATCCCAAACTGGCAAAAGGCATCGTCAAGCGGGAAGTGGTAGAAGTGGTGACTCCCGGGACCATCAACAGCGAAGCGGCACTGAATGAGAAATCGAATCAATTTTTGGCCTGCATCCACTATCATCGCGACCAAGCCGGTTATGCCGTGCTGGATCAATCCACAGGAGAATTGTTTATTGGAGAATGCCCAGTAGCCAACCTGACGGAAGCACTGCGGAAATACGCTCCCCGGGAAGTGCTTTTGGCGGAGGAATTGGTTTATTCCACAACGGACTGGTACCGGGAACTGAAACCTTTTGTGTCCACGGTGGAAGATTGGGTATTGTCCTTCGATCAGGGTGAGCGCACACTTACCGAGCATTTCAGCGTGCAGACGTTGAAAGGGTTTGGCTGCGGTCACATGGAACTGGGTATTACGGTAGCAGGAGCCATCTTTTACCACGTAAAAAATGCATTGAATGGTTCCTTATCTCACATCACCACATTGACTCCCATTGCCGATGATGGTATTATGGGGCTGGATGGTTTTACCATTCGTAATTTGGAAGTATTCAAGTCTTTGGCGACACAAGGTGCTCATGGCACTTTGGTGGATTTATTGGACGAGACGGTAACCAACGGCGGCGGACGTCTTGTGAAACAATGGTTATCCCAGCCACTGACGGATATAGAAAAGTTGAATGACCGTCTGGATATTGTTGCGGGATTTGTTAAAAATAAACGTCTGCTAAAAAAGGTGCGCACTGTTCTAGATAACGTAATGGATATAGAACGAATCCTTGGCAAAATCAGCCAGAATAAAGCCAATCCACGAGACATAATTGGATTAAAGGAAAGCTTGAAATGTATACCGAAACTGCAGGAATTACTGAATTCAGCAGATATCGACCAATTGAATTCAGCCGCCGAATCATTTGCAGACACCGCTCCGGTTGTGGAGTTAATTTCAGAAAAATTGAATGAAGAAGTTCCTGCGCAGCTCCAACAGGGCCATGTCTTTCGGGATGGAATAAATAAGGAATTAGATGAATTGCGAAAATTGGCCAGCGGCGGCAAACAATGGATCGCTGAAATGCAGGAATCCGAGCGGGAAAAAACGGGTATCAGCAAATTGAAAGTGGGATTTAATAAGGTATTTGGCTATTATCTGGAAATTTCCAAGATCCATCAGGACAAAGTGCCCGAATCGTATATCCGAAAACAGACGCTGGTAAACGCCGAGCGCTATATTACAGAAGAGTTGAAGGAATACGAGGAAAAAATACTTTCTGCCGAGGAAGATATCATTGCCATCGAATCAGAATTATTTTCCGAATGTTGCCACAAAATCCTTGATCGAGCTGACCGTATTCAAATAAATGCAAAACGGCTTAACAGACTCGATGTTCTTTCCACTTTTTCCCACTTATCGATTCAGAAGAAATATTGTAAACCGTCGCTTGTTGCAGATGCTGTTCTTGATATTAAAGACGGTCGTCATCCCGTGGTGGAAAATCTGTTACCGGCGTCTGACCGATTTGTAGGCAATGACCTGAAGATGAATGTGGACAAAAGTCAGATCCACCTCATCACCGGACCGAATATGGCCGGGAAATCTACGTATTTACGCCAAGTTGGACTGATTGTCCTCATGGCCCAGGTTGGGTGTTACGTGCCCGCAAAAAAAGCCACGATCGGTATTGTAGACCGTTTATTCACTCGTGTGGGCGCCAGCGATAACTTGGCTGGTGGCGAAAGTACTTTTTTGGTGGAAATGATTGAAGCAGCAAATATTCTCAATAATGCCACTGCTCATAGTTTAATTCTGCTCGATGAAATAGGACGGGGAACAGCCACCTTTGATGGTCTTTCGCTAGCATGGTCTATAACCGAATATTTACACAATCGTGACAATGTAGCAGCCCGAACCTTGTTTGCTACTCATTATCATGAATTGACAGAATTAGAGCATTCTCTGGATCGATTGGAAAATCACCACGCCGCCGTGAAGGAATTTGGAGATGAAATCGTCTTTTTGAAGAAAATTATGTCCGGACCGGGAGATAGAAGTTACGGAATTCATGTAGCACAAATGGCCGGTTTGCCAACGAGCGTTATTTCCCGAGCAAAGGATATTTTAAGTCATCATCTTGAATCGTCGGACCAATCGGGAACATCTGTCTCGCCGCCGGCGTCAAAGCAGATATCCATGTTTGAACAGCAGGAAGCCAAATTCAAAAAAGATCTCGATGAAATGGATGTGAATTCCATGACGCCCATACAGGCATTGCAAAAATTGGATGAATTAAAAAAGAAACATGGTTTGTGATCTTCTGCAGATATATATAGATGAAAACTTGGATTGTGTATTAGAAATAATTTCTCAAAAATGTAGAGAAATAAATGGCTGAATCCCCTGTATATAACCCCCTTGTGTTCCCCCTATTACTGGACAAGAAAAGGATTTTTCGAATAAAATATATTTTCCGGATTGTATTTTTGATCTTTTTCATTTCGTCTTTGTCTGCTGAATCCTATTGGGTGAGATACGGCTGGCAGGCGTTTAAGAATGCAGGAGATGCTCAATCTTTTTCTCTGGGCCAAACCCAAACGGCAGCATATGGAGGAGCAGCATCTGTATTACAAAATCCCGCTCATGCCAATAATTCATTTAATCAATATCTTTATGCTCATCAAAATCGCTTCGCCGGTTTAGTCAACAGCGATCTTATTGCCTTTCCCACATTGAAACGTTTTCGCAATCCCGTGAAAATGGTCCTTTTTCACGAAGGCGTAAGTCAAATTCCTGATACACGCGATATTCTTTTGGATTGGGGTTTAGATGGGATTCCCGGAACAGGCGATGCAGGAGAGAATAACGGTCAATTGGATGAAGGTGAGCGCTTGGATGCAGAAAAGGTCAGTTATTTTCGTCAATCACAATGGGGAGTTCATTTAAGTTCAACATGGCAATTAAACCGCTGGACTATCGGAGTGGGGATGAAGGGATTTTTTCACGCATTAGCTGAACATTTTGCCACTGGAATTGGCATAGATGTGGGAGCTACATCGTCATTTTGGAAAGGGAATACCTTTGGACTTGTTTTAACAGATGCGACGACATCATTTCTCGTTTGGGATAATGGCACTGTTGAGCGATTTTCACCCGAACTATTTGCCGGGATTGCCCAAGAAATTGGATTCGACAAAATTCCCCTGCGATTCAAATGTATGGTTGATATTGCCCTAAATCCGTTTGGAAAAAGTGTGGACGATGATTTGCATTTAGGAAAGATGGGAGGTCGATACCGAGCCGGACTTGAGGTTCAGTATAAGAAAATTGCGTTACGGTTTGGTCGGGGATTAAATGCTCTTAACAGCGCCGGTTTAGGTTTGGATTGGGGGCAGGCAGCTATTCATTATGCTTTTACATCATCAACTCAATCTGCCATGTTAGGCGATTCTCATTTGATTTCATTTAGT
>MPLZ02148574.1_pt1 | contig 15367 bp, 14 predicted proteins | sample 1617311 | NCBI WGS metagenome assembly MPLZ02 (sample SAMN05944806, study PRJNA350692) | marine metagenome | biome: marine; feature: ODZ; material: water; isolation source: 160 m water sample filtered on 0.2 um supor filter | place: Pacific Ocean | collected 2012-04-08 | depth 160m m | reverse complement strand
TAAGAACCTGATGTTTAATTTTGTCCTTATCTAATAACTTTGAAATATATTCTGTATTTTCTATTGATGCAGTCCCTACCAAAATGGGTTGTCCTTGAGACCTACGTTCTTTGATATCTTTAATAATATTTTGGAATTTATTTTTTTTATCTAAATAAACAAGATCTGAATAATCTCGTCGAACCATGGTTTTATGGGTGGGTATTACCACAACTTCCAATCCATATATTTGTTGAAATTCATAAGCTTCCGTATCAGCAGTTCCGGTCATCCCAGACAAGTTTTCATAGAGTCTGAAATAATTTTGGAAAGTAATCGATGCTATGGTTTGATTTTCTTCTTTAACCATCAAACCTTCTTTGGCTTCAACCGCCTGATGCAAACCGTCAGACCATCTCCTACCCGACATTGTTCTCCCAGTGAATTCATCAACAATAACAATATCACCATCCTTGACAATATAATCGACATCTTTATTGTATAAACTATGTGCCCTAAGAGCTGCTGTAATATGATGCATTAATCTAATATTAGCGGCATCGTATAAACTATCTTCAGGTTTAAGTAGACCAATATCATTTAAGATTTGCTCAACGGTATTGTGACCCTCCTCTGTCAGGAAGACCTGTTTAGTTTTTTCATCAATGGTGTAGTCTCTGGTTTCTGTTTCATTCAGTGCCGGTTTTAATCTGGGGACAATTTGGTTTATTTTCATGTAAAGCTCCGTTCCCTGATCAGCCTGTCCTGAAATAATCAGAGGCGTCCTAGCCTCATCAATTAAAATAGAATCCACTTCATCAACAATTGCAAAATTGAGTTTTTTCTGAACTTGGTTGTCTTGGCTAAAAGCCAAATTATCTCTCAGATAATCAAACCCAAATTCATTGTTTGTTCCATAAGTAACATCACCCTGATATGCTCTTCTCTTGTCAGCTTGATTTTGATTGCTATTGATGCATCCAACTTCAAGTCCGAGAAATTCGTAAATAGGTCTCATCCATTCTGAATCACGTCCTGCCAGATACTCATTGACTGTTACAATATGAACACCATCTCCTGAAAGAGCATTAAGATAAGCGGGTAAAGTTGAAACGAGTGTTTTACCTTCACCTGTTTTCATTTCTGCAATTTTACCGAAGTGTAAAGTCAATCCACCTATTAATTGGACATCAAAATGTCGCTGTCCTATAGTTCTGACAGAAGCTTCCCTCACGACAGCAAATGCTCTGGGCAACAGCTCATCTAGATTATTATGCTTCAGTAATTCTGCTTGGAATTGTCCTGTTTTATTGCGAAGTTCTTCATCAGAACAACCCTGCATCTCAGATTCTAATGCATTAATTTTACTTACGATTTTAGAATAATCATTGAGTAATCTTTGATTTCTACTACCAAATATCTTTTTAAAAAAAGTCTTCAAAAGTAGTGCCTTGTTTGAGTTAGATAAATTAAATCTTAATTATTTTACTGTTGATAATTTTCACGATATCAATCAGCTGCTATTATACCTTCATGGATAAAATTTTATTGCCCTCTAATTTGAATCTGTAACATTTTGATAACTAGCAAACTAAAACATATTTCTGAGATTATTGAGGACAATTATACAAATCTTGCTGGCCTTTCAAGAAAGGCAAGTAAGCAATCATCACTGTCTAAATATCTGAAAGAAAACCTTCAGTCATACGGAGACTGTATTACTTCTGCACACATCAATGATTCCAATGTATTGATCATTGGAGCTACATCGCCTGAATTGGCTAATAGACTGAGATATGAGGAAGCAGAAATTAAAGCCTTATGCGGGACGATAGGTCAACATCCGAAAAAAATTAAGATTAGTTCAAGATGAGTGCTTAGATTTTTCCTAAAGAAGCAGTCCAGTATGAGATAGGGATGTTCTTTGTATCAGATTCCTCGATTTCTTCCCAAGCCGTCTGATCAGAGAATAATTTTAATATCAACTTGTTGTTTAATTCATGACCTGATGCATAACCATTAAATTCTCCTACCATTATATAACCCATTAAATAAAGATCCCCCACCACATCCAAGATTTTATGCCTCACTAATTCTTCCTGGTAGCGAAGACCATCTTGATTTAGGATTCGATATTCATCTAAAACAACGGCATTTTCCAAACTGCCCCCTAATGCTAGGTTATGAGAACGCAGTGTTTCTACTTCCTTTAAAAAACCAAAGGTTCGAGCTCTGCTGATCTCTTTAAGAAACGTAAGGGTTGAAAAGTCTAAACTTAGATTTGTGGTTTTTTTCTTGATCATCGGATGATCAAAATTAATCTCAAATGAAATTCGATAACCATTGTACGGTTTAAATTCTGCAAATTTATCACCTTCTTCAACTCTTATGGTTTTCTTGATCCTTAAAAATTTTTTTAAGGCATTCTGTTCTTCAATTCCTGCCGATTCAATTAAGAAGACAAAAGAGGCCGAACTACCATCCATAATTGGAACTTCTGGACCATGAAGATCAACCAATACGTTATCTATACCTAACCCAGCAAAAGCAGCAAGTAAATGCTCCACAGTCATCACCGAGGCACTATTATTACCGATGGAAGTTCCAAGCATAGTGTCGGTAACATTCTCTGCTAATGCTTGGATTTGCTGAACAGGATCTAGGTCAACTCTTCTAAAGACAATTCCAGTATTTTGTGCAGCCGGTCTCAATGCAATTTGCACTTTCTCTCCTGTATGCAATCCAACGCCAGAAGCTTTAACAATACTCGATAATGTTCTTTGTTTTAACACCTACAATACTCTTGCCAATTAATTAATAAAATAAGAAAACCTTTCAAAATCATATAAATAAGCTAGATCATATGTATCATAAAATATATTTTGAGACAATAGTTTGTTTAGCTATTTATTTAATAATGGCTACCTTTATTATCAAAGATTAGAATCAAACCAAGATTTTATCTTTGCAAAGGGAGATTCTAAAGCCTTTTGCTTTACGAGATCATCCGGATTGTTTTCATATTTTTCCAGTGCAAACCACAACAATCCAGTTCCAGTAGCATGCAAAGGATTATTGATATTCTCAAATGTCCCACTCATTGCTCTCGGAGATCCCACCCTAACATCTGTTCCTAATATTTCTTCTGCCAATTCAGAAGCACCAGTGAGTTGCGAAGCTCCTCCTGTTAAAACAATTCCGGCCCGAAGTCTTTCAGTATTTATTTTTCCGATCTCATCATTAATGACTTCAAATAATTCTTTATATCGAGCCTGAACAACGGTAGCTAATTGTTCTGATTCGATTTGCCTTGAGGGACGATCACCTGTGCTAGATACTTCAATAAGTTCATTCTCATTGTTTAACTTGGATAAAGTGCATGCGTGATTAATTTTTATTTCCTCTGCATGTTTTTCGGGTGTCTTAAGTGCATAAGCAATATCGTTTGTTACATGATTGCCTCCGACTGGGATAACTTTTGTTGCAACTATCTGCCCATCAATAAAAATTGCTATATCTGATGTTCCGCCCCCTATATCAACAAGGCAAACACCCAAATCTTTCTCATCTCTAGATAAAACAGAATGACTGGAAGCCAACTGCTCTAGAACGAGTTGCTGGACGTCTAATCCGCACCTATTTATGCATTTAACAATATTCTGCTCGGCACTTCTGGCAACCGTGACAATGTGAACATCGGCTTCCAATCGAACTCCTGACATACTAATAGGTTCACGAATACCTTCGTGACCGTCGATAATATAACCTTTTGGTAAAACGTGTAATATTCTTTGATCAGCTGGTATATTCATTGCTTGTGAAGCATCAAGAGCGCCGTTTATGTCATTAATAGAGACTTCTCCTTCATTAATCTTGACTATGCCATGTCCATCGAAACTTCTTACATGGCTGCCAGCGATGCCTGCAAAGACTGTATTTATTTCACAGTCAGCAACCTCCTCTGCTTTTCTGATTGCACCATTAATTGAATCAACTGTAGCGTCTATATTTACAACTACACCTTTTTTTAAACCTCTGGAAACCTGTTGCCCTACACCAATAATTTTTAGCTCATTTTCTTCATTTATTTCAGCAACAAATGCTACAATTTTTGACGTACCTATGTCCAGAGCGGCTATTATTTCATTTCCATTATTTCTAGACATTGATTGAAAATTTAATTTATTTTTTCCACGAAATTGCTAATCCTTCAGAATACCTAAGATCCATATATGAAATTTGATTCATTTTTGCTAAAAGATCTTGATCCAACATCAAATACAACCTTTCTAATCTTTGGTCTATTGCTTCTTTACCTAATCTTATCTCAATTTTAGGCTTGATTGTAAAAACCCAGGATCCTCTTCGATCCAAAATTAACGTATCTAAATATAAACCTCTCCCTACAAGTTCTTTATTAATCATTAAAAATAAATCTAAAACTCTCTTCTCAGAGCCTTCAGGACCAGTCAATCTTGGAATATTGCTAGGAATAACGGTTTTAGCTACTTGATACAATTCAGCTGAATCATTCAATATCAAGTTGTTGTTCCAGATTGCTAGAAGATTTTCTTCCTCTATCAATATATCAACCCGATTTGGCCACTTCCTTATAATTTCTGCTGATAGAACCCAGTCAAATGATTCTATTTGTTGTTTGGCTGCTGATGCATTAAAGCTAAGAAAACCTTTGGTCTTATATGAATTGGCGACAAGCTCAATCGACTTTATGGGTGCTCTTCTGAGTTCTCCCATTACATTAATAATTTCAATTGGGCGATTTAAAGCAATAAAACATAGGGAAAAAATTAACAAAAAAATTAAACCCCAAGTGATACTAGATCTGAAAGGTTTCAGTAAGCTATTTTTAAATCTCTGTTTTGAGAAATTCTTTCTAAAAAAAACTTTATTCAGCTTCTTATTCTTTTTATGTTTTTTTGAAAAAAAATTCACGTTACCGAATACTTGTTTCTAAAATTTTAAAACATAGTTGATCAAAATCGATACCTATTGCCGATGCAGCCATAGGGACTAGGCTGTGAAGCGTCATGCCTGGAACAGTATTAATCTCTAGAAATACAGGTTCATAATCCTCATCAATAAAGAAATCAGCTCTTGCCCAACCTTTTATATCGAACAATTTAAAAATATCTTTGCATTGATTCTTTACCTTGTCTTCCAGTTTGATATCTAATCTGCTTGGACAAACATACTTTGTTTCCTGGCTATAATATTTAGCTTTATAATCGTAAAATTCATTTTGACTGGCATCTATTTTTACCAAAGGCAGTACTCCACCGTCCAGAAAACCTGCTGTATACTCGGGACCAGCTATGTATGACTCTGCAATAATCCAATCATTAAAATCATTTAGTGCTTTCAGTTTTTTCTCATAATTTCTTCTATTGTCAATAATATAGACACCTATACTTGAACCTTGTGAGCATGGTTTAAGAACAAAAGGTAATTTTATTTTTTTAACAATTTTTTCATAATCATCGCTATTTGTTACTTGTAGAAAATCAGGTGTCTTGAAACCATTATTGGAAAGGATTTTCTTAGTGAATAATTTATTCATTGTTAATGAACAGCTTAGAGAACCACTTCCTGTAAATCTAATATTCATTGATTCCAAGAAACTTTGAATTTTACCGTCTTCCCCATCGGAGCCATGAAGCGCAACCCAGGCAGTCTTAAAGTTATCCGTTTGCATTCTTGTGAGAAATCCTTGCTTGGTATCAACTAAATGGGCATCAACATCATATCTAACAAGCGCTTCCCAAACAGATTGACCGGTTATTAACGATATTTCTCTTTCGCTCGAAGTGCCACCATACAGCACAGCTACCTTGCCGAATTGTTCCCTACCATCTTTATGATGACTCATCACTACATTATTTCTCGCCTATGATTCTGACTTCAGTATGAAGGTCAATATCGTATTTTTTCTTTATTACCGTTCTAACATGATCAATTAATTTTTCAATATCTTCTGCTTTAGCTCCCCCTTCATTGATAATGAAATTAGCGTGTTGCTTTGAAATTGATGCAGAGCCTATTTTAAAACCTTTAAGACCTGCTTGCTCAATCAATTCTCCTGCAAAATGATCTGTTGGGTTTTTAAAAACAGAACCACATGTGTCCTCTGTAAGTGGCTGTTTCTTTATTCTTTGATTCCTTAATTCTTTTAGATCTTTTATGGTTGTCTTATCCTTATCAGAAAAACTCATAACACAAGACAGAAACCATAATGGAAATGGGAAATTAACTGTTCGATAACTGACCCTGAATTGATCGCTATCTAAGTACTGAATTCTTCCCTTTTGATCTATCACCTCAACCTTAATAACTTGATTCCAGGTTTCATGACCAAAGGCTCCTGCATTCATTACTAAAGCCCCTCCAATTGAACCGGGTATCCCAGAAAAGAACGCGGCTGGTCCTATATTAATTTTCTGACAAAATAGAGCTAGATCCATACAAGAGACACCAGCTTCTACAGTGTAATTTTGGTGTGATATTTTCGTGATGTCTTGCAGAAAGGATTTCGTGCTAATAATAACACCTCGAACACCCCTATCTCTAACAAGCATGTTGGTACCTTTACCAATCCATGTAATGGGTATTCTAGAATCTATTTGTGAAAGAAATGAAACTAGTTCATCTCTATTTTTTGGAGAAAAGAAGAGATCAACAGGTCCCCCAATTCCCCAAGAGGTATGTCCCGCCATGGGTTCATCATATGAGCAGTCATGTTCAAATTGTTGTGCAATATACTTTAACAAATTTAAAGGTCTCCAATTAGAGTGGCCATTCACTGAGAAGAACCATAGGTCCTTTTTTTCATTATATTTATACAATAATCTGAAATTTTTTCTGTCGCCAGTGCAAAAGTTTCATCATGAGCAGCAATCGATGCGTTTTTTAATTTGTCTTTTTCTAAAAGAAAACTTTCTACAGTGACAGCAAGCTTATCTGGGTCAAGATCTTGATCTAAGATCATTTCTGCTGCTTTTTTATCAACCAAAAATTTTGCATTATAAAATTGATGGTTATCAGTTGCTTGGGGATATGGTATCAATATCGATGGTAAACCTACTGCTGAGAGCTCTGAGACTGTTAAAGCGCCTGCCCTAGCGATGACCAAGTCTGCCCACCCATAAGCTTCTGAGATGTCGTTTATAAATTCTGAAACAGTGGCATTAATATTTAATTCCTCATAAATCTTCTTTACCTCTTCGTAATCAGCTTTTCCAGTATCATGTCGGATCTCAAGGTCGATTTTTTCACTCAATAAATGCATTGCTTTAGGGACTGCATTATTTATAGAGTGTGCACCCTGACTCCCACCTACAATAAGAATTCTTGGTTTTTTTGAGTTATCTGGAAATTCTCTAGGTAGCGTTCTTGTGTCTATGATTTCTTGTCGAACTGGGTTTCCTAAAAATATACAATCATCAACAAAGAATTTTATTATTCTACCGATTCCTCCCGGCAATCCTTCTATAACAGCATATGCGACCGACAATGTAAGATATCGATTTGCAAGACCTGCCTTTGAATTTTGCTCATGAATGACTACAACAGTCTTATCAGATCGATTGAAAGCGCTACATATGCTAAAGGATGGATAACCCCCCATACCTAAAACCAGATCAGGCTCAAAATCTTTTAAGAATTTAACTAGTTCGGCATCAGGTTTAAAGAATGTTGAATAAATGTTCTGGTAATTCATTGGATCAAAGAAAGTCATTAGACCCCTACGCTTTATTTTTCTAGCTTTAAAATACTTAACTTCAATATCGTTTTGACCAAAAATTTTCCTTTCTAAATTATTACCTGTTCCCACAATAATGACCCTGTGACCGTTTGCTTTAAAATGTTTAGCAATCGCTAAGGCAGGAAAAATGTGGCCACCAGTTCCTCCTGCAGCGATGATCATTGAATAAGTTGTATTCTGATTCATCAAGTTTTTCTATTGGTCTTGATAACTGGATTCTCACAGCCAATTTTTAAAACAATAAATAAAGTTATTAATGTCATTGTCATGGCGTTGCTTCCATAACTGATCAGAGGCAGAATCAATCCTTTGGTTGGCAAAACACCCATGTTAACTCCGATGTTTACTACAACTTGTGATGTTATCCAGATGCCAACAGAAAAAGCGAAATAGGCTTGAAACACTCTATTGTGTTTCATTGCATGTAAAGAAATAGAAAATATTCTCCAAATCATTAGGGTATATATGCCAAACATTAATACAACACCAATCAAGCCTAATTCTTCAGCAATGACAGCAAAAATAAAATCTGTGTGAGCTTCAGGTAAATAACCCAGTTTTTGCACACTTTCGCCTAATCCGACTCCAAACCATTCACCACTGCCAATAGCAATCAATGAATTCACCAACTGATAACTGTCCCCGAGTGGATCTGCCCAAGGATCAAGGAATGAAGTAACACGATCCAACCTGTATTGGACTTTGTAAACCAATAACCAAAAAACTGAAGCTAAAGCTGCCAGAAGAACAAAGAAGTATTTAAACTTAAAGCCAGCAACAAAAAATAAAGATGCAACAATAGCAAGTAACACCACAGTGGCTCCGAAGTCAGGCTGCAATAACAATAAAATACAAGCTGGTAAAATAAAAATCATCAGTTTGATGAGGCTTAAAAAGGTCATTTCAACTTGTTTTTGTTGCCTAAAACAATATCCCGCAATATAAATGATCAAAAAAAATCGAGCAGGGTCAATAACTTGAATGGTAGGTAGAGGTCCTATATCAACCCATCTCGTTGCTCCATTGGCTTCTAACCCTATACCTGGAATGTAGACTAGTGCCAATAACCCAATTGCAATGAGAGCCGTAAGAATACCCAGCTTTTCCCAGAAGTTTGTTGGTATTAAAAAGAATAAAAACCCGACAATTAAACCCAAACATGCTGCAAAACCTTGTTTAAAAAAATAGTGAAATGGGTCGGCAAAATCACGAACCCCAATCGGCATAGATGCCGAAGTCATCATCACCATTCCACCCATTAATAAAAGAACAACTGAAACAACAAATAGATTGTCAATATTCTCAAACAGTGAAAATCTTTTTTTCTTACTAAAGGGTTGGTTCAATGTAATGCCTAGACCTCTCTTGATTCGATCATCTAAGCTTTAAGCTCGTTAAGCCTACTAATACCAACATAACAGTAATTATCCAGAATCTAACAATGACTTTAGGTTCTGCCCAACCTTTTAATTCAAAATGATGGTGAATCGGGGCCATATTAAACATTCTCTTGCCAGTTAACTTGAAAGAAACAACCTGAAGCATTACTGAAACTGTCTCCAAAACAAAAATACCGCCCATTATTACCAATACAAGCTCTTGTCTCACTATCACTGAGACAAGCCCTAATGCGGCACCAAGAGAAAGTGCGCCAACATCACCCATAAAGACTTGTGCCGGATAAGTATTAAACCAGAGGAACCCTAAGCCCGATCCAGCAATTGCTGCACAAAAAATAAATACCTCGCCAGCATCTTTAATATAAGGAACGCCTAAATAATCTGAAAAATTTATGTTTCCAGCAACATAGGCAAAAATACCTAGAGCTGCTGCTATCATCACTGTGGGCATTATGGCTAGACCATCAAGACCATCAGTCAAATTCACTGCATTGCTTGAGCCTACAATAACCAAGATGGCAAAAGGTATAAAAAATATACCCATCTGGATTGTTAAATTATTTGTGTAGGGAATCACCAATTCTGTCTCAATAGGGGACTGAGTGTAATAGTACAAAACCAATACAGAGATGAGAGCAAGAAACAACTGCATCAATATCTTTATTGAAGCCTGCAAACCGTTTTTAATTTTATTCAGTTTCATATAATCATCTAAGAAACCAATCAACCCAAATAAATTCATTAATATCAATGCATTAATTACGTATCTATTGGTCAGATCTCCCCAAATAACTGTGCTAAAAGTAATTGAGAAGAGTATTAATACTCCCCCCATTGTTGGAGTTCCCTGTTTAACAGCATGTGATTTTGGTCCATCTGCTCTAATGGACTCACCAATTTCATTGAATGATAATTTTCGAATTAATACTGGTCCGATCAAAAAAGAAACAGTTAGTGCGGTAAGAGCACTTAATATCCCCCTAGTTGTAATATAGGTCAGCGCATTAAATGCTGATAACAACTCAATAAGATCATTTGAAAATAATAGAAACACTTTTTCTCGACTAGTTATATTTTTTTAATTAAACCAATTTCACTTTCTTTTTTCTACTTCATTATCTGACAATTATTTGATTAAGATTGTGTATTACTATCCGGTGCTATTCCCATAATTCTCAATGCACCCGAGACGATTGAAGAAAAAATAGGTGCCGCAACTTGTCCGCCAAAATACTTTTGACCTTGAGGCTCATTTACCACTACTACAGTAACAATTCTTGGGTTACTAATTGGAGCTATACCAACAAAAAATGCATTATGGGCATTACCAGAATAATCGTCTGAAAATGTTTGTGCTGTACCTGTTTTACCTCCCACCCTATAACCTTTCACCTTAGCTCTGCTCACAGAATGCTCTACAACAGCCTCCAACATCATTAATACATTAGCGGTAGTACTCTCAGATAGAGCTCGTTCACCATTTGGCTTCTCCTTTACTTTTTCAATGCTAATTCGATTTACAATACCCTTGTTAGCGATTGCAGAATATGCCTTAGCCAATTGCAAAGATGTCACTGAAACACCATAACCATAGGACAGTGTCGCTTGTTTAATGGATCTCCAATTTTCATAACAGCCCAGTTCTCCTCTTGCCTCTCCTGGAAATCCGGAAGCTGTGATTTCACCAATACCTAATTTTGTTAAGGTGTCACAAAATATTTCTTGTTTCATTGCTAAGGAAATTTTTGCAGCACCTGCATTGCATGACCTAACAAGTATCATCTCCAAATCTAATTCGCCTTGACAACGATCATCACCGATCAATTTTGTTCCAATTTTGAAAGGCGTTGTATCAACAGTTGATGCTGATGTGTAAATACTATTTTCCAGAGCAGTTGCAACAGTAAGAGTTTTAAATGTAGAGCCAGGCTCTAACTGATCGGTAACCGATCTATTCTTGAAAAATTTGGGTTTTCTGAGACTGCGGATATTTGGATCTGCTGAAGGTTGGTTGACCATTGCTAGCACTTCACCTGTCAATACATCAAGCACAACTGCAGAACCGGCCTTGGCTCTGAACTCTGTAATACCTGCCTGTAATGCTCGATGAGCAAGATACTGGATTCTAAGATCTATACTTGAATAGAAATCTTCACCATCAACTGAATTCTTTATCAATTGAATATCAGAAATAAGAGTGCCAAACCTGTCCTTCAGTACCAATTTTGAACCATTTTCACCAACAAGAAAATCCTGAAGCAATAATTCCATGCCTTCTTGACCACGATCATCAATATTAGTAAACCCAATCAAATGACCAGTGACTTCTCCTGCTGGAAAATAGCGTTTGTATTCCTTTTCTAACCAAAGACCTTTAATGTCTCCCAGTTTTTTGATTTCCTTGCTTTGATCCTGACTGATATGACGCTTTAAATACATAAAGCTTTTTTTTGATTTTTTTTCTATCTTTTTCAAAATCTCCTTAGAGTCTGATGACAAGATTCTTGATAATAGAAATAGTTTTTCTTTATTTTTTAGATATTCAAGAGGGTTGACGACCACACTATCAACAGGAGTGCTTACTGCCAATGGTGTGCCTCTTCGATCAAAGATCGATCCTCTATTGGAGACTATTTTCTCTTCTTTGATATGTCTGTTGTCAGCCTTTTGATTGTAAAATTCCCTTTCAAGGTACTGGAGTCGAAATGAACTAACAATGAGTAGACAACCTGCACTTATGATTAATGCAAAGATAATAAAAGAACGTTTCCTAAAAGGATTATTGTGGGGTTTCTTTTCTTTAGTTTTGGTTTTCATTTACCTCAATAATATTTATTACATCAGCATCAAGGGTTTTCATACTTGCCTTAGATCTGGCAATATTCTCTAAACGTAGTCCAGAAGATGCTTCAGATGATTGTATCTGGAGTTTCTTCCATTCAACTTGGATGGCATCTCTTTCTTTAATCAAGTTCTGATAATCAGAAAATAATTCTCTTTTCTGATGCTCCAAATAAACTATCCCAACACTAGAAATACAAACTAAAGTGAATAATACAAAGGCCCTGATGTACCATTTGTTGTCAACATTCATCTAATTCTTTCCACAACTCTCAGAATGGCGCTCCTAGAACGAGGATTGAATTGAATTTCCTCATTAGAAGATTTTATACGTTTTGTAATAATTTTTAATTTAGGCAGATCTTGTTCTGTTAAATTGGGCAATTTTAAAAGATTTGGATCGACTCTTGATTGATTACGAAAAAATCGTTTTACGATTCTATCCTCTAACGAATGGAAACTAATGATGCATAATCTTCCACCAATTTTTAATCCATGAAGACTAAAATCTAGTAGTTGTTTGAGTTGATCAAGCTCTTGATTAATGTAAATTCTAATTGCTTGGAAAGTCTTTGTAGCAAGATGCTTTCTACTTTTTATTTTTTCTCTCTGTTTTGCTTCCATGACAATCTCTGATAATTGCTTGGTTGTTGTTATCTGATTATCTATTCTGTAATTAATTATGGCCTTTGCAATTTTTCTTGAATAGTTTTCTTCTCCAAATCTCCAAAGTACTTGAGATATTTCATTTTCACTGGCTGCATTAATCCAAATCTGAGTATTAGTTCCCTCGCTTTGATCCATTCTCATATCCAATGGTCCTTCTTTTTGAAAACTAAAGCCTCGTTCAGCATTATCCAACTGAAAAGAAGAAACTCCTAAATCGGCTAGTATCCCACTCCATTGAAAATCTAAAGTATGAAACCCTAATGTTTGTCTTAAATCTCCAAATTTCCCTTTGACAACAGTTACTCTGTCCTCATTAACAAACTTATTTTTTGTAAAATTAATTGCATCTTGATCCTGGTCCATTGCAATAACTCTTCCTTTAGAGTTAAGTTTGTTCAGAATTGCTTCTGTATGACCACCAAAGCCACATGTTACATCAAGATAAATACCAGACACATCCTGAATAAGGTGTTGGACAACTTTATCGACAAGAACAGGATGATGCATGTTGATGTTAACCTAGACTGATTCTAATTGAATCATGCCACACCAAAAAAGATTATGCCCGAGTACGTCTTAAAAATGAGGGAACATCTAGAATGTCAATTTCCTCTTCTTCCTCAGAATACAGATCTTCAAACAAATCTTTATTACGTTTTGTGATCGGCACATCTAGAATGTCAATTTTATTATCAGTAATAATCTCACTCCGATTTTCGGTTTTGGGATCCAAACCGGTAGCGACCACTGTAACTTTAATTGAATCCTGCATTGATGAGTCAAGAGCGGTTCCTACAACAGTTATGGCATTCTCCGATGCATAACCTTCTACAATTTTTCCTATTTCCTCAAATTCGCCCACCGTCAGATCGGATCCTCCTGTAATATTGAGAAGGATTCCTCTAGCACCTTTCAAATTAATATCTGCAAGTAGAGGGCTTTGGATAGCACGCTCTACTGCATCTCTGCCTCGATCATGACCAGAAGCTGATCCCACTCCCATAATACCTCTTCCTGATGCTGTCATCACGGTTTCTACGTCAGCAAAATCAAGATTGATGAGACCAGGAATCGTTATCAATTCGGCAATGCCCTGTACAGAATTCAAGAGCACATCATTGGCAGCTCCAAAAGCATCAATCATAGTGGTTGCTTTACCCAAACTTTGAAGTTTATCATTTGGAATAAGAATCAGTGCATCGACACATTTTCTTAGATCTTCAATACCCTTTTCTGCACATTCTACTCTTGTAAGCCCTTCCCATGAAAAAGGTGTGGTAACAACAGCTACTGTTAAAATTTCAAGCTCTTGAGCAATTTCTGCAACTACTGGACTTGCCCCTGTACCTGTTCCACCCCCAAGACCGGCTGCGATAAATAGCATATTTGTTTTCTCTTCACCTGTCCCTTTTATAGCTGATGCAATTCTTTCGCGATCTTCTTGAGCTGATGCTCGACCTTTTTCAGGTTTGCTACCAGATCCTAAGCCCTTGGTTTCATTTATTCCAATTTGTAATTTATTTTCCACTCCTGTAGCAGCCAATGCTTGTGTATCTGTATTTGCACACAAGAAATCAACTCCTTGAATACCTTGTAAAGCCATATGGGAAACTGCATTTCCGCCGCCACCTCCTATACCAATAACCTTGATATTGGCCTTCTGTTTATCAGTATCCATTAATTGATAAGCAAATTCTGGCATGATTAGATGTTCCTATTTTTTCCTATAAAGACAGTGTTCCCAGTTCAGAAGGCAAATTTGATAAGTCTACATCTTTGGTCGAAAGCCATTTCTCCCTTCCCTTGTTCCAATCTTCATATTTCCATAATTCAATTTTCTTACCTTGTCCAACTAACATCACTTGTTTCCTTAATTTGGCAAAATTTCTCAACTCTTTTGGGATTAAAACGCGTCCGTTGCTATCCATTTCAAGCTCGGCGGCATGACCCACCATCAATCTTTGTAATCTTCTTGATGTAGGATTGAGTGTAGGCAGTTCCATTATTTGTTTTTCAATTTGCTCCCAGTATTTAAATGGATAGAGCAATAAACAGTGGTCTTGATCAATTGTGCAAATCAATAAATTACTCGATAAAAGACTCAAACTTTCTTTATACCGAACAGGTAAGGTAATCCTACCTTTTGTATCTAAACAAATTTTATTTAATCCACGAAACATCTTTATTAACAATAGGATTAACACATATATCCCACTTTTTACCACTTTATGACACTATATGTAATTACTAACAATTGTCAATAAAAAATAGTCAGTAAACACATTAAAACAAATGTATTTAGAGGATTCTTCGAAAAGATTAGAGTTAACCGATAAGCCGGGTTCTGTCTTGGACAATCATTCATCTGGGATATTTGTCACCAAATACCTCTAGCAACCTACCCTGGAGTGATTACGGGAAATCGTTACTCCTCTATTTGGTCTTGCTCTCGATGGGGTTTACCATGCCATAAATGTTGCCATCTATGCGGTGCGCTCTTACCACACCTTTTCACCCTTACTTCAAATTGAAGCGGTATATTTTCTGCTGCACTTTCCATAGGCTTACGCCTTCCAGGTGTTACCTGGCATCGTTCCCGCTAGAGCCCGGACTTTCCTCCTAAATCCAAAGATTTAAGTGATTGTCTAGTTAACTCCAAGTGTGATTATTCATTACGATGAATGAAAATACAAGTTTA
>MPLZ02027713.1_pt1 | contig 15405 bp, 20 predicted proteins | sample 1617311 | NCBI WGS metagenome assembly MPLZ02 (sample SAMN05944806, study PRJNA350692) | marine metagenome | biome: marine; feature: ODZ; material: water; isolation source: 160 m water sample filtered on 0.2 um supor filter | place: Pacific Ocean | collected 2012-04-08 | depth 160m m | reverse complement strand
TGACCGAAATGCTGATGGTTCAGTTGCGAAGGGTAAATTACGTACTCAGTTCCGTAAATTTACTTCTGCCCGAAAAGTTAATAAAATGATGCTGAATGAATTTGTGAGTATAGTTGCTTAAAACTAAGGAGAAAATATGAATAACATAATGATAGACAGTAACCAACGGAGTATCGAAATGAAAGACATAATGATAGACAGTAACCAACGGAGTATCGAAATGAAAGACAAAACAATGATTCCACAATATTACGTTGAAGCCGATCCCGACACCGGAGAGTGGGTGACTGTTCCCCAGTTTGCCGGAGTGGTCAATCAAGCACGATGGGTCGCACTGGCTAGTACCCCTACTACCCACTACGACATTTACGAAGCCAAGACAAACAAGTATAAATATCCGCTCGAGGACAACAATAATGAGCTTCTCACGGAGACCCGAGCGATTGAGATTCGGTGGGAGAACCGAACGGCTGAATGAGTCTGGGCCGACTATCACGGCCAAGAGACTCCACCTTGAGGGAGAATTGACGGATTCGGTTCAAACACTGTAGTAAAAATACAACAAATGGCAAAAAAAGAGAAAATAATTGAAAAAAGGTTAAAAAAGACTTGACTAATGGCAAAAAACCACGTATAATATGTATTGTTGAGTGAGAAAATATTTAAATTATGTTGAAGGAGTTATAGATTATGAGTAAAAAGAGAGTTTCAGTTAATGAATTCGGTGCCGCAACCAAAGAGTTGTTCGGCACTTTAGACGTTACAAAGGCAAATATGGAGACGGTCTCAGCGACCTACAATATTTGCATCCCATCAAAGTGTAAGTATGCTGAAAAAGTTTCAGATAGCCCAGTGACCCGTAGGTTGCCAGTTACTGATGAAGTTTCGGCACCCCTCAAGGCACAAGAGTTAGTTGCTCCGGTTTCACCAGCACCTGTCTCGGCCCCCACTTCAAATGAAGTTGAGATGCCTACGCCTACCGCAGCCAGAACTTCTGCGACTGCACTTGATACTACCATTTCATTTATTCCAAAAACTGACAAATCATTTGTCTCTTGGGGTAATGTTACCGACATCAAGCGAATTTTGAAATCTCGCTTGTTCTTCCCGATTTATTTAACGGGTATGAGTGGTAATGGTAAAACATTCGGTATTGAACAAATTTGTGCAAAACTTGGTCGTGAAATGATACGAGTTAATTTCACCGCTGAAACTGACGAAGATGATTTGTTTGGAGGCTTCCGCCTCGTGAATGGCGAGACTGTCTTCCAATATGGTCCAGTTGTTGAAGCAATGAAACGTGGTGCGGTTTTACTACTTGACGAAGTTGACCTCGGTTCTTCCAAGATTATGGCTCTCCAGTCAGTTCTTGAGGGCAAGGGTTACTTCATTAAGAAACGTGCTGAATGGATTGAGCCTGCTGATGGTTTCACAATCATCGCTACTGCTAATACGAAAGGTAAGGGTTCAGACGATGGTCGCTTTATCGGTACCAACGTAATGAACGAGGCTTTCCTTGACAGATTCTCTGTTACGATGTATCAGTCTTACCCTACAGAGGCTATTGAGAAAAAGATTCTCACGAAAGCCGCTGAAAGTTTCGGTATTGCTAGTGAATCACTCGGCAAGTTTATCCCTAACTTAACAATGTGGGGTGATATCATCCGTAAGACTTTTGAAGAGGGCGGGGTTGACGAAATTGTTTCAACTCGCCGACTTGTTGATATCATCAAATCTTACTCAATCTTCGGTGACCGAGGTAAAGCCATCAAGATGGCCATTGAGCGTTTTGATGACGAAACCCGTGAGTCTTTTATGAGTCTCTACGAAAAGATTGATGCTGGTATAGCCACTGACGCCACGTCAGAAGTTACTGACGAAGTAGCCGATGAGAGCGACTGGGATGATAAAGATTCCGATGCGTAAAATGTTGAATACGCCTTGAAACTAGATAACTCCGTGGGGCAGTTTGAGTCCCCTCATTCAACACCCTCGACCCCTTCCTCTTTTGGGGGTCGAGGTCTTTTTATAATTAGAAGAAAATATTATGTTGGAGAATTGAATGAGCGATAACGACTTTGAAGTAAAACCTCCTTTCCCGTGGAAATACGGAGAGGGTCAAATTTTAGATACAATAGAATCCCATCTTAAATCGACTTACTCAAGTCATTACACCAATGACAAGGATGACCTCCAGACAATCGATGTATTTGCATATAGAGGAACACTCGCCTCAACCTCTATAGACAACGCCATCAAGTATCTAATGAGATATGGCAAGAAAGATGGCAAGAATGAAAAGGACCTAATCAAGGCAACACACTATCTAATTCTAGCAATGGCGTTTGAGAGAAAACAGGCCGCCAATGCTAAACCGACGGAGTCCGAAAAGACACGGCGCCGACTTGTTGATATAATCAAATCTTAATAGGGGTTGACAAGTATGGTACATTCGCGTATAATTGTCATTAACAATTGAAAATAGGAGTTAGTATATTATGAAATTAAGTGAAAACACGCTTGAAGTATTGAAGAACTTTGCCTCAATCAATCAGTCGATACTCTTTACAGAGGGTAAAGAACTGAACACGGTCTCCGTGCAAAAGAATGTTTTGGCCTCAGCAACGGTGCCAGAAACATTCAAAAGTTCTAATGGTGAAGATTTTGCCATTTATGACCTCAACGAATTTCTGTCGGTTGTGTCATTATTTGACGACCCAGAGATTGAATTCGGTGAGCAATCTGCAACGATTACTTCCGCTAATGGGTCAAACTGTAACTACTGGTTTGCTGATAAGGAAATTATCGTATATCCAACCTCAAAGATTGAGATGCCGTCAAGTGAAGTGAAATTCAGATTGACAGCGGAAACTTTGGATAAACTTCAACGAGCAACTGGTACTCTAGCAGTTCCTGATTTGGTCATCCGAAGAGGTAAGAGAGACCCAAGTAAAGTGATTGCCGAAGTCCTTGATAAGAGGAACGATACTTCAAATACATTTAGTGTTGAAGTGGGCGATTACATTGGTGGTGATTCTGATACCGAATTCAAATTCTTCTTCTTAACTGAACGTATGAAGATGTTACCGGGCGATTACGATGTTGAAATTTCATCCAAGAAGATTTCAAAGTTGACCACTACAGATGGTAAACTAACTTATTGGATTGCTTTAGAACAGGATTCAACTTATGAATAAAGATTTTCTCTGGGTAGAAAAATATCGCCCTAAGAAAATTGACGAATGTATTTTATCAGATTCTCTGAAAGATACATTTCGGGAATTTTTGTCGAATGGGGATATGCCAAATCTCTTGCTGAGTGGTTCAGCAGGAACAGGCAAGACCACTGTCGCCAAAGCCCTATGTGAAGAACTTGGTTATACTACGTTAGTTATTAATGGATCGCTTGATAGAAATATCGACACGTTGCGGAACGATATCTCCACGTTTGCTTCTACTGTCTCCTTTGATGGTGGGAAGAAATGTGTTATATTAGATGAGGCAGATTATCTGAATCCACAATCGTTTCAGCCTGCACTACGTGGCTTCATAGAGCATTTTTCCAAGAATGTAAGATTCATCTTGACTTGTAATTTCAAGGACAAGATTATCGAGCCAATCCACTCCCGAACCACATATATTGATTTTAGAATAGGCAACAAAGAATTGCCTGGTCTAATGGGCGATTTTATGAATCGAACAATCAATATACTCGGTGAAGAAGGTGTTACAATCGAAAGTAAGCCAGCCCTGGCTGAATTGATTAAACGCCATTTTCCTGATATGCGTAGAACACTAAATGAACTCCAGAGATATTGTGCAGGTGGCACTGTTGATACTGGTATTCTCGCCCGAGTTGGACAAGCAGACTTAGATAGTTTAATGACGATGTTGAAAGACAAGGATTTCAGCGGTATGAGACAATGGGTTGTTGATAATATCGATACAGACCCGATTGCAATTTATCGTCAAATGTATGATCAGATGCACCAGTATTTACAACCACAAAGTATCCCGCAGGTAGTCTTGCTGATTGCAGATTATCAATACAAACAGGCATTCGTACAGGATGCTGAAATTAATTTAGTCGCTTTCTTGACAGAAGTGATGGTAGAGGTAGAATGGAAATGAGCGAAGTAATGTATATTAGAAATGATATGAAAATAGATAAGTGGATGGATGATAGAGGTATTACTGCTAACGGAACCCTTATGGGTCAGGCAATAAAAACTCTGGAGGAAACCACTGAACTTTTGGATGCCATAAATCATAATGACGATGATGCCCTAGTAGATGCCATCGGAGATATTTACGTGACTCTGAGAGGGGTTTGTAAAGTTAAAGGGATATCATTCGACAAATGTGTTCAAACAGCGTATAATGAGATTAAAGACCGAAGAGGACATTTGTCCGCTGGCGGAACATTTGTGAAGGAGAGTTAGATGAGTAAAAACGTATTCCCAGTAGTAACTGAAAAGAAAGCATTGAAGGTTGCCAACGCCAATAAATTTTGTGTCTTTGTCCACGTAAAGTCAACGTGTCCAGTATGTGACCGTTTTTTACCAAATGTAATGGAACCAATCTCTAAAATGGAGAAGTATAAAGACATTAAATTTTATCAAATCAATGAGCCTCTGACATTTCCAGTAGGTTCCCATCCGGTCACTTACTTCTTTCGAGAAGGTCGGTGTGTCCAGCATCCAGCAGGACAAGCACCCAATTGGGCTGTTGAGTCTTTACTAGATACAATCTTTCTCGGAAAGACCGCCCCATCCCGTTATTCGCCCCCCACTTTAGAAATAAATACAGAAGATACAGAATTTAATCAATACGAAGATGCCTGATTTATTTAAAGAGATTTTACCCGATATCAACTACGGACATAAGAATCTGGTCCGTACGGGTGATATGGATGAAGCAGAATATGGAAGAAATTGCTTCATAATTAATCGTGCCTTGAGTATGAATGTTGATACTGTAATGTATGTAAATGAAATGAATGTCCACTATCAGTTGGACCCTTTGCTTCAATATGACTATTTTATAAATAGTTTAAGAAAGAAAAAACGCTGGTCTAAATGGGCCAAGGCTACAGGATCATCAGCAAATTTGGAACTCATTAAAGAGTTTTATAATTATAATGAACAAAGGGCTAGGGAGGTTTTAGACCTTCTCTCCGAATCGGAAATTGAGGATATACGCCTCAGACTCTCAAAGGGCGGAACTGATAATGCAACTACAAGGAAGAAACGATGAAGAAATAGTCGATTGGTCACCCTCAAATATGGTAGAAATTACCTTTGCAGAGGATGATGATTTTTTGAAGATAAAAGAAACTCTTACCCGAATGGGTGTAGCCTCAAACAGAGATAAAATCCTTTATCAATCAACTCATATACTTCATAAACAAGGACAATATTATATTGTCCATTTTAAAGAATTATTTGCCTTAGATGGCAAGCCGACAAACATAACAAATGTCGATATTGAAAGACGAAACGCAATCATTAACTTACTTCAGGAATGGAATTTATTAAAGATTGTACAGAAAGAAAAATTACTGCCAATGGGGAACGTGGGCCAGTTTAAGATTATATCGTTCAAGGAGAAACCCAATTGGCAACTTATCCCTAAGTATAATATAGGGGTGAAATATTAAGGGAGAAACACAAATGGCAGATGATATAGATTCTGAACAAGGTGAAATAGAGCAAGGTGATTTTGATTGGGGATTTTCCTTTTCTGACACTGATGATTCCGATATCACCACAGTTGTTCAACAAACTACACAAGCAGTAGCGGCCGACCTAGGACCGATTACTCAAAAACTAGATGCAATTCTGGCTTTAATTCCAACTGAGGGCGTGACAAACATCGAATCAGCAGATGTGGATTTATCTGGACTTGAAAACAAACTAGACCAAATTATTGCATTAGAAAAAGTTGATGCACTCACGGCAGGTGATATGCCTGACCTGGGTCCTCTTGAAGATAAACTTGATGAAATTCTTGCTAAAGAAACTACAGTCAATGCTCCTGAAGTTAATGTAGACTTGAGTGGTATCACGGATAAACTTGATGTTATTGAAACTCAAGTAAACGAAGTCCGAGACTTAGATTTTAATCAAGACGGAACAGTAGATTTTGGCGATATTAATAATAATCTGGCCGACCTGCTATCACGGCAGGAAGCCCAAGAGGCCGAACTTGAAGCCAAAAAAGTTGAGTTTGAGGAGTACAAAGCCAAAAAACTTAAAGCATTGGAACAGTTAATTATTCCATTGTTAAAGAATTTGAAAAGTAATCCTTCCAAGGCATACATCCACTGGCCAAATCGTGCAGGAGTATTAGAAGCCCAAATAAGCAAAATTTTGTCTATAACCCGTTAATATACTGAAAAATGTATGAATATAATGCGAAACTGAAAAGGGTAATAGACGGAGATACTATAGATGCTTATATTGATTTGGGATTTAACGTATCTAAATCAATACGTATCAGACTCAAAGGCATAGACACACCAGAATCTCGCACAAGAGACCTTACAGAAAAACGATATGGCCTCGGTGCCAAACATCGAATGATTGAACTCTTGGAATCGAATGATAACGAGTTTGTGATTCAGTCTCACGGAGTTGGAAAGTATGGTAGATGTCTCGGAGAGATTTTTATCCCCGAGATTGGATATAAAGAGGTGGATATGGTAAAAGAATTAACAAGCGATATGATGATTTCTATTAACCAGAGATTGATTCAGGAAGGCCACGCAATATCATATTTCGGTGGTTCCAAAGCAGGAGTTAAAGAGGCACTGATTTCAGCACGGCATTTATCGAAACTTTATGTAGAAAAACACATAAAACCACTTGACTAATCCCTGCTTATGGTGTATAATGTTTAATAAGTAGTTGAAATTGGAAATTATATTATGAAAGACATTGTTGTATTAGATATCGAAACTCTTGGTAATGTCAATAACTCGGTAATTTTGTCTGTTGGAATGGTCGCTTGTGACTCTACCAAAGATTATACGTTTAAAGAATTAATAGAGAATGGCTATTATGCCAAACTTGATGTCAAGGCTCAAGTGGATGCTGGAAGAAAAATTCACAAGGATACCCTTGATTGGTGGGCCACCCAAGATGCCGCAGGCCACATACTGAAACCGCTAAAGACGGATTTACACTGGAAAAACCTGCGAGAAGATATGATTCGTTGGTTAACCAAACAAGGTGTAGACATTACAAAGGCCAAATATTATTCTCGAGGTTCCCACTTCGATTTTGGCATTCTCCACGACCTATTCAGAATTACAGAAGGATGTAGTGTTACAGACCTCCCTTGGAGATTCTGGAATCTACACGATTCAAAAACAGTTATACTCACTTTATTAGATGTGAGTCACCAACTCGGCGTTGAACCTGAAGGATTTATCCATCACGATTGTCTCCACGATGCCGCGAGAGAATATTTGGCGATGGAGACCGCCGTTTATATGTTTCAAGATTCACTTGACAGGGAGAAGTAAATTGAAAAATACTCCGATTGAACAGATGGAAGAGCCAAAGGGATACAATATCTCTTTGTGTTTTGAGTGGATGAATTGGGATTCCTGTCTTACATTTGAAATTGTAACCGATGGTGAAATCAAAGATAAAGTATCAATGGTAAAAGATTTAATAGCATCTTGGGGCGGTGTTGTTGAAATGGAAGATGATGGTACAGTTGTCAATTTGTCTCAATTCAAAACTGCTTACGTAGTGGAATCCAAGAAAAAGTGGGAAGAAATGGAACCAACAAAAAAGCCAACAAACTTGAGAATTGTACATTGAAACTTTTAACAGATTTTGTTAAAATATATGATGAATGTTTAGCACCATCTCTGTGTGATAAGATTATCAACGCCTTTGAGGCAGATGATGAACATCACATAGAATCAAAAATTGGTGCTTTAAACGAACCTATCTTCAGAGAGACCGACGGAAAAGTTAATGTATATCGCCACGCTATTGAAATGAATTGCACAAAACGTGCCACTGAATCCCCTAAATGGGATGGCATAATGCGTTTGTTGAATCACCACGCCTCATCATACTTCCAGAAATATTGTTCTGAGTTGAAAGATGATGGCTTCCCATTTAATATGTACGAAGAAACTCGTCTTGAACAATGGCGAATGCACAGATATAACCCAAATAAACACTACTATAAAGAACACATAGACTCTATTGAGTATTATTCGGCACAGAGAATGTTGGTTATGTTGTATTATCTCAATACTGTAGAAGAAGGGGGTGAGACAAAATTTGCCACTATTGATACTGCCGTAAAACCTGTTAAAGGTAGACTAGCAATCGCTCCAACCTGGTTTGGCTATCCACATTCTGCTGAGATACCAATTACTGAATCAAAGTATATGATAAAAACATTTGTCCACTATCCAAGAGTTTAATATGGCAAATACATACCAATAGTAGTGATGAAAAAGAACAACCACAAACCGCTGGTTGTAATTGACGCAGTTAAATTTGTAAATATTATGGAGAATGTGAATGGCGAAAAAAATATATGAACCCGATACCTCAACCCCACCTGATGCGGACTTGTACAAGTTCGGTACTTTTTTGTTTATGAATGATGTAGATGAGACGACCTGTAAGGAAGCTATTGAGTTTATTCTAAAACAAAATATGGAAAGAAAGAAGAAACCTCATCTCAAGCTTATGATTTGTAGTAATGGTGGTGATGTACCTCAGGCGTTTGCTCTGATTGATATAATGAAATCATCTAAGATTCCTATTCATACTATTGGGTTGGGGGTGATTGCATCGTGTGGTCTAATGATGTTCATTGCGGGAGAACCAGGTCATCGTGTTCTCACACCAAATACCTCTATTCTATCCCACCAGTACAGTTGGATGTCGTGGGGTAAAGAACACGAATTGTTTGCCCAAGTAAAAGAGTTTGAATTATCTACTACAAGAATGATAGAACACTATAAGAAATGCACTGGGTTAGCCGAAGAAAAGATAAGGCAACACTTATTGCCACCAGAAGATGTTTGGTTGTCTGCTAAAGAGGCAAAGAAACTAAACCTCTGTGATAGTGTCAAGAATATTTATTGATAAATAGTATGAAGGAGTACTGTAAAGGTCATAATGTGATTGACAACGATGAGTAAATAGAGTATAATGTATATATTATGATAAATAAAGTATTAGACAACAAAACAGAATTTGAGAGAAAACTCGACAATATCAACCATACGATGGAGTTAATTCGTACAATCGTACCGTTGATAATGGTGGGATTACAGTTGGTCATCCTTTATAAGTTGCTTGATTAATGTGAGATTTTACACCTATATCGGTACCCTTGGAAATAAAATTCTAGTTCGTGGCGTCAACGCTGAAACGGGCAACGATTTTATTAGACGAGAGGACTTTCAACCAACGATTTTCGTTGAGGGCAAGAAGGGGGAAACTCCTTACCGTACCCTAGACGATAGACCAGTTTATAAGATGTCTCCCGGGAACATCAAAGAGACACGAAATTTCATTAAGCAATATCAAGGAGTTGATGGATTCTCAATTCACGGCAATGACAATTTCGCCCTGCAATATACTTGTAAAGAGTGGAAAGGTGATGTCGATTATGACGTATCTAAAATTCGTATCTGGAACCTCGACATTGAGGTAGAAGCAGAACAGGGATTCCCATCGCCAGAACAAGCAACATCCGTTGTTAACGCAATCACGGTATATGACTCTATCGAAGATACCTATTTTACTTGGGGTCTTGATGAGTGGACAAATCACCGTGATGATATTCGATGTGAATATTTCCAGATGGACACTGAAGAGAATTTGCTCAAGCATTTTCTAGACTTGTATCAAAATTCCCCACCCCATATTTTAACAGGATGGAACATCGAGAGTTTCGACATTCCATATTTGATTAATCGTTTGACCCGTCTGTTTGGTCAGAAAGAAACTAAACGGTTATCCCCATTCGGTTGGGTCAAAGAAAGAATTGTAAGAGGTATGTATGGCAAAGAATCTGTTGCTTATGATATTTATGGCGTGTCTACTATGGATTACCTACAACTTTACAAAAAGTTTACATACGCTAATCAAGAATCGTTTCGACTCGACCATATTGCATTTGTCGAATTAGCAGAGAGAAAGATTTCTTATGAAGAAGCAGGCTCCCTATTTAAACTCGCCCGCACAAATCACCAAAAGTTTATTGACTATAACATCAAAGATGTTGAACTAGTCCAAAGAATCGATGATAAGTTAAAACTAATCGATTTAGGTATCACAATGGCATATGATGCCAAGATTAATTTCGTAGACGTATTCGGCACCGTTAAGATGTGGGATGCGATTGTTTACGACCATTTGAGAAAACAGGATATAGTATGTCCGACTAAATCTAACCATTCAAAGAAAGATGCCTTTGCTGGCGCTTATGTTAAAGAACCTATCACTGGCTTCCACGATTGGGTAGTATCGTTTGACTTGAATTCACTATATCCCCATTTGATTATGCAGTACAACATTTCACCAGAGACCATCGCTGGTCATAATTCTGATGTGAGTGTGGACAAGTTATTGAGCAAAGAAGTAGACCTTTCAGATGTTCAGAAGAAAGGATATGCAGTTGCTCCTAACGGAACGATGTATAGAAAAGACAAACGTGGATTTCTACCCGAATTGATGGAGAAGATTTACGCTGACCGAGTAATTTACAAGAAGAAGATGCTTAACGCTCAACAAAGACAAGAAGAGGGCGATGATGTCGGCAACGAGATTTCTAAGTATCTTAACATTCAGATGGCCAAAAAGATTCAGTTGAACTCTGCCTATGGCGCCCTTGGTAATCAATGGTTCAGATACTATGATATACGAAACGCTGAAGCGGTTACCACTGGTGGTCAACTAGCAATCCGTTGGATTGAAACTGCTCTGAATGATTATCTAAACAAATATTTGGAGACCAAGAATTATGATTACGTTGTTGCTATTGATACTGATTCGGTCTATTTACGATTAGGGAAGTTTGTCGATAAGTTCATCAAGTCTGATGATAAGAATAAGATTATTGATACTCTTGACAAAGTGACCAAAGAAGCATTTGAGCCACACATTGCCAAGTCTTACCAAGAACTGGCAGATTATGTTAATGCTACAGAGAACAAGATGTTTATGGGTAGAGAGGTTATTGCCGACAAGGCCGTATGGACCGCCAAGAAACGATATGCCCTAAACGTCCACGATTCTGAGGGTGTACGATATAAGACTCCTAAGATGAAGGTTATGGGTATGGAGATTGTCAAATCGTCAACTCCTGCTAATGTTCGTGGTAAACTCAAAGAAGCAGTTAAGATAATGTTGACAGGAAATGAACGTCAATTACAAGAATTGGTGCATAAATATAAGAAAGAATTTGTTAATCTGGATATACCAGAGATTGCTTTCCCACGAGGGCTAAGTGATTTTACGAAGTATGAACACGCCGACAAGTCGGTGCCTATTCACGCCCGCGCGGCCAAGGTGTATAATGCTTTGTTGAAGAAGCACGGATTAAAGAATGTTGAGAAGATTGGAGATGGTGCGAAGTTGAAATTCGTATATTTGAAAACACCCAATCCATTCAATTCTAATGCGATTGCTTTTCTTGATGGTATGCCACCAGAGTTCGAGGTTGAACGATGGGTTGATTACGATACACAATTTGAGAAAGCGTTTCTCTCTCCATTAGAGGGAGTTCTACAACCAGTTGGTTGGGATTGGGAAGAGAAGAGTACGCTTGAATCATTTTTTGAATAGGAAATAGATATGGCTAATAAAATAGATTTAGATGCAATAGCAAATAATGCCCAAGACGGAGCAAAAACTTTTGATCAGTTCGTAACGAACTTCCAAGAGAACATTGCCGCCGCCCTTCAGCTGGCCAAATATGGAACGATAGAAAGCGATAACGAATATGTCCTTGACGAAGATGGATATATTGTCGGTGATATTTGGACAGAGGCCATTGCCGCTGAAGTAATGTCGTTTAATGGATTCCTGGCAACCACACATCGAATAGATACTCTAATTGCAGGCCGAGAAATATTTGGCAAGCGGTCGGTACCGACTGACCATACTCTAGTCGCTGAGGAATTGGGACATACTACTGCCGAATTTTTAAAGATGTTTCCAAAGTACCCTATTATCTACTTTACACGTTGGGGAAATCTAAGGAAGCCATATGATTTACAAGCATTGATAGATAATCCAGTGAAATGATTAAAAAGACTTGACAAGACCAGTAAATAGGTATATAATATGTAACAAAATTGACGATATTATGGAGAAAATGAATGAGTGATTCGATTGTAGCACAAAAAAGATTGATGGAAAAACTGCGAAAGGCAGGTTCTATCAAATCCACACAATTAACTAAGTCCTCTCTATTCACAGAGAAAGACGAAATCCCCACATCCGTACCGATGGTTAATGTCGCATTAAGTGGCAAACTAAACGGCGGACTCACGAATGGTCTTACAGTTCTTGCGGGACCATCAAAGCATTTCAAAACAGCATTTGGACTGTTGATGATGAAGGCTTATATGGATAAGTATCCAGAAGCAATTTGTCTTTTCTACGATTCAGAATTTGGCACACCGCAGAGTTATTTCAGTTCTTTGCAAATTGATACTGACAGAGTTCTACACGTTCCAACTAAGAATATTGAAGAGTTGAAATTTGACCTAGTCAAGCAACTTGATGGACTGGCAGTTGAAGATAAGGTCTATATTATGATAGACTCTATTGGCAACCTCGCTTCCAAGAAAGAAGTCGAAGATGCACAGAATGAAAAGTCCGTTGCAGATATGACACGAGCAAAACAGTTAAAGTCTTTGTTTAGGATGATAACTCCCTATCTCACATTAAGAGATGTTCCTCTTGTAGCAGTTAATCATACCTACCAAACACAAGAGATGTTCTCTAAAGCAGTTGTTTCTGGTGGTACTGGAGTATATTACTCCGCAGATAATATCTGGATTATCGGCAGACAACAAGACAAGAAGGGAACAGAGATACAAGGCTACAATTTTATCATCAATGTAGAGAAGTCCAGATTTGTTAAAGAGAAATCGAAGATTCCGATTTCCGTGACGTGGGAAGGTGGTATTAAGAAATGGTCAGGATTACTAGACGTTGCTCTTGAGGGTGGATTTGTTATCAAACCTTCTATGGGTTGGTATTCAAAAGTCGATATGGAAACGGGCGAAGTTGAAGAAATTAAAGTACGAGTAACTACTACAGACAACAAAGAATTCTGGGAATCTATTATTGATACTCCTAAATTTAAAGAATATGTAGAGAATCGCTACGCCATTGGCACTGGGTTACTTAAATCTATAGATGCTGATGAGGTAGCCGATGCGGAATAAGGAAGACGTATTCTATGTAAAGACTAAAGATTCAACAGTCTTTGCCATATATGACTTGACAATATCAGACGATTGTGATAAAATATCGTTTGGATATAATTTCATTGATGATAATCCTTTGGATAAATCTCAATATGAAGAGGAGGTCTATAAATTGGTAGAATATATGATAACGAAAGCCATTAAGTTAGAAATGGCAAATGCAGAGAAGAGGTTAAATACGTGAATATAGAAGCCACGATATTATCGAATCTCTTACACAATGAAGAGTTCGCCAGAAAGTCCATCGTATTTCTGAAAGAAGAGTATTTCCACGATGCTACAGAGAAAGCAGTATTCCACGAGATACAAAAATTCTATTCAAAATACAATGATGTTCCGTCTAGGGAAGCCCTTCAGATAAATGTTGATGAACGACCAGATTTATCTTCAACGATATATGAAGAGGCGGTCGCATTAATCAAATCTCTTGGAAAGATAGACAATAATCAGCAATGGCTCCTTGATGAAACAGAGAAATTCTGTAAAGACAAGGCAGTCTATAATGCTATTATGGAGTCGATTGAGATTATTGATGGTAAGCACAAGAAGAAAACTGATGGTGCGATACCCGAATTATTGTCCGATGCTCTAGCAGTAACATTCGATACACATATCGGTCACGATTTCCTAGAGGATTCCGATGACCGATATGAATTCTATCATACACGAGAAGAGAAGATTCCGTTTGACATTGAATACCTGAATAAGATTACCCAAGGTGGAGTCACACGAAAATCATTAAATATTCTTATGGCTGGTACTGGTGTCGGTAAGACAATCGGTATGTGTCATATGGCCGCATCGAATTTGACCATAGGAAAGAATGTTCTATACGTCACAATGGAGATGGCAGAGGAGCGTATTGCTGAAAGAATCGATGCTAATCTCCTTGATATTGAGTTGAATCGTCTGAAAGATTTAACCAAAGTAATGTATGAACGTAAGATGGAACAACTTAAACAGAAAGTCAAAGGGAAGATAATCATTAAGGAATTCCCCACATCACAGGCGCATACAGGACATATTAGGCATCTATTAAACGAATTATCACTAAAGAAAGATTTTAAACCAGACATTATTTATGTCGATTATCTGAATATTTGTGCATCCCAGAGGCTCGTAGGTTCTCAATCTGTTAACTCTTATACATACGTCAAGGCGATAGCAGAAGAACTCCGAGGTCTAGCAGTTGAATACAACGTGCCAATTTGGTCCGCAACACAGACCACACGTTCTGGTTTCGGCAATTCAGATGTGGGTCTGGAAGATACGTCTGAAAGTTTCGGATTACCAGCAACTGCTGACCTCTTTCTTGCTCTTATTCAAACAGAGGAATTAGAGGAACTGAATCAGGTGATGGTGAAACAATTGAAAAATCGTCACGGTGATATTGCTATCAATAGACGATTTGTGATTGGTATAGACAAACCGAAGATGAAGTGGTATGATGCTGAACAATCTGCCCAAGAGGACATCATTGGAACGACTTCCGTGACTAGTGGGCCGCGCTCATATGAGGAAGCAGAGTCGATGTTTTCCAGTGCAAACAAGAAGAAGGCCTTCAAAGACTTTAAGATGTAGTGTCTGATTCTTATAAATATGTAATAAGATGTAGTATTACATTAAGGCCCATTATGAAAAAATTTAGTACATTTGTTCGTCTATCTGAAGCAGTCACCAGTGAAACCAAAGCACTAAAATCTCTAGTCAACAAAGCAGTAAAAGACCAAGGCATTAAAACTATTGGTTCTGGTAGGGGAGATTATCACATCCGTTTCGCAATGAAGGGCGATGGGACGGCTTTCTCTGCGTTTTTTCTTGGTATGGGGCTTAAAGTAAAAGATGCCGATATCGTAGTTAGTGATAAATATCCTACCTATACGCTTACAGCATCTACCGATTTAGACGATGGTGAG